>ENA-ORXM01003923-ORXM01003923.1-marine-metagenome-genome-assembly--contig:-NODE-3923-length-13898-cov-3.179509_pt1 | contig 13898 bp, 10 predicted proteins | sample MGYA00237867_ERZ511480 | MGnify/ENA primary metagenome ERZ511480 (study PRJEB26309, sample SAMN06266103) | marine metagenome | isolation source: Algal blade | place: United Kingdom:Sidmouth, United...
ATGGCCGGCGAGGCGAGACCGGAGTGACGTGGCCGGTCATGCGGGGCTGACCCTCCGAGCGTGACACCGCTCACGTTCCGCGACTCGAAGAGTGCATGCCGGCACGGCCGTGCCGACACCGGAGGGCAGGCCGCCCGATGCGCTCCCGCATCGACCGTCATCGTCCAGTGCACGAGAGGAGGGGAACACCCGCGCCTTCGGCCGGGGTACACCATGAGCGATGCCGTTCAGCCGATTCGTGTCGAAACATCAGCGCCCCGCACGAGCTCGCTCGGCGAGGGCGCGCACGGGGCAGCGGGCTTCTCGCTCGTGGAGCTGCTGGTGACGATCGCGGTGCTCACGATCCTGCTGGGCGTAGCGGTACCGAGCTTTCGGGACACATCGATGGACCTGCGACAGACCTCGCGTTACAACCGCCTCGCCGGCGACCTGCGTTTCGCCCGTCTCGAGGGCATTCGGCTCGGCGGTGACGTGACGGTCTGCGCTCGCGCCACCCCCACGAGCTGCGGCGATGACTGGTCACGCGGCTGGCACGTGTACCTCGAGAGCGAAGGCGGGAGCACGGGCGAGATCGACGCGGGCGAGGAGGTGCTGCGCAGCCACTCGCTCGGCGGTGGTGGCGGGTCGAGCCTCGCCGCACGAGCGATCACGCGCTCGACCGCGCTCGGCGCACGCACGACGATCGGGTTCGACTCGCGCGGCCGGACCGATTGGACGCTCGGCACCTTCGTGCTCTGCGACGAGCGTCGGGCCCCCGAGGCGCGCGCGTTGATCGTCTACGGTGCCGGCGGGCTTCGCGGCAGCTCCGAGCTCGCGACCGGCACGGACACCGTCGTCGATGCCTTCGGCAACGCCGTGAGCTGTCCGGTATGAAGCGTGCAGATGCAGGTAGGGGTGCGAATAGGCGTGCGAACGGGCGCGCGAACGGGTTCGCCCGCCGGCGTGCGTCCGAGGGCCGCGCTCCGCGCCAGCACGGTGTCGGCATGATCGAGGTACTGGTTGCCATGCTCGTTCTGTCGATCGGCTTCCTGGCCGCCGGGCGCATGCAAATGGAAGCTCTGCGCGACAATCAGGAGGCCTACCACGACTCTCAGGCGCAGCTGCTGCTCGACGACATGATCGATCGGATGCGCAGCAACCCCGCCGGCGTGCGAGCCGGCGCCTATGACGGTCGCGACACCGGCTCGGCCGTCGAGACGGACTGCGCCGCCGCCGCGTGCGACGCGGCGGAGCTGGCGCGGCACCATCTGTTCGAATGGAGCAAGAGCCTCGAGCCGGTGCTCGGTGGCGCCGTGCCGCGTCTTCCGGTCTCGGCCGAGGGCGAGTCGGCGGTCGGCTCGATCGGTGCGCCCGTCGACGGGGTCTATACGCTCGCGCTCGAGTGGCAGGTACGGATCGGCGACACCGAGGAGTCGCGGACGGCGGACGCGAGGTTCGTGCCGTGAGCGCCTACGTGCCGGTGCCGAGCGCCGACAGATCGACTCGGGCCCGATCCGGGCAGGGTCGCGCCGCGGGCTTCTCGCTCGTCGAGCTGATGATCGCGATGGTGCTCGGCCTGCTCCTGATCGGAGGCACCATCACGATCTTCACCGCCAACGTGCGTAGCGCCGAGCTCGGCCAGGCGATCGCGACGATGCAGGCGAACGCCCGCTACGCGCTCGACGAGATGACGCGCGATGTCCGGGCGGCGGGCTTTCGTGGCTGCGCCGACGCCGACGACACCAGGCTCGAGGTCAGCATGGCGGGCGCGCCGCTCGATGCGACGAACCCGGGCGCCAGCGCCGTGCTCGGAGCGGGAGTGGAGACGGGCGGCTGGAATCCGTCGCTGCCGCCCGGCTACACGCCTCCGAGCGGGAGCGGGGCGCCGGTCGTCGGCACCGAGGCCTTGCTCGTGCAGTACGCCGAGGCGCCGGGCGAGGCGTTGCTCGCGGACATGAGCGGCACGTCCGGCGCGCTCGCCATAGCGGGAGAGCGCTACGGGCTCGAAGCTGGCGACCTGGCGATCGTCTCCGGTTGCGGCGGTGGGGACCTGTTCGGCATCGACACCCGCGCCGCCGTCGCGGGCGGTGTGTCGTTGCAGCCGAGCGCGTCCCTGTCGTCGGCCTACGCCATCGAAACGGGCGAGGGGGGGGTCACGCGCGTGATGCCGTTCGTGAGCGTTCTCTACTACATCGGCGATACCGGCCGACGTACGGGCGCCGGCGACGTGGTTCGCTCGCTCTACCGACAGAGCTTCCCGTACACGTTCGCCACGAACCCGCCGCTCGAGCTCGTCGAGGGCGTCGATCAGCTGCGGCTCGCCTTCGGCATGAGCCTGCCCTCGGGCGAGACTCGGTTCGTGCGCGCGAGCGATGCCGGCTACGATCCGGCGGCGGTCACGAGCGTGCGCGTGGGGCTGCTGACCAGCTCGCGCGAGCGGCTCGACGGCGACGCGTCCACGCGCAGGTTCTCGCTCGCGGGACAGAGCGTCCAGCCGGCGAGCGGCACGGCCACGGGGGCCGTCTACCCGGCCGATCAGCGTCTGCGCATCGGCTTCGAGCGCAGCGTCACGGTGCGCAACCGCGCGCTCGCGGGGCGCTCGCTGTGAGCGGCCACGCGATGGCCCGACGCGAGGGCGGCGCCGCCTTGCTCGTCGCCATGGTGCTGGTGCTGGTCAGCACGCTGATCGGGGTTTCGGTCATGGAGGGCAGCGGCATCGAGACGCGACTGGTGACCAACGGGGCGATACGCCAGAGCGCCTTCCACGCGGCCGAGGCGGCCTCCGAGCGGGCACTGCTGGCGGTCGACGCCGGGCAGCTGACGGCCGGCCCCTGCGAGGACCTCGACACGCCGAGCGTGGACACGCGCGTCGCGATCGACGCGAGGGCGTGCCACGAGGGCTTCATCGTGCCGCTCGGCTATTCGACGGGACGGTTCAAGCACCTGCTCTACGCCGTCTCGGCCGAGGCCGCCACCGGCACCCCCGCCACGCGCCGCACGGTCACCCAGGGCGCCAAGCTCCTCGTTCCCAAATGAGCGCACACGCCATGCGTCGATTCCGTGTCGGGCTTCTCGCGGCCGTGCTGCCGCCGTTGCTGATTCTTCCCGCCATCGGCTCGGGAGACGACACCGAAGTGTTCTTCGCCCGTGCCGCCGGCGAGATTCGGCCACCGAACGTGCTGTTCATGTTCGACATCTCCGGCTCGATGGACGAGTACGACGGCACGCCGTACCAACGCATGACGCGTCTGAAGCAGGCGATGATCGAGATCCTCGAGAACACCGACGGTGTCAACGTCGGCATCGGCTCCTTCGGCGGCTATGTCAAGGGTGGCGCCATCCTGCAGCCCGCCGTCGATCCCGACGAGGATGTCTGTGAGGACTTCGACTGCGACGAGGTCTCGATACGCGTGCCGGTAGGCTCGCCGAACGACGATGTCTCTGAGGCGTCCGACGGCGACGTGCATGTCCACGGGACGGAGCTCAACATCGGTTCCTCGAACGACGAGAAGATCGGTCTGCGCTTCGTCGATGTCGACATACCGCGCGGCGCGGTGATTCGACACGCGGCTCTCGAGTTCATCCCGTACGAATCGAGCTGGGGGGAGTCGACCCTGAACGTGCGCGCCGAGGCGAGTGGGCACGCGCCTGCCTTCGTCGATGCGACGGGAAACGTCGGTAACCGAACGCTGACCGCGGCGAGCGCCGTGTGGGAGTCGGAAGACTGGTCCGAGCCTCATCAGGAGAGGACGAGCGACCTCGCCCCCATCGTGCAGGAGCTCGTCGATCGAGGCGACTGGTGCGGTGGCAACGCGATGGCCTTCGTCATCGAACGCGCCGGAGCGTGGAGCGACCCGCTGCAGACCCGCTCTCGGGATCTCGGCCAATGGAACGCGCCGGTGCTGCAGGTGAGCTACGATCCGTCGGATGTGGAGCCGGGCGACAGCTGTCGCGCTCACCGCGTGACGGCGAGCGTGCAGAGTGCCGACGACGATGCCGAAGAGCTCGTCTCCGACGGGACCGTCGATACCGGCACCATTCTGCTCGAGCCGACGCGCGACGGAGCGGCACGTGAGATCGGCCTGCGCTTCACCGATGTCGACGTGCCGCGCGGTGCCTCCATCGCCAGTGCCTACCTCGAGCTCTCGAGCGCGGGCTCCGTCGGTGCGGGCGCCGATATCGAGATCCGCGTGCAGCCGACGGCAGACGCGCCGGCCTTCGACGCGAGCTCGGCCGCCGACGTGACCAGCCGCACGGCCGGTGCGAGCGCCGTGCGCTGGAAGGCGCCGGAGGCGCTCGCCGGCGAGCGAGTCACGAGCGACGACCTCGGCGCGCTGGTCCGGAACGTGACCGACGGCGGTGACTGGGACGCGGGAGACGCGTTGGTGCTCACGCTCCGCCAGAGCGCCGGCACGGGTGAGCGGCGATATCTCTCCTTCGACGGCGATGCCTCGTCGGCGCCGCGTCTGAGGGTCAGCTACCGCCTCGAGGGCAGTGCACACGACCTGACGGCGACGCCGCTCCGGACCGTGCGCGACGACCTGATCGACGAGGTGCTCGCTTTTCGTCCCTACGGTGGTACGCCGCTGGTCGACGCCTACCACGAGTCGGCGCTGTACCTGCTCGGCGAGGAGGTCGACCACGGACGACGACGCGGTACGCAAACCTGGGACGATCGCTACTTCCGGATATCGGCGCCGGCTACCTACACCGGCGGTAGCCTCTACACGCCACCTGGCTGCAGCACGGTCGATCCGAACGCGGTCGCGTGCACCAACGAGGAGATCACGGGCGACGCACGCTACGTCGCCCCGGATATCGGCAGCTGTCAGGCCAACCAGATCGTGCTGCTGTCGGATGGCCAGGCGACGCACGGCCAGTCGCAGGCGAGCGTCCGTGCTCTGACCGGCGCATCCGCTTGCGCGGGCCGCAGCAACTCCTTTGAGGATTGCGGAGTCGAGCTCGCCGAGTGGCTCGAGGCGGGCGACGACGACGCGGATCGTCCGTCGGTGGTGACGCACACCGTCGGGTTCAACTTCACGAGCGATTTTCTGCGCGATCTGGCGAGCGCGGGAGGGGGGAATTTCCACGAGGCCGATTCGGCGAGCGAGCTGGCCGGCGTGTTCAGGAACATCGTCCGGGAAGCGGCGGACGTCGATACGACCTTCGTCGCCCCGGGTGCGACGGTCAGCCAGTTCAACCGCTTGCAGAACCGCGATGATGTCTATTTCGCGATGTTTCGCCCTTCGCTGCGTACGCGCTGGGACGGCAACCTCAAGCGCTACGCGTTGAGCGGCGATCCCGGTAGCGGCGAGACGGTCTTCGTCGACGCGCTCGGCCTGCCGATCCTCGACGAGGCGAGCGGCGGTGTGCGCGACGGGGCCAAGAGCTACTGGACGGACGGCGCCGCCGACGGCCCGAGCGTCGCCGCCGGCGGCGCGGCCAACGAGCTCTCCTTGCCGAGGAAGATCCTGACCTACGTCGGCGAGCCGAGCGGTCCGACCGCGCTCGTCGATCTCGACGAGTCGAACGCCTCGATCGACGCGGCCGCGCTGGGCATCGACGCGGCCGATACGGATCACCGCGCGGCCTTGCTCGAGTGGGCGCGGGGTGTCGACGTGCTCGATGCCGACGGCGATGGCGACGTGACGGAGATCAGGCGGCAGATGGGGGACCCGATGCACTCGACGCCGTTCATCCTCAACTACGCCTCCGACGACCCGGAAGGCAAGTCGCTGGTCTTCGTCGGTACCAACGAAGGCTACCTGCACGCGATCGACACGTCCGACGGGAGCGAGGTGTTCGGTTTCGTGCCGGGGGAGCTCCTGCCGAACCTCGATCGCTTCTACCGTGACGAGGTCCGCGTCGATCGTCTCTACGGTCTCGACGGCCCGGTCGGCGGCACTTTCGCCGACACCAACGGCAACGGTGTGGTCGACCCGGGCGAGCAGGCACTGGTGTGGTTCGGGATGCGCCGGGGCGGTCGCAACTACTACGCACTCGATGTGAGCGATCCCGATGCGCCGTCGCTGGCGTGGGTGATACGCGGTGGGACGGGGAATTTCGCCGAGCTCGGTCAGAGCTGGTCGCGTCCGGTGCTCACCCGGATGCCCGACGGAGGGGCGCTGCACGATGTGCTGGTGTTCGGCGGCGGCTACGACCAGGTCAACGACACGCGGGACGAACGCGTCACCGGTCGCAACGGCGCTGAGGACCGCCCTGATCAGACGGGCCGCGCGATCTACTTCGTCGACGTCTGGAGCGGCGCCTACCGTGCTCGCATCGATTCCGCCGAGATGTCCGACATGACGTTCTCGATCCCGTCGGACGTGAACGTCGTCGACATCGATGTGGACGGTGTCGCCGACATGCTCTGGGTCGGGGACATGGGCGGGCAGCTCTGGCGCTTCGACATCGATCGCACCGCGACGGGCGCGCTCGCCACGGCCATCACCGGGGCCGTCGTCGGCGACTTGGGTGCCGACGGGATCGAGGACAACCGTCGCTTCTTCTATCCACCGGACATCTCGCTGATCAAGGACGAGGCGGGTGGGATCTTCATGAACGTCGGTATCGGTTCCGGATGGCGCTCCCATCCGCTAGACGAGGAGGTCGAGGACCGGTTCTACGTGCTGCGTGTGGCCGATTTCCGCGGTCCACCGCGGGATGCCGACGGGGAGGTCGCCTATTCGCGCCTCGACGAGGACGATCTCTACGACGCGACCGACGGTTCGACGCAGGAGGACGACTCGGGGAAGTCGGCGAGCGGGTGGTACCTGACCTTCGCCGAGGAGGGCGAGAAAGTGCTCGGCAGTGCGCTCACGATCGACAGCCGCATCCTGTTCACGAGCTACATACCCGATACCGGGGACGCCGACGAGTGCACGGCCTCGGCCGGGGGTGGACAGATCTACGCGCTCGACGCGCTCGACGGAGGGCCGAGTCTGGATCTGAACGATTCCGGCGGTGAGCTGACCCTCGGTGATCGGTTCGTGAGGCTGAAGACACCGGGCATCGCCCCGGAGGTCAGCGCCTTCGTCGTCGGCGACGGCGGAGTCGGGAAGGGCACTGAGGTGCTGTCGGCGGTCGGCACGACGATCGTGCCGAGCGATCGGCCGCCGTTGTTCGAGCGGACCTACTGGTCGGAGCAATAGCCGCGAGACGCTCGAAAATTGACCACACGGTCAATTGGTGCTCCAATCAAACGAAATAGCGGCACATAGACGGAGTCCGGTGCACATGGCGAACCTCGGTCACGAGCGACTTTGCAGCGACCTTCACCCGCCGCTGTCCGTGCACGAGGCGCAGGTGGAGTCCGAGCGCTGCTATTTCTGCCACGACGCGCCCTGCGTCACCGCCTGCCCGACCGAAATCGACATCCCGCTGTTCATCCGTCAGATCGGTACCGGTCACCCGAAGGGTGCGGCGAAGACGATCTTCGACGAGAACATCTTCGGCGGCATGTGCGCCCGTGTCTGCCCGACCGAGACGCTGTGCGAGGAAGCCTGCGTCAGGAACGCCGCCGAGGAGCGCCCGGTGCGCATCGGCCAGCTGCAGCGCCACGCCACCGACGCGCTGATGGCCACCGGCGGGCAGCCGTACGCGCGTGCGGCCCTCTCCGGCAAGCGTGTCGCCGTGGTCGGTGCCGGTCCCGCCGGGCTCGCCTGCGCGCACCGCCTCGCGCTGCGGGGGCACGAGGTGACCGTCTTCGATTCGCTGCCGAAGTCGGGCGGCCTGAACGAGTACGGCATCGCCGCGTACAAGACGGTGGACGACTTCGCCCAGGCCGAGATCGACTACATCCTCTCCATCGGCGGGATCGAGGTGCGCCACGACACCGTGCTCGGCGTCCACGTGACGCTCGAGACGCTCAAGCGCGAGCACGACGCGGTGTTTCTCGGCCTCGGCCTCGGGGCGGTCAACGAGCTCGGCATCGAGGGTGGCGAGCTCGACGGCGTCGAGGACGCGATCGACTTCATCGCGCGTCTGCGCCAGGCGGGGAATCTCGCCGCGCTCGAGCCCGGTCGACGCGTCGTCGTGCTCGGCGGCGGCATGACCGCGATCGATGCGGCCGTGCAGTCGAAGCTGCTCGGCGCCGAGGAGGTGACGGTGGCCTACCGCCGCTCCCGCGAACGCATGAACGCCAGTGCGTACGAGCAGGAGCTCGCCCAGACGCACGGCGTGCTCATCCGCGCGCATCTCGTCCCCAAACGCGTCATCGGCGAAGGCGGCCAGGTCGTCGGCATGGAGCTCGAGTACGTCGAGGAGGCTTCCGCGGAGCAGGGCGGCGCGCTCGGAGGGACCGGCGAGACGCTCGTCTTGCCTTGCGATCGCGTGCTGCGGGCGATCGGGCAGCTGTTCGTGACCCACCCCGACCGCGACGGGCTCGCCCTCGAGAATCGTCGTCTGCGCGTCGACGACGAGCGGCGCACGAGCGACCCGCTCGTCTGGGCGGGCGGGGACTGTGTGGCCGGTGGCGACGATCTGACCGTCTCGGCGGTGCAGGACGGCAAGCTCGCCGCCGAATCGATGCACCGTGCGCTCAGCCTTTGAGCGTCGCGGTGCGTCGGCTCCGCGCCGACTCCACTGCGACTCCACTGCGACCGGGGACGCCCCGTGCGGTAGCCGCGACGCGGCGGAACACGAACACGAACGAGATCCCGACCCATGGCTGATCTGACCTCCGAATTCCTCGGCATCCGCTCACCGAACCCGTTCTGGCTGGCCTCGGCACCACCCACCGACAAGGAGTACAACGTCGTGCGCGCCTTCGAGGCGGGCTGGGGAGGGGTGGTCTGGAAAACGCTCGGGGAGGCGGGTCCTCCCGTCGTCAACGTCAACGGCCCGCGTTACGGCGCCGTGCACGCCAAGGACCGCACGCTCGTCGGCTTCAACAATATCGAGCTGATCACCGACCGTCCGCTCGAGACGAACCTCGAGGAGATCCGTCGCGTCAAGCGCGACTGGCCGGATCGGGCGATGATCGTCTCGCTCATGGTGCCGTGCGAGGAGCAACAGTGGAAGGAGATCCTCACCCGCGTCGAGGACACCGGCGCGGACGGCGTCGAGCTCAACTTCGGCTGCCCGCACGGCATGAGCGAGCGCGGCATGGGTTCGGCCGTCGGTCAGGTGCCCGAGTACATCGAGATGGTCACCGGCTGGTGCAAGCAGCATTCCTCGCTGCCGATCATCGTCAAGCTCACGCCGAACATCACCGACATCCGCGGGCCGGCTCGTGCGGCGAAGGCCGGCGGTGCCGACGCGGTGTCGCTGATCAACACGATCAATTCGATCGTCTCGGTGAACCTCGACACGATGGCCCCCGAGCCCGCGATCGACGGGCAGGGCTCCCACGGCGGCTACTGTGGTCCGGCGGTCAAGCCGATCGCGCTGAACATGGTCGCCGAGATCGCCCGCGATCCCGAAACGCGCGGGCTGCCGATTTCGGGCATCGGGGGCGTCACCACCTGGCGCGACGCGGCCGAGTTCATGGCGCTCGGCGCCTCCAACGTGCAGGTCTGCACCGCGGCGATGACCTACGGCTTCCGCGTCGTCGAGGAGCTGGCCCGCGGTCTCTCAGACTGGATGGACGAGGCCGGGCACGCCAGCGTCGCCGACCTCGTCGGGAGGGCCACGCCGAACGTCACCGACTGGCAGTACCTGAACCTCGAATACGTGGCCAAGGCGCGCATCGACCAAGATCTGTGCATCTCCTGCGGGCGCTGCCACGTCGTCTGCGAGGACACCTCCCACCAGGCGATCACCAAGGAGGTGGACGGGGTACGCCGCTTCGAGGTCATCGACGAGGAATGCGTCGGCTGCAATCTCTGCGTCAGCGTCTGCCCGGTCGAGAACTGCATCTCGATGGTGTCGATCGAGGGCGAGGTCGATCCGCGCACGGGCAGACGGGTCACCGGCGAGTACGCGAACTGGACGACCCACCCCAACAACCCGTCGCGGGCCACGCCCGAGAAGGCCTGAGGAAGGCGCGTGCCGTTCGCGCCGAAGGCCGGTCAGATGAAGATGTCGGCGATGCAGGCGGCGATGAACGCGGTCAGCGATCCGCCGAGGATCGCCCCGATGCCCATCTGCGCGAACTCGCCGCACCGGGTCGGTCGATTCTCGCTCGTTGACCGCGAGCGCCGGTCGCCGCGTCCGAGCGATATCCGCCGATGTCCGGTAAGCCGATACCGACGACGCCTTGGACACGGCTCGGCGCCACTGTAGTGCGCCGAGGACGTCGGCGCCCTGCAGGTACCGCCGTCGCGCTTGAACCGAGGAGGCGATCGCCCGAGTGCTCGAGCGTCACGAGGGCTCAGCGCGGTGGTGAAGCGGACGACTCCCCGTCACTCTCGGGCATCGCCGCGCCATCTCGCCAAGCCGAGGCCCCCGGGTGCCAGGGAAGGGGCAGCGCGTCGGCACCGTCGCGCTCGGGGAGGTCGAAGGCGCCGTCGAGCGCTCGGGCCACGAGCCAGGCGTGCCGTTCGGGAAGCGCGGCCCGCGCCGCGAGACAGTGTCCGGGGAGCCGAGCGAGCAGGCGCAGCGCGATCGGCCCATAGGGGGCGAAACGTTCGCGACCTGCCGCCATCGCGGCGGCCGTCTCGCCGTCGAGCACCGCCACGTCCATCTGCTCGGTACCGAGCAGGCTCGCCAGCCGTCCGGCGCTCGGCCCGCGCGCGACGCGGGAGCGGGCCTCGGGCAGGTGCTCCTCGAGGACGGCGACGACACGTTTGGCGAGCGCGTAGGTCGCCGGGGCGTCCTTGTGACAGCCGATCAGGAGATGCTTGCGCCGGTAGACCTGCCACTGGCGGTAGGGCGTGTGCGCCGCGACCGACGTGGCGACGCCGCCGCCGACGAGGGCGGCGAGCGAGGTCGCGAGGAGGCGGCGGCGCGCGTCGATGCCGGCCGAGCGGCACCGTCCCCTCCCGACTCCTCCCATCAGGCCCATCGCTTCTGCGCTCGCCGCGCGCGCCGGCGCTCTACTCGTCGAACACCCCCTCGTTGAGAACCGCCGTGACCACGTAGTTCGGCACGTCGACGACCTGCCCAACACGCAGGTCCACGGCGACGCTCGCGAGGATGTAGGCCTGCTCGGCGCTCAGGCCGTGCTCGCGCTCGATGTGGTCGATCATCTTGATCAGCGCGTCGCGCGCGGCGAGCGTCAAATCCTCGGAGAGGTTCTCCAGCTCGGCGATCTTCTCGCTCTCGAGGTACTGCATCGGCGGCGGTACCTCGCCGGCGGACTTCAGCGGCAGCCCCACCGTTTGGTGAAAGCGCGTCGGCTCGATGTCGCGGATCTGCGTGCCGCCCTCGACCTCGGGAGCGGTGACGAACTCGCCCGCGCCCTTCCTGATCTCGGTCGAGACGGTAACGACGGCTCCCATCTCGATCGCCGTGCCCGAGACCTCGCCGTCACCCTGCGCGAAGTGCACGTCGCCGACGAACAGCCCGCAACCGTCGACGAAGCAGGGCAGGAGGATCGTCGTGCCGATCTGCATCTGCTGGACATCCATGTTGCCGCCGTTCTCGCGCGGGGGAACGGTGCGCAGACACTCGTCCTTGGCGCTGCCCTCGGGGCCGCAGACCGCCGACGGCAGCGCGCCGCTCGGCTCGGGCGGGAGCGAGACGCCCCCCGCCTCGGCGAGCGCCGCCTCGCGGGCGATCCAGGCGCCGACCTCTTCCTGACCCGGCAGTACGCCGACCGAGCCCATGAAGGCTTCGTAGGGCACCTTGACGCCCGGCATCTGATCGGACTCGGCGTGGGTGCGCGAGAGCCGCCAGTTGACGAGGTAGGGCTCGGTGTAGACATCGCGCAGGAAGCCGAAGCCGGGGACGATGACCGTGTAGCCGAACTGGTCGGGCTCGATGTCGAGCAGGGTGACGGCGAGCACATCACCCCGCTCGGCGCCCTCGATCGCGACCGGACCGGTCATCGGATGAACGAGGTTGAGATCGACCGCGGCGAGGTCGTCCGCGTTCGAGTCGAGGGTGAGATCGGTGTCGAGCGCGTCGCGGGTGTGGAAGACGATCTCGTCGCCCGGTTCGGCGCTCGCGACGGTCGGGATGTCCGGGTGATAGCGGTTGAAGCAGTTGGGGTCATCGACGCAGTGCTCGCCGATCTTCTCGACGGTCACGGTCTCGCGCCAGGTCACGTCGGTCGTGTCGGCGTGCGCTGCCGCGATAGACAAGGCAAGGACGAGAAGTGCCGGCTGGCCGGCACGGCGCAAGAGTCGGATGTCGGCACGCATGATGTCCTCCTGAGTGGGCGGAATCGACGGCGGTTCGAACCGCTCCGCGGGAGACTCTAGCACGCGTGATATACCTGACTCGCCGGAGGTGCTACCCGATCGATGCCGACCTCGGCGACGACGACGCCCGCCCATCGCCGTACATGTAGATCCGTTGCCGTTCCCCGAGCGCCGGAGCCCTCGAAGTCCAGCAGGAGCATTGCATGGTCGTAGGCTCGTCGCTCGAGTCGGAGAAGCTCCGCTCCTCCCGTTCGCACCCCGCCGTCGCGCTCGGGATGAACGAGAACGCGCGCCGATACAGGACGACCGTCTCGGTCGCCTTCGGATGTACGAGAGAACATCAGACCCTATTGACCGAAAGCCGTGCTGCTCTCAACGCTTCTCGACGAACGACGCTCCCACCACGTTCGGCGCGACGGGAGCGCCCGAACCAGTCGTGGCGGAGCGGTGCCGAACGCGGGCCGATCGTGCGACCGACGGTGTGGGGGAGTCGACGACCGAGCCGGACGCCCGACATCGCGACGCCTCGCCTGCGAGAACCGCCAGCGTCGTGGCGTCGGATGGTCACTCACCACCGTCGTGATCGACTTTCGGACGGCCCTCGGACCCGTGTGGCAAGGACCGGGCCGAGCGCGTCGCGCCAGCGGACGTGCTTGGCGTCAAGGCTCAGCGAGGCGTAGGCGGGGCTCGTCGAGGGCAGTGTCACGAGCGTGAGGTCGGGGCGCAGCGTCCCGACGGCCGCGCCGACATGACGCGTGTACAGCTTCGCCGCGGTCTGGCCGTTGAAGGCGACGAGCCGCAGCTCGGGGTGGCGGGCGACGAGAGCCGGTACGTCGTTCGCCCGTTCGCTGTCGCGTCGGATCGCGGTATCGAGGCTGCCCGGGCGCTCGCACTCGGCGAGCACGTCCCAGAGGGCGACTCCTCGCTCGAGGAGTCGCCTCACGCGGCGTTCGTAGGACGGTAGTGGCGGAGGCGGTTCTCCTCCGTCGAGCAGCGCGAGCACGATCGGCCAGAAGGCGTTGCGCGGGTGGGCGTAGTAGCGGGCGGCCTCGAGCGAGGCGACACCCGGCATGCTGCCGAGGATCAGCAGCTCCGCCCGCGGGCCCTCGAGCGGCGGGAAGGAGCGGGCGGACGCGTTCAGGCCGTCGGCTCCGGGGCCAGACCCCGCGTCAGCAGCAGCCGCAGGGTGCGTTCGGCGCCACCGTAGAGGGTGTCCTCGTCACCCTGGTGCAGGGCTGCCACCTGCGGGGCGAAGTCGGCGTAGTGCTGGGTCACCGACCAGATCAGGAAGATCAGGTGCAGCGGCTCGACCGGCGCGAGCCGGCCTGAGTCGATCCACGCGCCGATGACGGCGCACTTCGCCGCGACCAGCTCGCGGAGGGTAGTCTCGAGAAACGGCCGGATCGTCTCCGCGCCCTGCAGGATCTCGTTGGCGAACAAGCGGGACGCCTCGGGCGCCTCGCGCGAGAGCCGGAGCTTGGCCTGGACGTAGCGCCAGATCTCCTCGAGCGGGTCGCCGTCGGGGTCGAGCCGCTCGAACGGCTCGAGCCAGAGCGCGAGCGTGCGTTCGAGCACCGCCGCGTGGATGTCGCGCTTGGCACCGAAATAGTAGAGAACGCTCGCCTTCGACATACCGGCACCGAGGGCGATGCGCTCGACTCGCGCGCCGTG
>ENA-ORXM01003924-ORXM01003924.1-marine-metagenome-genome-assembly--contig:-NODE-3924-length-13897-cov-3.513603_pt1 | contig 13897 bp, 12 predicted proteins | sample MGYA00237867_ERZ511480 | MGnify/ENA primary metagenome ERZ511480 (study PRJEB26309, sample SAMN06266103) | marine metagenome | isolation source: Algal blade | place: United Kingdom:Sidmouth, United...
CGCTTCGTCTGTTTTGCTTTCTCAATCTGCCCTTTTAGCGTCGCGATTATCCCGTTGGGCTTTGCGGGGATAGTTTTGCCCGTTGACGCCGCGCGCATTTGCGCTTTGGTCATGCTCATCCCGACCAGTGAATTAAAGGCGGGATGTTTCAAATTAGAGAGCGGGATGGATGTCTCTAAATTTCGGCGATCATGCCAATCATCGGGCAGATGCGGATTAGCCGCCATAGCGCGGGCAATGCCGACCATATCCACGCCTTTAATGGACAGGGCGTAATTGGCCGTTTCGCGTTTCGTCACGCCGCCCGTGACCATCACGACCGCTTTGGCGGCTCCCGCCAGCTCCTGCACAAAATCAGCGAAATATAATTCCCGCTCCGCGCTGCGCGAGACGCGACCATCAGCGCTAATTCCCATCATCGCGCTGCTCTCGTAACTGCCGCCGGAGAACTCAATAAAGTCGACGGCTTTGTCATTGAGCATCTCAACCACGGCGCGGGCATCATCCGTATCAAATCCGCCGCGCTGAAAATCGGAGCTGTTAAGCTTCACGCCGACGATAAAGTCTTTGCCCGTCTTGGCGCGCACGGCGTCAATAATCTCCATTAAAAACCGCGCGCGGTTCTCAAGGCTTCCGCCATATTGATCATGGCGTTTATTGACCAAGGGGGACAGGAATTGACTGACTAAATAACCGTGCGCCGCGTGGATCTGAACGCCGTCAAATCCGCAGGCCTGCGCGGCTTCGGCCGTCTCGGCAAAGCGCGTCACCAGCGCAGAAATTTCGCTGGCCGTTAAAGCGCGCGCGGCGGCGAACATAGCTTTTAGTCCTTTAATCTCAACCTGCGTTTCGGACGGCGCGACGGCGGGCGTGCCTTGGCTGGCATAGACTTGCCGCCCCGGATGGCTGATTTGCATCACGAATTTGCCTTGGCCGGATGTCCCGGCTTTCGCGAGTGTTTCAAAAGCTTGCCGCGCTCTTGCGTCATCACATGTGGAGCCTTGCAAAACCAATCCGCCCGGCCCGGTCAGAGCCGTCGGGTCAACCATGACATTTCCGGTCAAAATTAAACCCGCACCGCCGTCCGCCCAATTCCGATATAAATTATGCAGCGCAGCCCCCGGGATTTGCCCGGGCTGCTCGGCCAGATTTTCCTCCATCGCCGCTTTGCAAATGCGGTTGGGCAAAACGGCGCCATTTGGCAATGTAATTGGGGTGAACAGCTGGGTCATAATCTCTCTCAGTAAAATCGGGGCGTAAAATTATAGATTTGTATTTATGGGTGTTCGCGGTAAGCTTGCCCGATAAAATCATAGCACGTCACAGGGCGATTAGCATGAAGATTTATAAGTCTGAAATTGATATGTGGCTCATCGGCGTTTTCATTGGGACGCTGCTCTTACCGTTCATTTTGGCTGCGGCATTTGGCGGGCCGTTCTGGCCGGCGTTGATTATTTGCGGCGCGGTCGCGATGTTCATTATTTGGCTATATCAGGCGACGAAATACATCGTCACGCCGGATGAGATTACGGTCCATGCCGGATTATACAAAGTGAATATTCCCCTCACATCTATTGTGTCCGTCACGCCAAGCCGCGACCCGCTATCAAGCCCGGCTTTCTCACTTAACAGGCTTGAAATCAGATATAATAAAGACAAAAGGATTTTAATTTCACCAAAAGACCGAGAGAGATTTTTATCTGATATTGGATGGGACAAGCCGTTAGAGGCGTCACACTCATAAGATCCCAATTTATCTAATCGCTTTACCGCGCGCCCAGCCGGGCTTACAAAGCTCTATGAAAAATCGATATGGCATTATAATTTTTTGCGTCATTCTGGCCGGACTGACCCTATTCACTGTGCGCAGCTGCACCACCGTTGAAAAATTTCACACATTTAAAGTTAAAGGCAGCACAATTTCTGATATTGAAGTTCGCTCTTCTGTAAGAAGCCTGACGTGGATAGAAAGCCCGGCCCCCAAAAATATAACCAAGCCGTTTAAGGTGAATTTGTTTTTCAAAAGGGCTACGCCGTTCACGGCGCAGATTACCGGCATCACCTCCGTGCGCGCAGATGATAAGACTTCCTTGGATATACGCCGCGCTGGGACATTAACTTCAAAGTCGGATGAGCTAGATCCCTATAAACCGGAGCAAGAGCAAGATTCATATTATTTTGCGCGGCATAGATTTGATGATGTCGATCTGGCGCTGGAGTCGCAAACCTTAATTGTGACGGCAGAGTTTTGTGATCAGGACGGTAAGGGCTGTGAGAGCTTGGACTTTCCGCTAACTGTGGAGGCCGGGACCTATACGCGCACTGAATTTACATCTTTGTGGGATATCTTGATGGGCTTTGGCGCGGTGAATTTATGATTGCGGCTTTACCCTTAGGGCGCGCGCTCATAAAAGCACGCCATGACCGATAAAACACGCATCGCCCTTTTGGGCGCGACAGGGCGGATGGGCTTATCCCTTATTCGCGAAATTCACGATAATCCGCGTGCCATGTTATGCGGTGCGATTGCTGCGCCCGCGCAGACAGGCTTGGATGTTTCTGAAATGGCGGGCTTGAAACCGTCCGGCATATTGGCGACGACTGACCTGCGCGCCGTGTTGGATGACTGCGATGTTCTGATTGATTTCTCGACGCCGCAAACGGCGATTGACGCGGCGCTTATGATGCATGATGTGCGCTGCGACGCGCTGGTCTCGGGCACGACCGGATTTAGCGGCGCAGAAGAGCGTGCCTTTGACGCCGCCGCTGAAAGTGTCTGTGTGGTGCGAAGCGGGAATTTCTCGCTTGGGGTCAATGTTTTGACGGCATTAGTCGAGCGCGCCGCTAAATCCCTTCCGCCGGAATTTGATATTGATATTCTCGATATCCACCACAAGCACAAAGCGGACGCGCCTTCGGGTACGGCCTTGATGTTAGGCGAGGCGGCCGCCAAAGGCCGGCGGCAACCCGCGCCCACCGCGCGCAATTTGCGCCGCAACCAACCCCGCAAAGATAATGAGATCGGCTTTGCCGCCATGCGCATAGGCGGCGTTATTGGTGACCATGATGTCAGCTTCGGCAGCGAAATGGAAACGCTGACGCTGTCCCACCGCGCCCTTGACCGCGCCGTCTTCGCCCGAGGCGCGCTCACTGCCGCCCTATGGGCCGCAAATCAAAAAGCAGGACATTACGATATGCGCGATGTTTTGGGGCTTACTCAATAGAGAGTATCAGGAGAGAGTATCCGGGGGCTACCTAAATTCACTCCATCCGTTTTGCATTGACCAACAGAAGTAACTCTGCCGCAGCTTTGGCATCACACAGGGCGCGGTGATGGGATGTTAGCGCGATGTCATAGGCGGCGCAGAGATTTTTCAGGCCGTAGCTTTTATGGCCCGGATAAAAGCGGCGCATGGAGGCGCAGGTACAGATTTTTGGAAATTGGAAATATTGGCCGAGGCGCTCATATTCCATGGCGATAAAGCCGTAGTCAAAATTGACATTATGCGCTGCGAAAATTGCGCCGTCCATAAAGACGGCGAACTCTTCGGCGACTTGGGAAAAGAGCGGCGCAGACGCGACCATATTATCATGGATACCCGTCAGCTTGGTAATAAAGGGCGGAATGGGCCGCTGCGGATTAATCAGGCTTGACCACTCATCAATGACTTCCCCGCCGCGCAGTTTTACCGCGCCGATTTCTGTGATGCGGTGCGCGCCCGCGCGCCCGCCTGTCGTTTCAATATCGACCACAACATAATCTTGATCCGGATCGACAATCCAATTGACCCGCGCAACGTCCACAGTAAGGCCCGCGCGGCGCAGCTGCTGGAGACGCGTCAATTGGTTGCGCCGCAGCACGTCGCCTTCGGCTTTGACCTCGACAAAGCGAAGCGTATCAGATGTATGCAGCATTAAATCCGGAAAGCCGTCGCGGGTGTTTGTCCAGTCTTGGGCCATAGCGCGTAATATCTGCGCGCATTCGCTGCCGGCCAAATTTATCATGGGCCGCAGACCGTCGAGCAAGTTCGGGCTCCAGCGGAAAATGGCGTTACCCTGTCCGTAATGGCTTGTGAGCTCGCGCAGAAGCAATGACAGCACGCGGGCCGGATCGGCAAGGGTTGCCAGCCGGTCTTCGATCTCATCTTTGCGGGCCTCGTAAAATGTGCCGAGCTTTAAATCGGCGGGCAGGCGGTCAAAGGCGCTGTGCAGCCCTGTGGCTTTATCCCCAAATAGAAGCGGCCAAAATATCAGCCCAAACAAAGCGCGCCACGGCGCGTTTTCAGCGCGGGTCACCGTGAACCCCGCTTCGCGGTAATGATGCGCCGCTGCGCGTTCGGGCGTATTGCGAAAGGCCTCGTCCAATGTGATAATTTCGGCCTCGCGCAAAATATCAGTCATCAACGATGTGCGCTTGCCGCCAAATTTACGGGCGTAGAAATCAGACGCAAAGATGAGCTCTTCATCACTGCCCGGATTATCAATTAGCGATTCGAGCCGCGCTTTGACCCGGTCTTTATCTCCGCGCTTATAGCGCAGGCGAATGGCGCGTTCATTACACAGCGGCGCCGCAGAGCGGTCATAGAGCGAAAGCGCTGTATCCATATCGCCAAGCCGCTCGGACAGGCCGCCCAGTTTTTGCAAAAGCTTGTCGCGCGCGGCTTCTGCGCCGCTCTCTTGCGGCGCGGGCCAATGCTGCACGCTGTCAATTAAGGCCGCCGTTTGAATGTCGTCACCCATTTTAAAATCATAAAGCGCGCGGGCATAGAAATAGGCGCTGCGCGCGGCGTCAAAATCCTCAAAGCGCGCCGCGTAATCCTCGCCCCAATCGGGCGCGCGCATCAGGCCTAGATCACGCAATGTAAAAGGCTGCAGGTTCGGCGTGATTTTCCCGAAATATAAAAATAGCATATAATCCAGCGCGTCGGTGCGCGCCTGCACGACCCAATCGCGCGAAATGTCGATGTCTTCAAAGGACAGGCCATCCAAAGCGGCCTGCACAAGCAGGTCTTTTTTCCAGCTTTTCTTGAAGTGCTCAGCGCTTAGATTTTCTGTCATCAGCGCGATTAAATCGGGCTTGATCAGACCGCGCAGATAGTCCTCGAAATCAGATTCAGATACGCTCTGAATAAAGCTTTCACGGCGCAAGATTTCAGCCTGATCTGCGAGGTCAATAATCTCTTCATAATTCAGGCGGCGTTGATCAAATACCCGGCCTTTTCGCCCCGCAAGGCGCACATAAAGACAGCGTGCATATTCGGGCAGGGCGGCAAATCGAGCAATAAAATCCAGCGCCTTATCGTCAAGACACGCCGCATATTTTGCCTCAATTTCAGACACCATCGCCTCGAAATTTGTCAGGTAATAATAGACAGGCAGATCCGGGAGTTTTCGCGCCGCGCGTAGCCGGCGCGTCCCGATGCGGGCCTTGATCACAGGCGGTAAAACAGAGGAATTATCAGTCATATCGCCGGAACGAATAAAGAACACAAAGATTTGCGTCAAGCGCGCCGGGCTAAACTAATTCTTAAATAAAAGACCGTATTAACCTCACTTATTCATAATTGGGGAAAATCGTGAAGCTGCTTCATTTCACATTGGCCATTTTGGCGGTGCCATTGGCAGCCTGTAGTAATTTCGGCGACTACGCGCCGGATCGCGGAAGATTGCTGGCGACAGGCGGCGTCTCCACGGTTGAGGGCAGCGGCGGGGGCGGCCTAAGCAGCTGGGCAACCATTTCAGGCTATGGCAGCGATGAGTCCTTTGGCGTGAACGCTTTTTACACGCAGTCGAACTTGCCGGATTTTGAGCTACGCGTCGCCGGAGCGTCTGTCGGGATGAATGACCGCGTCGAAATCTCCTATGCTAAACAACAATTTGATACGGGCGATACAGGTCCCGAGCTAGGTCTGGCGCAAGGCTATACATTTGAGCAGGATATCGTCGGCGCAAAGGTGCGCGTGCTTGGCGACGCGGTTTACGGCCAAGATACATGGGTCCCGCAAGTCTCGGTCGGCGCGCAATATAAAAAAGCCTCTGACGCGCCGCTGCTTGGCGCGCTGGGCGCAACGGATGATGACGGCGTTGATCTTTATGTGGCGGCCACAAAAATCATGTTAGATAAAAATCTACTCGTTGGCGGGACATTACGCGCAACGCGGGCCAATCAATTCGGGCTATTGGGTTTTGGCGGAGATCAGAATGATGACTACTCCATGCAATTTGAAGGCACGGTCGCTTACATGCTCTCCAAGAATTTAGTCATCGGCGCAGATTATCGCACCAAGCCGGATAATCTGGGATTTGCAGAAGAGCAGGACGCGGCGGCGGCTTATATTGCCTATTTCCCGACGAAAAATATCTCTGTGACCGGCGCCTATGTCGATGTGGGTGACGTTGCTCTACGGGGGAAACAGGATGGGGCCTATTTATCATTACAGGTGGGCTTCTAATGAAACATATTGTCCTAATTACGCTTTTCATCGCAGCCTTATGTACAGGCCTGTCCGCCTGCAGCACGACGGGCGCTCAAACAACATTATATGATCGCCTGGGCGGTAATTCGGGCGTGACCAATATTGTGTCAGGGACATTGAAATACACACTTGCCGATCCGCGCATCGCTCACACATTTGACAATTCAAATGTGCCGCGCGTTGAAAAGCTTTTAATTGAACAAATCTGCGACCTTACTGATGGTCCGTGTACCTATAGCGGCCAGACTATGGAGCGCTCCCATCGCGGGCTAAATCTGAATACAATGCACTTCAACGCTTTGGTCGAAAATATGCAAAAAGCGATGGATGATGAAGGCGTGCCTTTCGCGACTCAAAATGACTTGCTGGCGATATTAGCGCCCATGCACGGAGACGTCACAGGGCGTCCGAAGCGGTAACGCGCCATGCTGGGCAATATATTCCGCGTCCTGATTTCGGTCAGATCCAAATTATTCTTTGGATTTCTGACCATGACGCTCATCATTTGTTTGCTTGGCGGCTATGCCTATATTGCTTTGGGCAGCGCGAGCGAAACTGTAAAGACAACATTTGACCGTCCTTTAATGGCCGTCAATTTCTCCCGCTCTGCCAGTCAGGTTTTTTCTGATTTAGAGATTGAGCGCTTACGACAAATCCAAGATGGTCGCCTCGATCCCGAAGCCGTTGCGGCTTTGGTTCGGACATTTAAAGAGGATTTGGACGTTGCCAAATCGCGCTCTATTGCGCCGCGCGCCAAGCGGTTCTTTACCCAGATAGAAACAGATCTGGCGACATGGGAGCGTCTGTCGTCGCTTCCGCGCAGAGCCAATACAGATGCAGAGATGCGCCGGATCGCCGGAGAAATTGCCAATAATTTGGATATTATTGTCGAGCTGCAGACCAATCAGACTTACCGGGCCAGAGAAGCGTCGCTGGCGCAAATGGCGAAAGTGAATACCTATTCGCTTTGGGCCGCAGTGGCGGCGATGGTGCTGACATTGATCTTATCTGCCTGGATTGCGATTACGATTATTAACCCGCTCAAGGCGGCCGCGATTGCCGCGCGTAAAATTTCAGCCGGTAAATTCGACGCAAAAATTCCTAAGGGCGGCGAGGATGAAACCGGCGCGCTTCTTAAAACAATGGCGGTTATGCAGGCCAATATTGCCCAGCGTATGGGCCAAGAGCAGAGTCTGCGGGGTCTGGCGCAAAACCGGCTGACCGACTCGCTTGCCAATTCCCGCGATGCAATCCTTCTGACAAATAAAGACGGTGAAATTATCGTGGCCAATCCGCAAGTGGGTGTGGTGTTTCCCGAGTTTAAAAATCTCAATTTGGTGGGGCAGCCTTACGCGCAATATTTTTACCCTTCCGGACAACCCAACAGAATTGAGTGTAGATTTCTGGAAGAGGCGAACGAAATTGAGTTTTCTGACGGTCGCTGGACGCGGATAAATTCCTCGCAAACGCAAGAGGGCGGCAATCTCTATATCTGGACGGATATTACAGAGGATAAAGCCCGCTCTCAGAATTTACTCGAAGCCAAAGAGCAGGCCGAAGCGGCCGATAAAGCCAAGTCTTTATTCCTAGCGGCTATGAGCCATGAACTGCGCACACCGCTCAATGCTGTCATTGGCTTTTCAGATATTTTGAAGAACTATAATGAAGGCGAAGACGGCAATAAAGAACATGCAGAGCTTGCGGGTATAATATCACAAAGCGGCGCGCATTTGCTCAATATTGTCAAAGATGTTTTGGCCATTGCCGATGGTGAGTCCCCGGCTCGCATGGATACAGACTTTGGGCCGGTTAATGTCGCAGATGTCATCGCCTTTTGCGTCAGCACAATTTCGGTCGAGGCCGGCGCTAAGAATGTGTCCTTGATTTGGCGGGAGCCAACCGAAAGCCTTCGCGTTTTGGGCGACGCCTTACGCTTGCAACAATTAGTGCTTAACCTATTGTCTAATGCCGTGAAATTTAATGACATTGGCGGGACGGTCAAAATCCAAGCGCGCATTCAAGACGGGCAAAATGTGCGCATCGATGTTATTGATAATGGTATCGGTATTGAAGAGGCGCATCTTTCCAAAATCGTCGAACCCTTCGCTCAGGTCGATAATGGCTATACGCGCAAATATGAAGGCGCGGGTCTTGGCCTCACCATTGTGAATAAAGTGCTCGACACTCATAATGGCACGATGACCATTCAGTCCAAACCGGGCAAAGGCACGGCAGTGTCCATATGGCTTCCGGTCTTAACGGAAATGAAATCCAGCGATGCTATGCTCGCCTCATGAAAACAAAATATTTGAAAACATCGATCTGGCCTAAAGCGATTTTAGTCGCGGCCATTGCCTATCCCGTTGGCGTTTGGGCACAGGCCAATACAACGCATACTGTCTCGCAAAAAGACCGGACCTATGCGCCCGGCGATATTACGATCGACGCAGGAGATACGCTGAAAATTGTCAATGACGATATTTTCCTTCATCAAGCCTATGTCGACTCTGATGAAATGGACTTTGATTCCGAGTCTATGGAAGAGGGCGAAAGCGTCAGCGTGACCTTTGATAAGCCGGGAACATTTGCTTTAAAATGTAAAATTCATCCAAAAATGAATCTGGACGTGACTGTCAAATAGTCTCGCGCGGATAGCGCACTCTCTTATTGTAGATCTTTCTTTTGGGGCGGGCTGGCCTGCGCTGTGTAAATCTCCATCAATCCGACAAGCAGTTTTCGGCGGGCGTCATGGTCAGGGGCCTCAAGCAGGCTCTGTGTGTCCTGCGCGCCAAAGGGACTGATCATCGAGGTTTGGTCAACCAGCTTATTCATCGCGATAGATTTAAGACCGTCCCAATCGACCTCAACGCCCAAAGATTTGGCAAAGCTTTTCATGGCAGCCGTCAGCCGCGCGCGCTGCGCGGTCGACTCGGTCATGGAGGGCGGCAGGTTCTGCGTCTCGTGTAAATCAATGTCGCCTGCATAGTCCTCATACGTGACCAAAGCCTGGCGATAGGGCGTCGTCACCTCGGCCTCGCCCGTCAATCTGAACCGCTTTAGTCCCACCAAAGAAATCATATAGCGACCATCATCGGTCTCGCTAAATTGGCGCATGCGGGCAAGCGTTCCGATTTTCGTCAGTGCAGGCTGCGGCCCGTCGACTTTGACGCCGTCCACGGCATATTGCGGCTGTATCATGCCAATCAGGCGATCGCCCTTCAGCGCGTCATCAACCATATTCAGATAGCGCGGCTCGAAAATATTAAGCGGCAACTCGCATCCCGGCAGAACCATTGTTCCGCCGAGCGGAAAAACGGCGATTTGATGCGGAGATAAGCGCCGCGCGATGGATTTCATATGTGTACTCATGAGCTTAGATACGCAGCAGCGCCCCATAAGTTCATATTGCTATTGCGCCGCCTGCAATATTTTTGATCGCGCAGATTTAAAATCCAGCGTCCCGTCATCAACAGGGGCCAGCAGGAGGGCTTTATTTTCCAGATAGGTCTGGTGATTGATCCACGGATCTTTGTCGCCTTGACGCGGGGAAGCGTCGATGGCGCGCAGGACATATCCGGAATTAAATTCGCCCATAAAAGGCAGGCGGGGCATGGCGGTAAGCTGATCATCGGTTAATGCCGGCACGGCGTAATCCGCGCCCGTCTCTTGAAGCTTTGCTAAAATATTACAAATATATCGCGCCTGCAGCTCAATGCGTAATGTATAGCTCGCTGTTAGCGTCCCCGTAGATAAAGCCGCATTGGGCACATTGGACAGCATGCAGCCTTTGTAAATATAATGATCGGGCAGATGCACGGCCTTGCCGTCCACGCTAAATTGCGCCTCGCCGAGCATGACAATATTCAGCCCCGTCGCGGTCACAATAATATCAGCAGGCAAATGCGTGCCGTCCTCAAGCTCAATCCCGTCTGGGGTAAAGCGCTTGATGTGACCTGTTTCAATATCTGCTTTTCCTGCTGTGATCTGCGTGAACAGATCGCCATTGGGCGAGAAGCAAATGCGCTGCGTGGCGGGCGGATAGGAGGGGCGCAGATGTTTTGCGATGTCAAAATCATCGGGCAGCAGCTCGCGGGCTTTTTTCTCAAACAGCTCTCGCGTCTGCTCGGGATATTTCAGCGCGCGGCCAATTTTAAACCGCTCAAGGAAAATATTCTTTTTGCGAATGAGCCTATAAGCCCATTTTTCGGGCAGAATTTTCATAAGTTTCTGCGCCAGCGGGTCATGATCTTTATCGGGGAAAATATAACTCGGGCTGCGCTGCAGCATGGTCACATGCCCCGCGCCTTGCTCGGCCATAGATGGGACAAGTGTCACCGCCGTCGCGCCGGAGCCAATAACGACCACGCGCTTATCTTGGTAATCCAAATTCGCCGGCCAGTCTTGCGGATGGATAATCTGGCCGCCGAAATTTTCTTCTTCGGGAAAGTCCGGGCGATAGCCTGCGCCATAGCTGTAATAGCCCGCGCAGCTTTGCAGCCATCTGCAGGTCACCTGTTTTGTCTGCCCGCCGCTGCTTTCAAGCGACACTGTCCAGAGCGCGGTGTCCGTTGAGAAGTCCGCAGACATGACCCGCCAGCCAAAACTGATTTTCTCATTTAAATTATAATCGCGCGCCGTGGCCTTAATATAATCCAGAATATGCTCGCCCGGCGAAATGGATTTATCATCCACCCAAGGCCGAAATTCATAGCCATAGACATGCATATTGCTATCGCTGCGAATGCCGGGATAGCGAAATAAATCCCACGTCCCGCCCATATGCTCGCGCATCTCGATAATCTGCAATGACATGCCCGGCAATTTAGTGACCATATGACAGGCCGTCCCAATCCCCGCCAGCCCTGCGCCGATAATTAAAATATCCGTATGATCCTGCATAATGTCCCCATTGTTTTATGCCTTATGAGATGTCAAATCCGCGCGAGCAAGTCATGGCCGCGCATAAAGGTTATTCAGGGGGAAGCGTTTTTGATTGGCCATCCCCACCGCCTCCCCTTTTTGCTCTCATTCTCCACCTCCCGCTCATCCCAGCGCAGGCTGGGATCCAGAATCACAAGCACCGAATCCAGCCGCTCTGGATCCCAGCCTGCGCTGGGATGAGCGGGAGGTGAAGAGTGAGAATAAAAAGATCGAGAGCCCCGCACGTTTCCTCCCCTGTTTACGGGGGAGGTCGTCGTAGACGCGCCCTCGGCGTTGCGCCATCGGCGCAAAGACGGAGGGGCACTGGCGCCCATCAAAAACTCTACCCTTTCGCGGCGGCGACCTCGGCGCGCATTTGCTCTAGAAAATCATCTTGCGCATCGACTTCGCCACCCGCGTCACGCGCGGTGATTTCATCTTCGAGCCGCATCTTGGCAATGTCGTTTAAATAATGCGCGTCCATATCAATGCCGATAAAGCGCCGCCCGTGACGCAAGGCGGCGACGCCGGTCGTGCCGCTGCCGCAAAAGGGGTCAAGGATGATGTCGCCGGCATTTGTCGAGGCCAGCACAACCCACTCAAGCAGGCTCTCTGGCTTTTGCGTCGGATGGCGGCCATGGCGCTTTTCGCTTTTCTTGGTCAGCGGTAAAGACCACACAGACCGCATCTGCTTGTCGGGTTTTTTCATCGCGTCGGCCTCGTGCCAATCGCCGTGCTTCATCGCTTTGTAGTTAAAAACATGTTTGTGTTTCTTGGCCGTGCGCGCCCAAATCAGGGTTTCGTGACTGGCCGTAAACATGCGGCAGGACAGATTGGGCGAGGCATTGGGTTTAAACCAGCTAACGTCATTCAGGATATGCCAGCCCCCCGTTTGCAGCGCAAAGCCGCATTGGAAAATGGAATGATATGTCCCGCTAATCCAAATCGTCCCGCCCGGTTTTAATTTGCGGTGACAAGCGGCAATCCAGTTTTGGTGAAATTCATAATCCGCCTCCGCCCCCTTGGACCGATCCCACTCCCCCTTATTCACACTCACCATCCGCCCGCCTTGGCAGGTAAAGCCGTCATTAGAGAGATTGTAAGGCGGGTCCGCGAAGATCATGTCTACGGAGTGATCGGGGATCGGATCGGTGATCCCCTCCAAGATTTCAAGGCAGTTTCCTTGGAGTAATGTAAAGCGCGGGATGTCGGCCCGCGCCGTCATTAAATCGACCTACATCGCATTGGATAGAGTTGCGATCATAGGTTGTGTTTGTCAAATGGTTTTCTGATTGCTCTCGTGTATAAATCGGTTAGCTTCAATATATGGCGAATGATTTTGATTTCGAAATGCGTGAAGATGCAACCGCATTTAGCAGCGGCGCGCAGAAAGCGCGTGTCTGGACAGAGAATTGGGTTCTTCGTCAAATGTATTGCCCATCCTGCGGAGAAAAACCGCTGACAGATTACACAAATAATAAACCGGTTGCCGACTTTTATTGCGGTTTGTGCGCCGAAGATTTTGAACTGAAATCGACCAAGGGCAAATTTGGTAAGAAAATCACGGACGGCGCATACGGCACGATGATGACGCGATTGCAAAGCGAGACTGTGCCAAGCCTGATGCTGCTGCGATATACAATGCAGGATAAAATGGTTCAGGATTTGTCTGTTATTCCAAAGCAGTTTTTTGTCACGGATATTATTGAGCGGCGAAAACCCCTATCTGAGAATGCCCGACGTGCAGGATGGGTCGGGTGTAATATTCTAATTGATAAAGTTCCAAAGGCCGGACGCATTTCTTTGGTACAAAATCGTGTCGCAGTATCCAAAGACAGCGTTCTGGATAAATGGGCAAAAACAAGTTTCTTGCGGGGGCAGAGTCTGACACGAAAAGGCTGGGTTTTGGACGTGCTCAATTGCGTCGAGGATATTGGGCAGACAGAGTTTTCGCTGTCCGATGTATATAAATTTGAAAATTATTTATCGGAAATGCACCCGGAAAATAATAATGTGAAACCGAAAATCCGTCAGCAATTGCAGGTTTTGCGTGACGCGGGGATATTGGAGTTTAAGGGCGGCGGTGAGTATCGGTTAATATAACTCACCATCATCCCGCTCATCCCAGCGAAGGCTGGGATCCAGAGTGAGAATAAACGATGCATGACTTAGAATTCTACGTTTACATCATTACCAATAAAAGAAATGGCACGTTATATATCGGCCACACAGACAACCTTGGCGCACGCATGGAGCAGCATAAACAAGGCGCATTTGAAGGGTTCGCCAAAGACAATAAACTCAAATATCTTGTCTGGTATGAGTCTTTTCAAACTCGCGATGACGCATTCAAAACCGAGCGAAGAATGAAAGCTTGGCTTAGAGCTTGGAAGTTAAATTTGATAGAGAGAACCAATCCGCATTGGATTGACATTTACAAATCTCCTCAATGGCCTCTTCCTGATAAAGCTGCACACCCGGAATTGTGGGATAGGTGCATG
>ENA-ORXM01003925-ORXM01003925.1-marine-metagenome-genome-assembly--contig:-NODE-3925-length-13885-cov-2.828143_pt1 | contig 13885 bp, 11 predicted proteins | sample MGYA00237867_ERZ511480 | MGnify/ENA primary metagenome ERZ511480 (study PRJEB26309, sample SAMN06266103) | marine metagenome | isolation source: Algal blade | place: United Kingdom:Sidmouth, United...
CAAGGGTTTTTCAAAGGAATATTCCGTCAAATAATCACCTGCCAAGCAACTTACACCACCTAAGCGATAAGTCGGTTTTCCTTCAATCGGGTCAGTGGCACCCACCACTTTTGGACGATAAGGCATTTCCAAACAATCAGGTGTATGCGCCGTAAAAGACATATTCAAAATCGCCGTTTTGATGCCGCGACTCTCATGAATGTCCATGACGTTGGCGTATAAATCTCCCGTTTCCCAAGCGATTGCGCTTCCCGGTTCGAGCAAAATTTCAACATCGTGTTTTTTTCTAAAATCAGTCAAAATTTTCACCAAATGGTCGGTATCATACCCCTTTTTAGTCATCAAATGTCCACCACCCATATTGACCCATTTTAAAAGAGGTAACAGATGTCCAAATTTATTTTCCAAGACAGCCAAGGTCTTTTCCAATTCATAACTTGTTGATTCACAAAGCGTATGGAAGTGCAACCCTTCGATTCCTTTCGGCAAACCATTTAGAAACTTGTCCTCTACTTCCCCCAAACGCGAACCTGGCGCAGCTGGATTGTACAATTCCGTCTCCACTTCTGAGTATTCTGGATTCACCCGAATGCCACAACTGACATGCTCTGAATATGCCTCAATCTGTGGTCGAAAAAACTCATATTGCGCCACCGAATTGAATACCAAATGACTGCTATATTTCAACATTTCCTCAAACTCATCGGGCATATACGCCACTGCATAAGTATGCGCTTTGCATCCCATCTCTTCATAAATCAAGCGTGCCTCATGCAGCGAACTCGCCGTTGCACCCGACAAATATTTTTTGACAAACGGAAAGGTTTTCCACATCGAAAAACCCTTCAATGCCAATATAATTGATACACCAGCCCGTTCTTGAACGCCCGCAATCAACTCTAAATTTTTCCTTAGCAACGCCTCTTCCAAAACGTAACAAGGCGATGGAATTTTATCTCTCATAACATACTTATGATGAAGGATTAGAGTTAAGAAATAAGAAATTAATACGCTAAATTGGGATTCAAAAAATAAACCCGTATTTTAAAAATGATTCGAATCCCCCGGTGTGTAGACTTCAGTCTACGCTAAATCACATTATAGCGTAGACTGAAGTCTACACACCAGAGCATCCAAGGTCATAAGAAAATACCCGAATCAACTTTTGAACCTTGATGTAGGTCATTGTTTTCCTGTTCCCCTATAAATAGCAAGCGGCACTAACATTTAACCACTCAACTCTAACCACAAGTTTTAAACTTCTAAATCAATATCAAATTTCTCATTCCACGCCAATCCTTCTTCCCCCAATTTCTCCAGAAATGGGTCAGGATTGAATTCCTCTACGTTGAAAACACCTGCACCAGTCCACTTGCCCGTCAAGACCATCATTGCCCCCAACATCGCAGGCACGCCTGTAGTGTAGCTGACACCTTGCGCGCCCGTTTCGTCGTAAGCGGCTTGGTGGCTACAGTTGTTCCAGATATAATAAGTGCGTTCTTTGCCATCTTTGATGCCTTTGATGCGGCAACCAATTGAGGTTTCGCCAGAGTAATTTTCACCCAAATCGCCAGGGTTTGGCAATACATATTTTAAGAAATTCAAGGGTACGATTTCCATGCCATTGTACATCACAGGGTCAATGCGCGACATGCCAATATTTTCGATAACTCGGAGGTGCGTCAAATATTCTTGCCCAAAAGTCATCCAAAAACGGGCACGCTTAATCGTCGGGTAATTTTTAACCAAACTCTCCAATTCCTCATGGTATAAAACATAGCTATCTCGCTTTCCAATATTGGGATAATCCAATACTTTTTTAATTTCAAACGGATCCGTTTCCACCCATTTTCCATCTTCCCAAAAACGACCTTTTTGAGTAATTTCCCGAATGTTGATTTCTGGATTAAAATTAGTCGCAAATGCCTTTCCATGGTCACCGCCGTTACAATCTACAATGTCCAAATAATGGATTTCATCAAAATGATGCTTCGCTGCTCGTGCCGTGAAAATACTCGTTACACCTGGGTCAAAACCACAACCTAAAACGCCTGTAATACCAGCTGCTTTGAACCTATCCTGATACGCCCACTGCCAAGAATATTCAAATTTTGCCTCATCCTTTGGCTCATAATTGGCGGTATCAAGGTAGTGAACGCCCGTTTCCAAACAAGCATCCATAATCGTCAAATCCTGATATGGCAATGCTACGTGCAGCACTAATTTCGGTTGAAAAGACTTGATTAATGCCACCAATTCTGGCACATTATCCGCATCGACTTGTTCCGTTTTGATGCTGGTATGGCCCGTTGCTTCCATCGCATCTTTAGCAATCACATCGCACTTACTTTTGGTGCGACTTGCTAACATAATTTCAGAAAAAACTTCAGGGTGTTGCGCGCATTTGAAAGTAACAACGCGACCGACGCCACCTGCGCCGATGATGAGTATTTTTGACATTTGATTTTATTTTATTTTTTTCAAAAAGAAATTCGTTAGGCGCAAAAGTAGTTTTTTTTAGAAAAACAGCGTTATTAAAATTATAGTAGAATACATTCCTTATATTATCTTTGCGCAAAATTTAGATTACTATGCAAGAAATCACTCTTCCAACTTTCAATCATTCAGAAGTAAACATTCTTCTACAACATGATTTATCCATTCCTCACGAATTGGTCAAACCGTTATTTGAGCTACCACGAGCAACATTGATTGAGGATATGTACACGATTTTGCGACATGCCGTAGAAAAACAAGCTCAATATGCAGAAAAACCAGAATCGGACAAATATGATGACTTTGTTTTACCTGCGCTTTGGATATTGTCAGATTTAAAAGCGGAAGAAGCCTTGCCTGATGTGCTTGATTTTCTAAAAAACGATAGAAACATCATTGATTTTTGGTTAGGTGATTTTATTACCGAAGATTTGTGGGAAGTCATTTATGCAATTGGTCAAAATGATTATGACCTTTTAAAATCTTTCGTTTTAGACAAAAATATAGACCCCTTCGTTCGTTCTGCCGCCTCCACTGCTGTTGCACAAACGGCAAATCATATTCCTGAAAAAAAAGAACAAGTAACGAAATGGTTTGATGATTTGTTAGATGTTTATTTAACCAATCCAGAGGAATTTAGTAAATATGAGGAATGGGAAATTATTACCATTGTGGTCAATGACATCATTGATTTTAAACCAGAATCGCTACTCCCTAAAGTTGAAAAACTACATAAACTGGAATTGATTGACGAAAGCTACGCTGGAAATTGGAAAAATTATCAAGATTTATTTTTTAATAAAACCTATAACCTCAAACGCGAATTACACGGAGATATATTTGCAAAATATAGCGATGCGCTAGATACTTGGCATTATTACAGAGTAAAATACGATAAAGCCTATTCAGAAAAAAATACTTATAAACCCTATCCTCTACCAGTCAATAAACCCGTTAGAACTGGAAAAAAAATTGGCCGCAACGACCCTTGCCCATGTGGTAGTGGGAAGAAATACAAAAAGTGTTGTTTGTAACTTTTTAAAAATACTGTTCTTTTTTCAAAAAGTAGCATTAAGGAATAAAACGAATGGCATGAAAATGGTTATTAGTTTCGCTTTATTCTTAATGGCTACTTGTGCCTTTTCCCAAAATTATCTTATCAGCCAGCGCACCACCGATTCTCTTTTCATCGGCCTAAACAACTCTCTACAACTAATCGGTTACAATCGAACAGATAACATTACCGTCTCTTTTCCAAAATCAATTAGAGGAAGAAAAATAGGTCGTTTCAATTACAATATGACTGTCAGCAGACCTACAAGTCATCAACAAATTTTCATCTTAAAAGACAACATTCCAGTCGATAGCATTACTGTTTCTATCTATAAAGTAACGCTAAAAGAATTCATTGTTACCAAAGATAGGAAACTCGTCAAATCGGGAACTTACCCCTTAGAAATGATTCAACAAATCAACAACATTACCCTGATTTTGAACATTCCACCTTATCGAGCTGAAGTATTAGGCTATCGGATTGAAATCTGGAATCCAAACGACATTTTATATTATGGAAGAACTCAAGACGGACATTTTAATCATCAAAATATTCGGGAAGCACTAATACGTTTGAAAAGAGGTGGCGGCGTTCATATTTCCAGAGTATGGGCAAAATTCCCTTGGGATGATGGAGCATTCCCGCAAACTTATAAACTGATAGTCAAGTAATTACGGACTTCCGGAACTTTTCAAAAACCTTTCCAGTTATCCTTCCCGTAGTTTAATTAGATTACTTTTAAAAAAATATTCAGCTAATTTTTTACTACGCAAAAAGACTGCGCACCAGCGTCTCATCTTTGCATCATCAACGGTTAAAGCAGACAAAAATGGCACACGAATTAAAGCATTTATCTTGAAAATTTTTAAAAATGGTCCTCCGTGAACCGTCCACCGTCTGCGGTCCACCGTGCCTTTATTTCAATGGGAAAAACTTTCAAAAGAGAAAGCAGCATCGGTTCAAATCCGATAAAGGCAACGAATCGTAGTAGTTAGCTACAAACCCAGACAGGAGTTTCTGTATAGCTCCGTAGTGTCGCGCTTTTTGGTAGCGATATGCTGTTTGGCCAGACGCACGGTTTACCATATTAATCTAAGGGTCGGAGGTTCGAATCCTTCTCCCGAGTTTGCTCGGGATAGTTCAGTTTGGTTAGAACATTAGACTACAAAATTTGCAGGTTCGAGTCCTGCTTCCGATTAGTCGGAATGGCGGAATTGGTAAACGCGATAGACTCATAATCTATTAATTTCATAGGAAAAGACCATTCCTCAAAAAAGGTCATCGTTGAAATATCAATCCAATCAATCAGTCAATGATTTTCCTCGGACAATCGGCGGCAATTCTGCGACAATTTTGCAGGAAAAAGGATACCGCATCGGGCGAATTATCGCTTCTTAATTTGGCGTTTTTTGATTTAAAAAAATTGGCATTGCCTCGGTAATATCAACAGTTTTAAAATATAAAAAACGGGTAGATTGAGAACCGATAATTTACAACTTTGCTCAATTTTTCCTCCGTTGTTATGGAAGATTTTTTGGGTTGAATTTCTTTTTTATTAAAATTAAAATCGGGTAATTAGGCAGTAGAAGCTAATGCTACTACTGCTCGGATTGAAAATCCGAGTTACCTCTATAATTTCATACTTAAAACTCAAAACCATGTTTACACGAACAATTATTAACAAAGGAACAGTCGGATTGGTCTTCAAAAACGAAGAATTTACTCGCTTTTTAGAAGCAGGTAAACACTGGCTAATGTGGAACGAAAAAGTGGTTGTTTTCAAAAAGAACCAACCGTTTTATACGTCTTATGATTTCGAGGTTTTGTTATTAAATGAAGATTTGAAAGCAGCTGTAGAAATCATTGAGGTAGCCGATGGAGAAATCGTGTTGCGCTACGAAAATGGCAACTTTAAAGCGGTTTTGCAAGCAGGACGTTACGCCTTTTGGAAAGGGTTCGTGGACTATAAATTTGTGCGGGTGGATTTGAGTAAAAAAGAAATTACTGAACCAATTAGCTTGCGTATTTTGCAACGAACAGAATTGAACTATTTTATTCAAGTTTTCAAAATCGAAAACTACGAAAAAGGAATGCTATTTGAAGATGGGAAATTCGTCAAAATGTTAGACAACGGATTGCACCGCTATTGGAAAACTGCCGTGCCATTGGAGGTCAAAAAAGCGGATATGCGCCAATTGCAATTGGAAGTCAATGGTCAGGAAATTTTGACAAAAGACAAGGCGGCAGTGCGTGCTAACTTCGTGCTGCAATACCGCATTGCGGACATCGAAAAAGCAATTGTAGAAACAAATGATTACGTCAAACAATTGTACGTGATGACGCAGTTGGCTTTGCGCGAATACATGAGTTCTTATACCTTGGATGAGGTATTGGACAAGAAGGAAGAATTGGCGGTTTACATCAAAAAAGCCTTAGCAGAACGGGCGACGGAATTTGGTTTGACCATCATGGGTGGCGGGATGAAAGACTTGATTTTGCCAGGCGAAGTCAGAGAAATTATGAACCGCGTCTTGGTCGCACAAAAGCAAGCGCAAGCCAATACGATTACCCGCCGTGAGGAAACGGCTTCTACGCGTAGCTTATTGAATACCGCGAAATTGTTGGAAGAAAACGAGATGTTGTTCCGCTTGAAAGAGATGGAATATGTGGAGAAAATCGCTGATAAAATCACGGGTATTTCGGTGAGTGGCGATGGGAAGGTGTTGGATAAATTGCGGGATATTTTTGCGGTTGGGAAGTGATTTATTTCCAAAAAAAGAAGTCCTTTCGTTCATTGGGTTGAGCGAGGGGATTTTTTCGTTTAAAATTTTGAATTTGTTGATTAGGAATGCGAAACAAATAATTGAAATCTAACATTTTTTTAGTACTTTGACAATTCCCGTTTTTTTACTAAAATTTATATAACTTTGACATTATATTTTATAAATCAAAAAGTTCAAATCGTATGACAACTATTGAGATTCAAATACCTGACGACCTCATTCAGGTATTAGGAAAAGAAGCACTACAGGCGCGCATTTACAAAATGGTAGAATGGGAAAAATTAAAAATATCTGCTCAGAAAATTCAAACTGCGGTTGTTAAAGCGGGCTTAGATAATGATAAACTTTTTGCTGAGGCGAAAACGGAGGCGTGGAAAGAATTCAAAAAACGTAATTTAAAAGGCATTATTGAATGAAACAGTTTATTGTAGATGCCAATGTGATTTTTTCAGCAATTATTAGTGGAAAAGAGGAATATCAAGAGAAGTTTTCGAAGAACCAACTGTTTGTTCCTGATTTTGCCTTAGATGAAATACAGAAATACCAAGCTATTTTACTAAAAAAACTAAACTCAATAACGATGATTTGAGAGATTTTACGATAAATTTATTCTCTAAATTAGTCATTGTTCCCAACTTTTTAATCAGCACCAAAAGTTACTATCAGGCTTTCCAACTTTGTAAAAATATTGATGAAAAAGACACCGCTTATATAGCATTGTCGATTGAATTTGATATGATTTTCATTTCTAAAGATATTGAATTGGTAAACGGATTGAAAGCTAAAGGATTTGAGAATGTCTTGACGTTAAAAGAATTTTTTGAATTAGAACTTTGAATTTGAGAATGCGTCTTAAATTTGGTATAAATATAACACACCTTCTCAACTACAATCAATGAGTCTATCCATCATGTTAAGACCCAAAGAAAGAGAAATGTCTTTCTGTAATTCACTCAGCGAAGGATTTCTAAAATTCGCAAATAGCCCCAATATGAATAGAAATCCAGAGTTCAAACAAGTAGAGAAATTGTTCAATATTGACTTATCTTTTATGGTCAATATTCCAACTGATTACGAACCCAATACGCATGAGTACAAATATTATCAGCTACCAGATGCGGAAGAAGCGGGTGATTTTCAAAAAATGGAGGAGATAACCCGAGAAATTCAGCGGATGGAAAAAGCGTGGGAAGATAACTATGAAACGTTAAATGAAGGATGGACAATTATTTCAGCAATGAGGAAAACGACACAACAACTCATTGAATTAATTCAGCAGCATCCAAATTGGGCTGAACAACTAATTTTACATGATAATTGGGGGGAATATTTTTCAAATAGTAAACAAATTCACATTATTAATAATAGTACACAAGCAGTAATAACTCAAGATTGCTTCTTATATGATTTAGAAAAAATAATCGAATTTACGGAAGAAGCAACGGAAAAAGGAGTAGAATATGGGGCGATGATGATTATGTAAATCAAATCATTCAAAGCTGATTATAAAATAATACATTATTAATTACGACCCATGCGGCACCCATCTCCTCCAGTTTAGGAACTCCGAAGAGCAACAGCCCAAAGGCTATTCGGAAACGGTGTGCCACGGCGGGGTAGTTGGCTCGGCGGGATTCGAACCCACGACTTTTCCGATGTAAGCGGAATACGCTGACCGACTGAGTTACAAGCCAATTTTTGATAAAAAAGAATGTCGCGAGCCACTTCTTTTTGAAATGACTCGCCCGAATCTTCAAATCACATTCGCGGAATCAACGAGATTCGAACTCGCAACCTTTGGATAGACAATCCACTGCACCACCAGTTGTGCTATGACTCCGTATTCTTAATTAAAAATGAAGAATTAAAAATGAAAAATGCCCTAAAACGCATGCGTGTGTCGCCGCTGAAGACCGCAAAGTCAAAGGCTCCTACGTCCCCCGAACAGTCAGTGTTCAGCGACCCACACACGGATGAGTTCAAGGCTCAATTTGTGTAAAATCAATTTGTAAAAAATTGATAATCAAATAAATATAAAACACTCTACGAATAAACGTAAATGGTATTATTAAAATAAAAATGGAAAATAAGTAGTCATTGGCTAACAACTACGAACGGGAAGGAACGAGGCTGTTAGGCAGCTACATAATTCCGGAAATCGAAATCATCCACTTCTATATCAGTGGCGTTTCCATCGGAATTGTCTATCATATTTTTTTCTGTTAGAAACATGTTGTTGGTTGAAATTTTGTAAATAAAATATGTCTCTCACTATAATAAACCAAAGATTTTTAAATTTAGTTCCCAGATTTAAGAAAAAGTTAATATTTATTTTTTAAAGGGTTTAAAGCATTAAAAAGCCCCAACCACATCTTTTCGTAATTGGGGCTAAATCGTTAAAATTACTCAAAAAAAAACTACCCCGTCTATCCATAAAGGAATAAGACGAGGTAGTCAAATAAGAGCAATCTGTAAACAGTTATCTTTATTGGTTTGAGTTGCTAAAAAGTAGATGATTGTTTAAAAAATCGGTTTGGTGTACTGCTTCAAATTGTAATAAATGTTGTAGAAAGTCACTGTACCAAAGTGCTAGGTTTTTAAGTTGTTTTTCTTGATTGACCTTTCCTTGAACGTTAAAAGGAATATCGTTAAGATCTATTGCTCGAATAACTTTGCTAATAGAAGGATAAGGTGATTTTTTATGTTTTCTGAATTTTTTTCCAAAATTCTTTTTTAATTGTTTTTTGGAAGTCGTTTGAAAGGGTTGAATAAGTCTATGTCTAATTTCATAGGCTAATCCATGAGAAAAGTCAACTAAAGAAATAGAGCCTTGTCCCGAAAATATATCGTCAATGATTTCACCAAGTACTGTTCTAATGTGTTGATTCAATTCATAAGAGTTGACATCATTGCCCGTAAATAAGTCTAGAATAGCATTTTTGATACTACCACCAATCTTATCATCTTCATGAGAGTTGGCAGAAATAACCTTTAACATTCCTTCCAAGTTTTGTAAATAATCAATGGTCAAGCCAATTAACTTGTTAAAACTCAAAATTAGAATGGGGTTGGTATCTCGGATGTTATCTTCATACAAATACTGTTGCAATTCCTTAATATCTTTGTACTTGGGATCTACGGTTGCCTCTGTTGTTACTTTAGTTTGGTAACCGTTCTTGATTAATTCATCGGTTTCTATAGCTAGAGCCTTTTCTTCTGTTTGGATGGCTTTTCCTAGCAAAGGCAAGAATGCTTCAAGATCTTTTAATTGCTGGTTGTCTTGTTTGGTTTTAGTACTTGCTTTTATTAGGGTTTGAATCGAGGATTTAAGCTCAGTTAGTTTTCTTTTGTAAGTCATTGGTATCAAAGGTTTGTTGAATGAAATTTTAGAAGGAGCCAATATATGAAAAATAAATGACATATCAAAGTCCTTTTTATAAAAAAAAGATACAGGATCAATCAAAAAAAAGCCATATAACAATTGCTATACGGCTCCAATTTCTTCAGTATAATTTACGATATATTCTTACATACGTTTCAACAACAATTTTCCGATTTCTGGATCTGCCATAATTGGCTTTAAGTGTTGGGCACTAACCAAGTCCTGTGCCATAGAAAGACGGATATCGTTGGGTATGAAATCAATCTTGATAAACTCTTTGATGTTGACCAATTGTTCTTTGTTGGGTTTGATATTATTAATCACCAAGTAGTTGACCAAACGGGTACAAAGGGTCGCCAAAATATCTACTCTCAAGGTACCTTTCATAACAATTCCTTTGAGATGCTCTAAAACATCCTTTTTGAAATTAGCACTATTAACAATTTGTTCTGGAGTGACTAATTTACTTAAATTGTTGTTTACAAAAGCCATGAAAGAAGCTACTGTATTAGAATCTAAACAAGAATCTGCTAACATTTGTAACAAACCTAGTTCTTTCGTTAAGTCATCAATACTAGCAATAGATTGAAAAAATTGTACTAACGTACGAGGCGTAGTACGTTCACCTGTAACCATTTCGGGGTAGGTGAGTACAAAGTTAATTCCACGTTGGTCAACACCATTTTCTTCAGCCCATTTTGCCCATTCTTTGACATCAAAATCCATTGTAACATGCATCATACGCGTTAGCATTGCATCATCCATAGGAGTAACAGAATAGTCCCCTCCATCAGGGTTTGCGGTTAGGATGATTTGCCAATTTTTAGGCAATTTCCAACTGATTAGTTCATAGTTTTGCAACAACTGCATGATCCCTCTTAGGATACGGTCATCGGCACGGTTGGCATCATCAATCAATAAAATTCCAGGACCTTCTTCCGTAGGAACCCAATCTGGCGCAACAAAAGAAGTTACTCCATCAGCAATTCTTGGCATTCCGACCAAATCTCCCATTTCCTCAAACTGAGCAGGAGCGATGTATGCAAATTTGTAGCCTTTTTCTTTTGCAATTGTTTCAACCAATTGAGTTTTTCCAATACCATGTTTTCCCCAAATACAAATTGGAGACTTTTTTTTGCCTTCTACTTCTGCAATCTCATTCATTTGAATAGAATGCTCTAGCAGGCGTTTTACTTCACTGGCAGAAGTTTTAGTGCCATAGTATAAATAATTGTGTTTAGGTTTATTGTTTTGATTCGCCATTGTATTGCGTTGCGTATGAATTTGTTTAGTAGTGTTTTTTTATAATCCTTCCTTTTAACTGCAAAACTAAGAATAATGTTCCTTTAGTTTTATTTTATTAACATAAATCGTTCTTTGACAAATCGTGTGGTAATACTTAAAAGTATGCTTCAAGTTTAACTATTTTAGATATTAAATCGCTTCGCTCTTAGATATTATATTTTAGACTAAATGATTGATTAATAATAATTTAGTCTAAAGTGTAGCGGTCTAATATCTAGTATCTAAAATCTAAAAATTAGTTAAGAGCTACCTGTAATTGAAAACTCCATACGATTTGCAAAAGAACCACATAAATAAAAAGGATTGCTAAAATACACAAATATTCTTTATTCCCAAATCAAATATAAGTAAGGGAATCCGATAGATTATCAGAAAGAAATATCTGACTACTTAAACTTTAAGAAATTAAATAAAAAAAGCTCACTTCGTATTTTCATTGAAAAGAAAAGAAATACGAAGTGAGCGAAATTCTTATTAGAGAAAATGTTTATTTAAGTTTGACAATACGCTTTACTACTTTGCCTTTAGGAGAATAAATCTCTAAGAAATAAATTCCTTGAGGTACTGTGGAAAGATCTAAGTTAGTTTGCATTTCGTTCGGTTGAGTTTGTTGGATAACTCGCCCTTCTATAGAAATTAAGCGCACTCTTTCCAAGTTCTGTGCAGACTCTAAATAAATCTTCTGACGAACAGGATTAGGATAAACAGCCAAGTCCCAATCTTGCACAACTTTACTTCCGATAGGATCAACAGAAGTAATCACCAATGTCATTGAATTATCAATCTGATGTTCACTTAAATTCGTAACAATAGGCGCATTAAAATCAAAATAAATACTAGCCTTATTATGAATGAAGGTGCCATCTACTAAGTTTGGAACTTGTTTTACTTTAAAAGATACAAAACCTTGAGAGGCCTCTAAGTTAGTAGTGCTATCTGGTAATAATATATTCTCAAAGCGCCACTCTAAGACGTTGTTTTGTTGAATGTTGAAAGTGTAATTATGGCTAGATACACCATGTTCTACAGATAATATATCTAATTCAGGAGGCAGGGCATCTTGAATCACTACTGTAAAGGCAGTGTCTGTTCCTGTATTTTGAAAGCGTATAACATACTCTAAATCGGTATTGGAGCGAATTAAATGTGCTTCTGTACGACCTAATGGAAATCCACGTTTGTCATTAGGATCAAAACTTGCCGATGTTTGAATACAGTCAATATCAATGTTTGGGTTGATATCGTCTTGTGGAAATTGATTAACAAGTCCTGGTGTCCAATTGGCGGCAATAGCAGCTAAACTACCACAACGCTCAACAAAAGCACTAGGATGGCTATTTCCTGGATGCATAGGGTGTTGATCTACTTCCAAACGCCAAGTATGCCCATTAGCAGGAAAACAGAGTACTAAACTATCACCTCCTGTAAGGATTAGGCTATCTAATAAATATAAGTTCGTGTCTACATATACTCGAATAGGGCGATGGCATTGCATATCACCAGTGCCATATTGTCCTGTATTGTAAATCGTAAAACAGGCTAAACTATCATTAACACAAGTGCTGGTGACCATTAAACTGGAACGATCCCAAACATTTGTACAAGGAGGAGCAACTACAACCGAATCTTGATTTCTAAGAATAGAACACGAATCTATAGGAGCAATTTGGGATTCTAAACAAAGTGTTGCGCCTATAGGAGTGGCACAACTCAAACTACAAGTCATGGCTATGGTTCCATATTGACCAGGTATTAATGTTCCAAGGTAAAAAGTATATTCGTTTCCAGAAGCACTTGTCCAAGGAATACTGGAAGAGATTGGGAAGAGGGCAGTGTCTAGTGTCACGGTTATCTCGACGCTATCTGCTACACTATTAGACTCATGGTTATTGTTATAATAAATATAGACCATATTGTTGGAAAAACAGGGACGTAGTGCAAGACTATTAATATCTGTCGATAAGTCATAACAACTGTTGTTGATGGTAAGTCCAAAATCTTGTCCTAAAATGGTATCCGTTGAATTTATGATTTGGGCGGTATGGAAGTTAGGACAAGTAGTCCAAAGAAATGTATCCACTAAAAATTCTATTGTGTAACTGTCAATAGCGAGACCACAAAAGGCGTATTCTCCCCATGCATTGGTTGTTGCAATATAATTTCCAGGTTGTAAACGCAACAATCGACCTGCAAGACCATTTTCTAGACTATCTTGTAGGCAGTTATTATTAAGATCATCATAGATTGTTCCAGAAATGAATCCATCCCCTGCCGTATTTCCACAAGCCAAAGAACCTGTACCACTTAGTTGTGTTAGTGCTGCACTGGTGGGGACATTAGAAAAATTAGTAACCATAAGAATGTAAATAGAACCTGCTGTGGCATTAGAGATCGAAATAAATTCTGTTGCCGTAGAACTATAAGAACAGGAATCTACTAGATTACCAGAAATAGAACCTCCATTTCCTAAATTACCACAGGCATTTTGGGCATCCGTTATATTATTAAAAGGTCCCCATAAGATAAAGTCTAAATCTACATTGGCAGAGTTGGTTAATTCTAAATAGATAGAACCACTGGTTTGTACTTCTGTATAAAACCAAACAGGGTTGGGTTGAGTGCCTAGGCATTCATAATTGTTGCCAGAAGGCGCAACGGCACCATTTACAGGTAAAGGAAAAGAACCATTGCTACAAATGTGTCGCATGGAAATACAAAAAGCACTAGTATCCACCATATTTGAAGCACAAGTGGTGCTAGTCCCGTGTCTCTACGACTTCCGGTTCTTAAGTTTGGTATTGCATCATATATTTGATGATTAATTGTGACCTTGGTGAACTTTGAAATTGTCCCAATTCTTTTTCT
>ENA-ORXM01003926-ORXM01003926.1-marine-metagenome-genome-assembly--contig:-NODE-3926-length-13884-cov-3.039255_pt1 | contig 13884 bp, 10 predicted proteins | sample MGYA00237867_ERZ511480 | MGnify/ENA primary metagenome ERZ511480 (study PRJEB26309, sample SAMN06266103) | marine metagenome | isolation source: Algal blade | place: United Kingdom:Sidmouth, United...
ATCACACTTTTAAAGTAGAAACTATGAACGAAATCTCACTCTCAAAAATCGTAGTTTATTCATTTCACATTCCTAACTCATTTTTCCACCGTGAATATTCATATAAGTACGTGACACTATTTATCTAATATACCAATTCACAAATATACCAGAACATGAAAGGAATTATCCTTGCCGGCGGACTCGGCACACGACTATATCCACTGACCCTTGCTGTCAGTAAACAATTGATGCCCGTATATGACAAGCCGATGATTTATTATCCGCTGAGTACGCTGATGCAGGCGGGAATTAAAGATATTTTGATTATTTCTACGCCGCACGACTTACCACATTTTGAAAAATTACTCAAAGATGGCAGCGATATTGGCGTTAATTTTTCCTACATCGCACAGCACGAACCGAATGGACTGGCGCAAGCTTTCGTATTGGGCGAAAAATTTATTGACGGCGATAGTGCCGCTTTGGTTTTGGGAGATAATATCTTTTATGGACAAGGCTTGAAAGAGTCTTTGCAAAATAGCTTTAGTCCAAAAGGAGGCGTTATTTTCGCTTATCAGGTGGCTGACCCAGAAAGATATGGGGTGGTTGAATTTGATGATGATTTTACGGCAATTTCGATTGAAGAAAAACCTGTGAAACCTAAGTCAAATTATGCCGTTCCAGGGCTTTATTTCTATGATAATAATGTGGTAGAAATTGCTAAAAATCTGAAACCGTCGGCGCGTGGAGAATACGAAATTACGGATGTCAATCGCGTTTATTTGGAGCAAAACAACCTGAGTGTAGAAGTCTTGGGTCGTGGTACGGCGTGGTTGGATACGGGGACGCATACCTCATTGATTCAAGCGGGGCAGTTCATTCAAGTAATTGAAGAACGACAAGGTTTGAAAATTGGCTGTATCGAAGAAATCGCGCACGAGATGGGTTTTATTGACGATGCACAACTCGAAATGCTCGGGAATCGCTACATCAAAAGCGGTTACGGCGAGTATTTGCTGAATTTACTGAAAAAAGACTAAGCAAGTTTGGATTTACGGAGAAGGATTGGCGACTTTTGCGCCCTCCAAGTACTGACTTGCAAAGTTTTTCAACTTTGTAAGTCTAATTTATAGCATTGAATTTAGACTTACAAAGTTCTGAAAACTTTGCAAGTCAGTGTCCGTAAATCCAATTTCAATATGTCAACCACTGCCTTAATTTTCGCCAACCAGGCACAGACGCAGGAACTCCACCCTGTTTTTACCAAAGTCTATCAAATGACCGTGATTGAGCGCACGCTGCATGCACTCGAACGAGCGGGCGTAGAAAAAGCAGTCTTGATTTGTGGTGATAATGAAGCACAACTCAGGCAACTTTTGGCAATAAAAAAGCCACCTGTGATTGCTGTCGATTATTTCAAAAAGATAGACGATGTTACGTTTAAACAAGCGGATTCTTTTTTGATAACCGAACCAGTTGTGGTCTCCGTTGATGTTTTAAAAAAGTTGAAAGCGACAACAGAGGAAGAGAAATTTCATGCGGTTACTACGCACAATTCTACGGTCGCTTATATTTCTAAAAAAGAGTGGTCACAATCAGAAAAAGAAAGAACCGCTCAAAATGTTGGAGGAACGCAGTTTGATATGATTGTTGATGTTTCCACCGAAATTTGTACGCCAATTCATACCAAAACTCAACTAAAAAAGACGAAGAAAGCCCTCATTAAAAGTCTCACCAAATCAACGGACGGCTGGGTATCGAAGAATCTCAATAGACCAATTTCTACCAGTTTCAGTCGCGTCTTGGCGCATACGTCGATTACGCCGAATCAATTTACCGTTTTTACTGGAGTCATCGCTTTGGTTACAGGCTATTTTATGGTGATGGGTGGCTACTGGAATTGGCTGATTGCCGCTTTTTTATTTCAATTAACTTCTGTAATGGACGGCGTAGATGGCGAGTTGGCGCGACTCAAATTCAAATCTTCTGACTTTGGTCAGTGGCTGGATACGGTGGTGGATAATTTATCGTACATCGTTGGTTTGGGAGGATTGATTTTTGGTGTTTATCGACTTGGGTATTTTGAAACGTCGCCTGCGGTGAAATGGTCGGGCATTTTGGCCGTCATTTTTGCGGCGTTGGCGTTGGGGAGTTTATACTTGTATTTGCTGCGATTTGGAAAAGGTGGCACCCTGCTAAATGTGGAATATGGCTATCAAAATCAAACGGGTTGGTATCCTAAAATGATGAAAGTTGCGGCGGCATTTGGCAAGCGGGACTTGTTTGCTTTGCTGTTTTTCATTTTGGCTATTTTTGGGTATTTGCCGATGGCTTTGGGGTATGTGGCGATTATGGCGGCGGCGGTTTTTGGGTTGTCGGTGCAGGCGCATTTGATAGCGGCGAGAAAAGCAAAAACTGAAGCATAATTATTCCAACAACTCCTTCAACCTTTCCATATTCTTTCGATTCTCCGGTCCCTCCACCGCCTGCAAAATATCCCTTCGTTGCCGTTCCGTGATATAAAACGAAATCGGCGCATCCTCCATCACATTGCTCGGTCGGTAAGTGAAACGCACGATTTCAAAACGGTCTTTCCCCAATTTATCATAAATAAAACCGAGATTGGTATCGTGTTCAAAATCTTGCAAGGTGAGGATTTTTCCAGCAATGCCCAGCGGATTAAGAATGGCTTCAATCATTCCTTCATTTTCACTTGATTTGATTTCTTTGTCGCGGTCAAACGCACGGACGACGACTAAGACCACGCCGCTGGTATTTTCTTGAATCCAATCTTCAAAAACGTGGATAAAACGGATGGCGGATTTTAAGCCATAATTGTCGCGGAAGCCAGCGTCCAAAACTTCAATTTGTGGCTGCGTCGGTAGCGATACATTGGGTAGCACATATGGATAGGTCGCATTCATACGGATAGCCGTCGGAAAAGCCATATTGTAGGCATCCTGTTCGGCAAATAAGCGACCAAAATCAATGGCATCAATCTCCGTCGAAGCGGGAATGTCCAAACTGGCAGGCGATGCCATCATATAACTTACGCCTTGCGAAGAAATAATCATGCGCCGACCGTCATTGACAATCGACGGGGTGACAAACATCATCGGAATGGTCGCATTTTGCTCGGGTTCGGCGTAATCTTGGAGGGTTTTATCAAAAACAAAATTGGTGTTTTCGTTGAGCGATTTTTCAAAAATATAGCCTCGGTCTTTGCGATACGTGTAGCCGTTTTTTTCAAAAGTAGCCCACGGTACAAAGAGGTCATTGGTAACGATGGTGAAAGAAATTGGATTCAATAAATCTTTAGAAACTTTGTCCACATATTCGGGCGCATAGAGGTTATTGATTTCTTTTTGTTGCTTCCTTAAATACAATTCTCGAAAATATGCCGACCCAATCATGCCACCCGATGCGCCTGACATGAGGACGGTATTCTGCATCATTTTTCCATTGGTTAAACTGTCGGTTTGTTGCAAAACCTGCATCGACCAAGTGGTTGCTTTTAGTCCACCACCGCTCACGCAATACAGTACCATTTTTGGCTTTTTATTAGGCGTAGTTGCCGCTTTTTCTTTCCAATTATTTAAAATTTGAGTCGTATTTTCAATATCTTTTTCCACATTTTCACGAGTACAAATGGCTTCTAAATTTTCGTAAGAATAAGCGGGTTGTTCGTTGTTGTAATTGAGTCCGTAGGCTTTGTTGTGATGATGAAAAGCGTCGAATTTGGTAATGGTGTTGACCACAATTGCCAATAATACTAACACAACCATTCTCCATTTTCCAAACCAATAAGTGACCGCCCCCGTGAGTGCCACCACGATGCTACCCAATAAAAAAATACTCGCGCCTGTCGGAATCCGAAAAGCGGGATTGTCAATCATAATACCCAATAAAATCAGCACAATCAAGCTCAATAATTGCATCACCAATGCATTGGTATGGTTCTGTTTGAACACGCGCATTAGGATGCTTTTGTCGTAATGCGCGACACTTCGTACCAGTCTTGGCTGCAACCTTTCGGTCAGATAAGTATCGACTCGCCATTGATTTTTGTTGGCTTTGATGTTTTCAAAATCAGGTAAATTTCGTCTTCCTGGCTGGTTTCGAGCAATGTTTGGTGGACGGTTTTTGAGGTATTTGACATAACTTAAAATGTCTTTATTCGTTAATTGAAAATAACCAGACATCAGCAACACAAATACTAAAATACCTATTAAAAAACCGAACGCATGGACAGCAATCGTGGTGTAAGGTAGTAGCTCGAACCAATATTCAAAATAGATTAAATTGGCTAAAAAAAGGACGACGAAGAAGGTTGGAAGCAGTATATTATTTAAGCAAAATTTGGTAAACGGTCGCGCTAAAGAGGCTAAAAATGGAAAGTGCTGCGCCCCTAATAAATAGGTTGTTAAATTCCAACTCATCGCAAATGCCCCGAAGCCAACACCAACGTAGAAGAAACTCCAAAAACCGACTTGGTGTAGATATTCGGGAGATAAAAACAAGAAACGCAAGCCATATTTTAAAGCCAATCCGCCCGTGACAAATAAGGCTAACAATATCCAGACTGCCAACAGCACCAAGTTGCTACGTAAGTGCAGTACGAGCAATTGACAGGGGAAAGAGTAATAGATATTGGTTAGCGTTTTTTTCATGTATGTTTTTATGCGAATTTTTGGATTTTTAGACGTTTGGATTTTAGAATCGTCATTTTTATTATCACAAAGAAGTAAATGTCTCTGTGCTCAAATATCTAAAAAGTCCAAATGTCCAACAATTCTTTCTACTTTTGCGTTTTCTTACTTTTACAAAGATGAACGAAATTTTTCAGAAAATAATTACTTTTTTCTCCTCAAAAGGTGAAAATCAATCAATTGAACTTGACCCAATGAAGTATTTAATCATCGGACTCGGTAATCCTGGCGCACAATATGACGACACTCGCCACAATGTCGGCTTTGAAATTCTCGATAAATTGGCGAAAGAATTTGACGCAACCTGGAAAGATGACCAATTGGGCTATGTCGTAGAAATCAAACACAAAGGACGTACTTTCGTGCTGTTGAAACCGACGACTTTTATGAATTTGAGTGGAAAAGCCGTCCGCTATTGGATGCAAAAGCACAAAATTCCTAAGAATAAAATTTTAGTGGTTTTAGATGATTTGAATCTTCCATTTGGTAAGCAACGCCTTCGTGGAAAAGGGAACGACGGCGGTCACAACGGATTGAAAGACATCGACAAAGTGACAGGCGGCAACAATTATGCCCGCTTACGCATTGGTATCGGCGGCGAATTTCATAAAGGGCAACAGGTTGATTTTGTGTTGGGAAAATGGTCGCAGGAAGAAACCGATGCCTTACCAGAAATCATTAAAAAAGCAACGGAGACGATTAAGGCATTTGGGACGATTGGGTTGCAATTTACGATGAATCAGTTTAATTGATGAGTTGCGAGTTGCAAAAAAAAGAAAAGACCTGATTCTTTCTAATAGAATCAGGTCTTTTTGTTTTTTATTTTATCTCGGCACAAGCCGCTTTGGCAACCCGCAACTCGCTCAACTCGCCTATCTCTTATCATAAGGAAAATACAGCACATAAAAATACTGCTTATCAATTCGTACAAAATCAACGTTGCTACCGTATTGTCGAAGATTTTGTCGCAGTTGCTGAAAAATCATCGCTAAAGCTTGTTGCTGGTCAACGCCTTCTTTAGTACGCAAAACTGCTCCATTGTATTTATTAGAATTAGGATTAAATGTGAAGAGAAAAGAGGTCATTTTTTTTGCTACCTCCTTATTAACTTTGCTCCGAAGTCCATATTCTGCTAAAATAAACCGCCACTCATAGCTACCTATAGAATCCGTAGAAGTGGCTGCTAACTCATAATCATGCAAAGATTTACCAATTTGAGATAACAGTAAACCAGAGGAAACTTCCCCTTTGTTTCGTTTATTTCTTTTTTGCGCCTGTGCAGATGTGCTAATCATGAGGCAAAGTAAGCCAAGTAATATCATTCTCATAATTGGGATTGGATTAGAATGTTAAAAATATATGGGGGAGTTTTGCGGAGGAGAGTTTTGGAGTTTTTATAATAAATGCAATACTTGGGCCAATTTTTTAAATATAAAAAAAGCCGACTCCAGAACGCATTCTGAAATCGGCTTTTTTTATTTATCCGACAAAATTTTCAAAAAAATTGTCTTAAGACCACGAAAAAAATAACTATCGCTTCTTGATAGGATATTTAGTCCATATTTTTCACTTTGAAAATGCTCATTATAACAACATAAATCGCAGTTTTAAAGTGGAAAATGAGGACAAAATATCCTCGCCTGCCCGTAGGGTCAAGAATCGGCATTTATTTTGTTCGCGTTCCTAATAAATGTGGTCGAGTACTTAAATAGGGGAACCTACTTAAATCCACATTAATCAATCATCCAGAAGCCCACATTATACATTAGGAACAAATCACATCATTCATCCCCCAAAACAAACCTCAACGCCCGTTTCTCTGACCAATACTGCCCTTCCTCTCCAAAAGTCGTAAACCCAACATGCCCTCCTTTTTCTGGCATTTCAAAATGAAAAAAGTCATGTTTTTTCGACAATTCGACAGGATAACATTGGTCGCTCAAAAATGTATCATCCGCTGCATTGACCAACAAAGTTGGGATTTGAATATTAGGAATATACTGCAAACTGCTACACCGTTCCCAATAGTCCTGCGCATTTTTAAAACCATGAACGGGTCCAGTTATCAGTTCGTCAAATTCATCAAAATTACGAGGCATTTCTTTCAAATCTAAAGGAAAATCATCTGCTAATACTTTCTTCTTAGCAATCGCTTTTTTATTCAACGATTTGATAAATCGATTTAAATAAATCCAATTACGTGGATGTTTAAAGCCAATATTGGTACTCGGTATGTGGATGGGAACACTAAAAGTAACCGCTTTGCTCACAATAGACGCAACTTCTTCGGGCTGCTCCCCTAAGAATTTCAGAATCGTATTGCCACCCAAACTAAAGCCAACCAAGACGATTTCATCATACGCCCTTTCCTCCGCAATTTTCTTGGTCAAAAAATCAATATCATACGTCCACCCCATATGGTAACTCTGCGGTTTGCAATTCACTTCACCGCTACATCCTCTGAAATTGAAGCCAATGCCGTCCCAACCTTCCTGATTAAATGCCCGCACCATCCCCCGAATATACGGACGCGACGCATCCCCTTCCAATCCGTGAATGACAATCACCAATTTCCGACTCCCAACTTTTGACCAATCCAAATCCAGAAAATCATCGTCTGGTGTACGGATTCGTTGGCGAGAATAAACGACATCCTTTACCTTGCGCATAATGGCAGGAAAAATGGTATTGGCATGTGGATTTTTTAAAAACCGTGGTGCTTGATAGGTACTTTTTTCGATATATGGCATGATGGATATTTAGTTTCTTGGAATATTATTTTTATGTCGGAAAATAAAAATTCGATTCTCAAATGCTAAGCTTGACGCATTTTTTTTACACTTAGCCACTGAGCTGAAACTTAGCCAAACATAGCTAAGTGAGCTAAGTTTCAGCTCAGTGGCTAAGTGTAAAAAAAGCATCAGATTACTTCAAAGAAATTGGGCGAACTTTCAACTCCTCCAAATCTAAATCGACCTCTTCCGCCGCAAAATTAAAGCGATTCATCGCCCGGACGGCATCTTTTCTGGTATTGAATAATTGGTTGTAAAACACAATATACTCCTTTTCTGTTTTTGAAAAACACGATAAATTAAGGACGTTGGATACTAAGTTTTTGTTCGCCAAAACTTGCATTCTGGAACTCGCCGCCGCAAAATTAGCATACATTCCTTCTTGCACCAAATACTTTGTGCCTTCAAAATTCATAAAACGTTCACAGTCATACGCCAAATATTCGCCATTTCCCAAGGTCAATAGCACATCAATTTGGTCAGCAGAATTGAACGCAGAAGGAGTCAACGGAACATACGTTTTATTATTAGCCAAAGCTCTTTTCTTACGGGCTTTTTCATTTGCGATAATCCACCAATCTTGTTTTTCTCCTAATTTTTCTGTCCGATTTTGATAAGAAGTATCCGTAATTACACCTCTTGGTTCGTGTTTGGAGCTACCTTTTTCTAAATCCTTGACTGCTTCAAAATGCTCATCCTGTTCCAAAACAATCAAATCCGCATCCGCCAATTCTCGCACAAATATCGCTCCTATCAACAACATACAGACACTGGCAATTATCATTTGATGCTTGTACGAGCCACTAAATCGGCTCAATTTTTCTTCCTCTTTTTTGCGACTATTCCGCAATCGGTCAGACACCCTTCCCAAGGCTCCAGGTAGTTTTCTATCAGTCAACCGAGACAATAATTTTGGCTTCTCTTGAAAATTTCGCTTCTTCCGTTTGCCTCCAAAAACTTCTTCTCGTGCTGGGGTAATCAATACTTGTGGTTCGAATTTTCTATTAATAGATAACAAACCAAATCCGTTGTTAACGCACTGCCGTTTCAATTCTCTCAACTTCCTATCTAGCGAACTTTCAAACACATCGTGACCAATCGCAATCCACTGTTCATCGGCATGGTATTTTTTAAATTGTTCGACTGCATAAATATAGCGATAACGGCTAAAAGAGGCGCCAATTAACCGAAACATCAACATAAAAACCAACAGAGATAACCCGACAAAAGCCGCTGTCATCCATGCACCTAAGTCACTGACTGTGAAGTGGTTGTAAACAAATCCATAAGAAAATAAAAAAGCGGTCATTATCGCGCCAAAAGCAATGCCATCCCACGTTAAAATGTTGCGCTGTTTCTTATAAATAACTTCGTTACGAGTGTGATAAGAAGTGGCTTCAAAGGTCGATAAAAAATCTTTTCCATCTGGCTTTTTAAAAGAATAAAAACCATCTGCAATAATGCCGCTGGCAGTACGCATATCCAAACTCGTCACCGTCGGTTCTTTCAACATCCGAGGTCGATATTTGTAATAATTTTTTAGAAATCCCAACGCTACTTTCTGAATGATTTTCTCCGTCAAAAATCCAGATGAAGATGTTGTTAATACGGGTGTAATTTCGGTTTGCATAAGTGAACGGTTTACGGTTGACGGCGCACGGTAAGCAGCGCACGATGGAGCAACTTTGTCCTTGTCTCACCGTGCGCCGTTTGCCGTTAGCCGTGTGCCGTCTCTATTTTTCGGTGCAATTTAATAACTTCTACGGCTTCTTTTACATCATGCGCCCTTAAAATTTTCGCACCTTGCTGCAAAGCCACCACATGAAGAGCAGTTGTGCCATTTAAGGCATTGATTGGATGGACGTTTAAAGTTTTACAAATCATTGATTTTCTGGATATTCCAGCTAAAATGGGTAATTCTAATGTTTTAAAAACGTGCATCTTTTTTAGAAGCCAAAAATTATGGTCAACTGTTTTTCCAAATCCAAAACCAGGGTCTAAAACAATATCTTTGATGCCCAAAGCACGCAATTTCGCTATTTCAGCAATAAAAAAATCCATCACTTCTAAAACGACATCTGTATATTGAGGTTGATTTTGCATATTTTCGGGCTTGCCTTGCATGTGCATTAAAATATAAGGTACACCAAGTTCCGCAACTGTTTTATACAAATTTTCATCAATTTTACCTGCCGAAATATCATTGACAATCGCTGCCCCAGCACGTATCGCTTCTCTGGCTACTTTTGCGCGAACGGTGTCGATAGAAATTATTGTTTCTGAAAATTTTTCACTAATTTTTTCAATGATGGGAACAACTCTTTTCAGCTCCTCTTCTTCCGAAATAATCGCTGCACCTGGACGACTTGACATTCCTCCTACATCAATAATCTCAGCGCCTTCCAACAACATCTTTTCCGTTTGTTTTAAAATATTATCCACCTGCTGATATTGTCCGCCGTCGAAAAAAGAATCGGGCGTAACGTTGAGAATACCCATAACGATGGGGTCATCGAGTGACAATAATTTGCCTTTGCAGTTAAGCGTAGATGCTGTTGTCATTTAAAAAATTGTGCTGTGAAGTTTGCTTAAAAATGAATCGCGAATATAGAACAGAAACCCAAATTTTCCCTACTTTCGCCGTAATAAAAGCAAATTCCTATATCAAATAGTATCATTTTACGATTTATGAAATATTTATCAACCGCCATTTTCACTATACTTTTCTTTAGTGCTAATCTTATTTTTAGCCAAAATAAAATCGAACGCATTGAACCACCGAATTGGTGGGCAGGTATGGTGAACCCTAAATTACAATTACTGATTTATGGAAAGAAAATTGGTGATTTGCAACCAAAAATTAAGTATATTGGGGTCAAAATACAACAAGTTATTCGAGTAAAAAATAATAATTATCTATTTCTTGATTTGTTAATTGATGAAACCGTAAAAGCAGGTGAAATTTCTATTAATTTTTATAAAGATGACCAGCTTATTGAGACGCATTTATATGAGTTGAAAGGAAGAAAAGCAGCAGGAACAGCGATGAAAGGTTTTGATAGTTCGGATGTCTTATATTTAATTACGCCTGACCGATTTGCCAATGGAGATTCGAAAAATGATGCAGTTGCAGGCTTGTTGCAAGCACCCAATCGGACAGATTTAGGGGGTCGGCACGGTGGCGATATTGAAGGAATGAATCAACATTTAGATTATTTGTCACACATGGGATTTACGGCTGTTTGGGTAAACCCACTATTGGAAAACGATATGGAAAATTACAGCTATCACGGCTATTCCACAACAGATTTTTATAAAGTTGACCCTCGCTTTGGCACAAACGAAGACTATCAGAAACTGGTAGAAAACTGCCGTAAAAAAGACATCAAATTCATCATGGATATGATTGTCAATCATTGCGGTTTGAATCATTGGTGGATGAAAGATTTGCCGATGGACAATTGGATAAATGAGTGGGATACCTACACCGAAACCAATCACCGAAAGACCTTATTGCAAGACCCGTATGCCTCCAAATTTGATAAAAAAGAATTCTCTGACGGTTGGTTTGTGCCGACGATGCCCGACCTCAATCAGCGCAATCCGTTGATGGGGAATTATTTGATTCAAAACAGTATTTGGTGGATAGAATTTCTGGGGTTGGCGGGCATTCGGATGGACACGTATCCTTATCCTGACATGGATTATATGACGGAATGGACAGAAAAAGTGATGGCAGAATATCCCAATTTCAACGTCGTTGGAGAAGAGTGGTTTGAGTCGCCGACGATTGTGGCATATTGGCAAAAAGGAAAGGAGAATCCGAATGGTTATACTTCTGAATTGACTTCTGTCATGGATTTCCCCGTCAACATGGCGGCGATTAAAGCCTTGAACACACCCGAAAGTTTTCAAACGGGTTTCATTACTTTATATGAAATGTTGGCACACGATTTTTTGTATCCTGACCCACAGAATTTAGTTATCTTTCCCGACAATCACGATATGAGTCGCTTTTTTACCCAAATCAATGAAGACTATGATTTATTCAAAATGGGCATGGCTTTTTATGCAACTACGCGTGGGATTCCTCAATTTTATTATGGTACAGAAATTTTGATGACCAATCCTCGATCTGATGACCACGGAGAGATTCGTAGTGATTTTCCAGGTGGTTGGGCAGGAGATGAGGTAGATGCTAAAACTGGTAAAGGGCTGACAACGCAGCAAAAAGATGCGCAGAATTTCACTAAAAAATTATTGAATTGGCGAAAAAGTAAGGACGTGATTCATGCTGGAAAATTGATGCACTTTGTACCAGAGTTGGGAACGTACGTCTATTTTCGATACAATGAAACAGAAAAATTGATGGTGATATTGAATAAAAATGAGGACAATCATGCTTTGAAATTGGATAGGTTTTCAGAAATATTGGAGGGCGTTTCGGAAGGGACGGATGTGCTTACGGGGAAACGGTTTGAGATGGGGGAAGAGATTTTATTGTCCAATCGGTCGGCTTTGATTTTGGAGTTGAAGTAAAATAGGTTTTCCAATTCATTACATAGTAGTCCGCTATTTCAGTAGCGTGACAAATATTATTTAATATCTTTGCCAGTCATACTACTCAAGTAGCGGACTACTAGTCGAATAAAATTAATAAAATGCAACAACCAAAAATATTCGGCGCACCACTCGACCGCACCGTTAAACAAATTCGCCAAAACTACGTCAAAGCGTTCAAAGAAGCCAACGTAGATTTGACTACCGAACAGTGGGTTTTGTTGGATAATTTATACCAAAACAACGGCATTTCGCAAAACGAATTGGCAGAACGGAATTTTAAAAATGCGCCAACCGTCTCGCGTATTATTGATTTGTTGTGTAAAAAAGGATTGACTGAACGGCAGCGATTTGAAAACGACCGACGGCGCTATAAAATCTTTATGACGGAAAAAGGAAAAGCAACTTACGAAGAAGCCTTGCCTCATGTTTTGGCATTGCGGCAACGAGGTTGGAAAGGCTTGACGGAGGAAGATTATGATGATTTGATTCGGATTGTGAATCAGATTTTTGAGAATTATGAGGAGTGAGTTTCCGAGTCTGTGCAGAAACCTGTGTCAATTTGACCTTTTGCTATTTATGAGTCGTTGATTATCAGTTGTTATTAGATGACATAAATGTAAATAGCACAGATTTTTAAACAGTCTCAATTTAAATTGCTATATCTATCATGATTGCTTTTATCATCTCGTCTTTTTAAAAAACTCCTCCAACGTCTCAAATATAAAAACATTAACCCAAAACTCCCTAAAAACAAACCACTTTCCCAACTTTCTATCTTCATTTTTTCAAAAAAGAACGTTCAACCAACGTTCCCAATCACCTGCCTCCCAACCCCATCCCAAATAAATTTGCCCATCCCCGAAAAAACCCTTAAATTGCTTCCGTTTTCCACCCATACAAAAACCAACATCAAAAACTATCAACACAACTTCTAAATCGACATCGTTTGCAATATTTGAAAATTACACTCGCTTGCCTTCTCTGTTTTTTCGGTGCAGCTACCTTGAAAGCAACCCACATTGTCGGTGGCGAAATGACCTACACCTGCCTTGGCGACAATGATTATGAAATTACGCTAACTGTTTTTCGCGATTGTTTCAATGGAGAACCGCCGTTTGATGACCCCGCAGCTATCGGGATATTCAACGCCAATAATGTTCTTCTTAATTTTGAGTTGATTAATTTTGACCCAATGATTAACGATACGCTTGACCCGATTTTATCGAATGATTGTTTTGTCGCGCCTCCCGATGTTTGTGTCCATCGAACGATTTATACCACGGTTGTCAATCTACCGCCCATCGCGGGAGGCTACCAATTGGCGTATCAGCGGTGTTGCCGAAATGTGACAATTGCAAACTTGGTCGAACCTTTGGATGTGGGTGCAACGTTTGGCGTGACCATTTCTGAGTCGGCGTTGGATGAATGTGATTCCAGTCCCGTCTATGATTTTTATCCACCTATATATATATGTGTCAACGAACCGATTAATTTTCCGCATTCTGCCACCGATTTGGATGGCGATTCGCTGGTTTATAAACTATGCGCGCCGCTGAGTGGGGTTACGCCCGACAATCCGCTGCCGCAGCCACCTAATAATCCTCCGTATCCAGAAGTGCCGTGGTTGAGTCCGCCGTATGGAGTTGATAATATGTTGAATGGATTGCCAGGAGGTCAACCGTTGACGATTAATCCTGAGACGGGTTTTCTGACGGGAACACCAAATACGATTGGGCAATTTGTGGTTGGAGTATGTGCCGAAGCCTACCGAAATGGAGAATTAATTGCCACCATTCGCCGTGATTTTCAATACAACGTCGGCATTTGTGGTGTGGCAA
>ENA-ORXM01003932-ORXM01003932.1-marine-metagenome-genome-assembly--contig:-NODE-3932-length-13856-cov-3.598011_pt1 | contig 13856 bp, 12 predicted proteins | sample MGYA00237867_ERZ511480 | MGnify/ENA primary metagenome ERZ511480 (study PRJEB26309, sample SAMN06266103) | marine metagenome | isolation source: Algal blade | place: United Kingdom:Sidmouth, United...
CCGAGATGAGGCGAGGGGTGACCTCGAGCTTAGCCCCAAGCGCTAAAAACGGCGCGACGAACAGAGCGCCGAAAAACAAGATAACGGCAATAGGCAACTGCGCAAACGGAGCCTGTCCAAACTGCGACAGCTTGAACAGTAGAAAACAACCCAACTGTACCAGCAGGCTAAGCAAAACATAACTAGAGGAATTAATAAAAGGTAACTGACGCATGGTTACGGGAGGCTCCTTGAATAGCAAAACACTAGGCGGTAATGTCACCTCCCGCCAGCGCTAGAGTTTAGCAGTTAAACGTACGCGTAGGCAAAATGCACCGGACATTCGGGCTATGCTGAGCCTTATGAAACTGGATTCTTTTATTGGCACCGCGCCCAATACCCTGCTCGAGACTCTCGATATAAACGTCACCGAGGCAACGCCTGAGCGTGTGGTGGCCACTATGCCTGTCGGTCCTAAAGTTCACCAGCCATTCGGAATTTTGCACGGCGGCGCGTCGGTGGTCTTAGCCGAGACGGTTGCCAGTATCGGCGCGAGTGTGAATATAGACCTTTCAAAACAAAATGCGGTCGGGCTCGAGATAAATGCCAACCACATTCGCGGCGTGCGTAGCGGCTTAATCACAGGTGTCGCTACGCCCATCCATAAGGGCAGAAGCACCCATGTATGGCAGGTTGAAATTCGCAATGAAGAGGGAAAGCTCGTTTGTACATCACGCTGTACCTTAGCCATCATTGATGCCCGAAATGGTTAAATTGTTTTGAGATTTCACAATAGCCTCTCAGATAAAGTAATTGAACGCTTAACCTGGTTTATGAGATTTCAAAGCGTTAGAAGTAAATGGGCCAACTCATGCAGTTCGGGTCATCGCAATGGACATTTACAAACAGATTTATACGACTCCAACAGGGTTCATAATCTTCTAATTTGCTAGCCGTAATATTTTCTCTATGAAAACAGATTTGACTGTGGATAGTGTTGTTTCAGATGGGGCTGAACGTTATCAAGCTGCCAACACTGAGGAACTTGACGAGCGGCGTAAGCTTATTAAGCAAGAAATTGAGGCTCGCTACGTTGAACGACTGCGAGGGGCAAATCCTTTAAAGCGTTGGCGCTTGCGCGCCAAATTGCGCCAGGAAATTCTCGAGGCAACTGACTTGAGTGAAAATTACTATTTAAATACACCAAGTTAAAGTTAGTGCATAACCCCAGGCAAATCACGACCAAAGTTGTGGCAGCATCTGGTTTTGTAGAGGATAAGAACGCACCACTATTCTGATACCTTCCAGTTCTATCCAATATACTCTTTGCCCCGAGTTTTGCCGTGCCTCATTTATTGAAATCATATAAGATTTAGTGAGTAAACAGCCAAGCTGATAGTCACAAGTTTGACAAAACAGGTGGCAAGCACAATTTAGCTTTCTAAAAGGAAAGTACTAAACCCCTCGCATTTGAGACGAGGTTCAAGTGCAAGAGGATGGGTGATGTATCCGTATACCAATATACAAACCGCCTATCTGAGCGCTTCAGGGTTATAACAAGTTGCTTATAATGACCCATGACCTTTGACGCTGTTGACCAGCAGATTTTAAGTATTCTTCGTCAGGACGGCCGGGCCTCGCACGCCTTAATTGCGAAGGCGGTGGGCCTCTCTGCGCCCGCTGTGGGTGAGCGCGTGCGTAAACTCGAGACTTCTGGCGTCATCCGTGGTTACCACGCCATCTTTAACCCTGACACCCTAGACTTACCCATTAGCGCCTTCGTCGCAATTATCCCGCAACCTAGGAACCCGGCGGCAAATTTAGTGGAAAACTTAATGAACTTAGCTGAAATAGAGGAGCTTCACGCTGTCGCAGGGAATTACAGCTACTTCGCAAAGGTGCGCGTGTCCTCAACCCAGGCGCTCGATAGCTTCCTCGACAAATTGACGATGTTAAACGGCGTTGAACGCACGCAGACGACGATGGTACTCAAAACCAATTTAGAAAGGCCCATGCACTTGCCATTCGAGAACAAGGACACCTCAGCGTGAATTAAACTCTATGAGAAGCTGGTAACACACCTCTTTATACATCCGCCAGGTTACTATTCAAACGCTAAATATAAGAGCGCCGCCTTGGTCGAAAGGTTCGCATCAGTTGCAAAATTATGTAGATAAGCACCAGGGCTAAACCTGCGCCCAAAACGACCAGATGGTTAAACAAGAGCTTGTCGAACGCCTCTTGCGGCAGGCTCGAGCCCAGATATTTGAGCAAGCCTTGCAAATAGCCAATCACGCCTATCGCGCCTAAACTCAGGGGCGGGGCAGCGGCGGGGTTGTTGTTGACGGCTAGCTCGAGCTGCCAGAACGCCCAGGTGCCAATCAGCGCCGCAAGGGCGATAAAGACACCCGCATTAAGCAAGCGAAAGAAGCCGCTACTAAAAAGAAGTATTACCGCTAGAAGCAGGCCCGCGGCAATACCAAACCACCAAGTCCACCGTTTGAAGCGCGCGTGGCTCTCTGCCGAGAAGAATCGGGCGGCCCCTGTCGCCGCTTCCAAACGTGCAATCTGCTGCGCGTCGTCGACAATGGAAATCACTTTACCCAAGCCCCCTGCATAGGCGAGGTCGGCGAGCTTGTTCAAAACCGCTGTGTTAGCTTCCTCGGGCGACATATTTTCACTGACACCCGTTAGGCTTTGCAAGCGCGACTGCGAAGCTTGCGCCGCTTCGTGTTGAGCAACAACCTGTCGCGCCTGTTCAAACCGCGCGGAGAGTTCGGCGTCTCTAGGAATGAGCATATTCTCAAAATAGCCTTGCAAGCTGTCACGAATTTCTTGTGACAGGGTTTCGCTAAGGCGCACGTTCAAGTCTTCGTTACCTACTCTGGCCTTCGCCGCCGCTTGCCCTTCTCGCAAGAACGTCGTGGTGAGGGTGTCAATCACATATTCACCAATTTGTCGGTCACTGAAACTGGCGAGTTGGCCTGGTGGCAGCGTCACGTAAACGCCCACGACCGGTTGCACCTCTTCACCTGGAAACTGTTCGGCTTGTAGCCGCCAATCGGCGACGCGCGTGCCGTCCCCTAGCCCTACAGGTATCATGGCAGCCTCTAAGTACATACGGACGAGAGCGGGTAGGGTGTTGTCAAAGGCAACCTCGAGCTGACTGTTTACGGTGGGATCAGTTACCAGTCCTAAAACGCCTGCTCGACCCTGGGCAAACGCTTTCTCCGTCAGCCGGCTAGCAATGCGCTCTCTGGCTTCTTTGACGCTCAAGCTGTCTAGCTCAGCCGGTTGAGCAAAGACCTCGACCCCAGGTAGTAGGGTGAGGGGCTCGCCCACGGTGTAGTCGAAGTCGGGTTGCACGGCGATAAGTTCGCCGCTTTGATTACCCTCGGGCAGTAAGGTCACGCTGAGGACACTCTCGAGTACGCGCTCCGCCATAGGTTCGGCGCTTAGCGACGCCAAACTGAACATGAGCGTCGCCGCGGCGAGGGTGGGAATAAGTAAAATGCTCGAGACCCACTTGACATCGCGGTACCAGGCTGGGTTTTTGTCGTAGTTTGAAAACATTACTGTCTCAACCCGTCTTTGCCCACTCGCTCTATCCCCTTATCGGCTTGCCCTTTCGCAAACCCACACGTATAAGGGACATTCATACTTACCACCCGTTCCTCCTAAAACACTTATCAGACTATGAAGCTGCTGACGACAGTCGTTGCGCCGCCGATTGATAGCCTCAGTCTAGCCCTCGAGGGCTAGACTCGCCTGTGGAAAATTTATCTGTCACCCATTTCAATTAAGGCGTGCTATCGTGGCGCATGTCCTTAAAAACCCTAGTCCTCGTTAGTTTCTTGGGACTCTTATCCTTTGGTTCAGCGGCAGATATGCTGAGCGGCAGTGAGCAGTTTTATACGACCGAGCGCATCTTTTTGGGGCTCAATATTTCACCTGTTGCTTGCGGGCTCGAGGATGAGACTATCAACTTCGCCTGCGGCTCCTACCTGGGCAACTACGAAACCTTTCAGGTCAATTTAGACGCCTTTATCAAACAAGCATTCCCAGGTCTACAACTCGCCCACGACTGGTTCCCCAGCGGCGTATCATTTGTCCGCGACTACCGCAGCAGCGCAGGGCAATATCTATTTTCGTACAATCCCGAGGGCTACATTGTTGTGGCGTTTATCCCCTTACCGTAGTTGGGGGACAGGGGTCAGAGGGCGGGGGTCAGAGCACGGGTTTAGGGTGAGGGGCCAGGTAGAAAACAGTATCACGGATTTGTAGATACGAGCATTGACCTCATTTTTTGATTTTCGATTTTTGATCTTCGATTGTTATACCCTCACCTGATTTTTTCCCTGATGCTTGGCTTCATATAGCTTCTTATCCGCCTGATGGAGCATCTTTTCGTGGCTGTCTAAATTAAGGTCATCGGAAATACCGATACTCACAGTAATGCTGAGGTCTGGGTGTAAATCCGACCAGGTGTAGCGCTCAATAATACGACAGAGGTTTTTGCATACAGCTACGGCGTCGTGCCGCAGCGTCTCGGTCAAGACAATAACGAATTCTTCTCCGCCGTAACGCGCAACGGTATCGGCCTGACGCGTGTGCTGGTCAAGTAGGCTTGCTATTTTCTTGAGGGTCTCGTCGCCGGTAGCGTGGGAAAAGCGGTCATTAACGGACTTGAAAAAATCAATATCGCAGATAGCAACGCTCAAAGGGTGGTTATAACGGTGCGCCCTGGCAAACTCCTCAGCAAGTTTTTGGTCCAGGTAGCGGCGGTTGTAAAGCCCTGTCAGTGAGTCACGGATGGCAAGTTCCGACATTGCCTCGGCTGTAGCCTCGGCGCGGGCACCCGCCTCAATCATTTGTCGATAGGCGGCTAGCAGCACAATCATCACTAGGCTTGCAATAGTTAAATCGAACATAGGTTCAAAACCGCGAATCGCGCCCCAGTGCGGCAAAACACTAAAGCCAAAAGTTGAAATAAAGCAAAGCGTAAACCCAGCAACGATGAGGGCACGCCAGAATGGTAAAACCAAAAAACAGCCCACAATGATAACGCCGACCCACGGAAACAGGTCTCCCAGCGCCTCTGGTGGATAAAGCCCCGCAGCGATACCACTCATCACTTGAACATAACGGGCCAAATAGAGTACAAGACCAAGGCCCAGTCCGACCATTTCGACAAGCGGAGATACACGCCGCAACAGTCCTTGATAAATAGCGAGTAAGGCGAAAGCGATACTCAACAAGACAAGTAGACCAATGGTATCCCAATTGTGATCTCGACCTGTCAAAATAAGAGGCACCATCGCTACAGAAGCGATGACGAAGACAATCTGATAAGTGCGCCAGCGCACTGTACCCAATTGCGTGCCCAAGCCAGTTCCCGGCGCCGCTTTTTCCTCTAGAATGAGCGGCCTTTTGACCCTCTCCTCTTTCACTACGGTTAGTCTAACCCAAGTGGTGTGAGTCAAATCAGTTGAGGGGTTAGTGAGTGTGTCATTTCGACCCCTATTAGCGCAAGGAGAAATTTGCATCCAACGTGCTGCACGAAGATTCATTACTTCGTTGGAGTAAAGACGTTTGTTATCTGTGGGAGCGGTGTTTGCGCAAATTGCTCTAAAATGTGTTTCCTACAGAAGTGTAAGCTTCAACACTTTAAAGCGGCTCGAGTAAAATCACATCGCTCAGCATGGTTGCGTCTACCGCAGGTTGCACCACAAAGGAAATTCGCAAATTATTCGGGTCACGTGGGGGCAGCTCGACCACGGTGCCCACCATAATCCCGCGTGGAAAAAGTCCACCACGGCTGCTCGTCTCAACAAAATCCCCCAGTTCGACCACTGCTTCCTCTCTAAAATCTTCGACGCGCACTAAGCCACCTGGAATGCCAATCGCAACACCCTGCCCGCCGCCTCCGCGCAGCGTTACACCTACGGCGGATTCAGGGTCAGTAATGGCCCGAACGCTGGCCGTTCGGCCTGTCACGTCAGTGACAACGCCCACTAGCCCCGCGGGCGCGGTTGCGGGCATGTTTTGTTTGACCCCGTCACGGGTACCCTTGGCAAGGGTGACGCGCCGAATCAAGGTGCTCGGACTCACCTGAGTGACGGGCGCACTCAGCGCTGCGCCTGGGCTTTGAGCCTGGCGCACATTTAAAAGCTTCTCGAGTCGTTCGATCTCTATTTCCAAAAACCGATTTTGCGCCCTAGCAGCCTCGAGTTGCGTTTGTAAATAGTCGGTCTCGAGCCGCAAACTACGCCTATCAAGCAGACTTGTCGCCGTATCTTTAAAACTCACGCCGACTCGGGTAAATAGCTGGTTGGGCGGTGCAATAGCGCTGCTGAGCAGAAAGGGCACCTGCCCTACAAAGGCGGTGAACATAAATGTCAGCACGCCGAGCGCTAGAAAGACGTACCAGGCGCGGAGCAAACTAGACAAGCCTCACACCCAAGTCTGCCGCCGCTGTTACGACGGTGGCGACACTCAGCCCCACGACATTAAAATAATCGCCCTCAATATGAGGAATCAGCGCCGCGCCGTAGCCTTGAATCGCGTAGCCCCCCGCCTTATCCAATCCCTCATCTGTCGCCACGTAAGCCGCTATTTCTGCTTTTGTGAGGGGCCGAAATCGAACACGTGTTTGCCGGACAATAGAGCGAACCTCACTCTTATAAACGAGCGCGTGACCCGTAAACACCGAATGGTCACGACCTGCTAGGCGTTCGATAAAGATTTGATTCTGAGTTGAGTCAACCGGTTTGCCGAGAATCTCCCCCGCTAACACGACCACAGTATCCGCCGCAATGACCAAAGCGTCAGAGTAATTTTGGGCGACGACCCGAGCCTTCTCTAAACTCAACCGCTCGACCAGCGCTTCAGGGGATTCATCAGCTCGAGCCGTTTCATCAATGTCAGCAGGTACAACCTCGAAGTTGAGGTTGAGGCCGCTAAGCAGGTCACGCCGACGCGGCGAGCCACTTGCAAGGATAATGGAGGGAGTCGCTTCTTTCATAGGGGTAGTTTAACGCTCATTGGCAAAGATACGTGAAAGAGATTCGTGAGTGTAAGGCAAAGAGGGTCACTCATTAAACCCTGTCAGGCCACCATCTTATACTTTACCGATTCGCAGTCAAAAGCGAAAATGCATCATTAGTTTGTGAGCAGGATAGCCTCAGATAATTTTGATGCTCGAGGTAGATAACGTCGAAAACGTGTTTTAAAGCAGCTGCAAATGTTGGTGACGTCAAACGCAAATGACCACTGATTTATTTTTATAATGGTGAATCACTGGACACACGAAAAAGTCTCAATGCCAAGAGAATAATCTGAGGGATGGATGTTACACGAGCCCTCTCACCTTTGGGTCGCCGCTAGACTTTCCAAACGCCGCGCTGAGCGTAGTATTACGGTTCCTACGGTCACCACTACGAGTACGGCGGCCAAACCTAAAATAGCGTAAGCGGTAACAGGTACATACCAGACCACTGTAAAACGGCTGCTCAACTGCACGCCGCGCACCATTATATTGCTTAGCAGCGAGCCTAGCGTTAGCCCCGCAAAAACCCCTAAAATACCGTTAAAAATAACCTCGGCAAGAAGCATGGTACGAATCAGGCTGAGGCGCGCGCCAAGCGCGTTGAGGATGGCAAATTCGCGGCGCAAATAGTGCAGACTCTCGAGCCCAACGTTAATCAGCCCTATTGCGGCGATGCCCACAAACAGCAAAACAAGGGCCTGTGAGAAGCCAAAGGTGTCGTTCACCATCTCATTAAGCTGAGCCCGGTATTCGTCTACGCTTTTGACTTCCAAATCGTAGCGGGTGCTCAGTTGCTCACGGATAAGCGCAGCGACCTGCTCGCGATTGGCTTCTTCAGTTAAGGCAATTGTAAAGAGGTCGACGTTTTCGTTACGCCAATCCATCAGATAAGTCTGGCGGTCGATGAAAATACTATTCGCCGCCGCGCCGATATCATCAACGATTGCGACGACATCATAAGGATATTCGCCCGTGGGCGTGATAAGCGACAAACCGTTGCCAACCCCTAAATCCTGGGCTCGAGCAAGACTGCGCGAAATTGCCACGTTGCGTCCTTCGCGCAGCGTTTCGGGAAGCCGCTCACTGCTGACCCCCTCGAGGCTTACGAAACTTCGCTTATAGGGAAAATTCGCCATATCGAAAACGTAGAGGTTTGCGTTTAAGCGCCCCTGCCGAATCGACGGCCAAACATCCGCTGAAACGAGCGATACCCCAGGAACAACGGCAAGCTCCCACTGCAAATCCTCACTGATAGGTACTTCCGTTTGCACCCCGAGCGTACGCTGCGATACGAACAGGTCCCAGTTGTACATGCTGTCTGCCCAGGTTTGTAGTGAGTTTCGGTAACTATGCGCGACCCCGAAAACGCCGGTGAGCATTGTCAAACTGACGATTAGCGACGCCACCGCCACACTACTATGTTTGCGGTGCCGTTTGAGCAGACCAGCAGAAAGCCATAACCACGCAGGGGAGCCGTGCCAGCGACCAACAACGTAGCCTAGGAGGGCGCTTAGGTTGGGAATTAAAAGGGTCAAACCTATTAAGAATATAACCAAGCAAGCGACTTGCGCAGCGGCGGTATAGGCAGCTCTCGAGTTCAGCAGTGGAATAAAGGTAATGAAGACGAAACCGAGTGCACTGACGAACGTAGCGCTGTACATAGAATGGCGTCGAAACCTGCGCCTACCCAACCCCTGCACCATCCCAACCCCGCGAACTTGTCGCCTGATGTAAAGGGTGGCTAAGGTTAGTAGCCCTAACACCATACCCAAACTTAAGAAAACGGCTTCAGGGGCTAGAAACAGGTCATAAAGCCGCAGCGGTTGAGTGAGCAGGCTCGTTTGCAGCATGTCTGCGAAAATACCGACGAGTAGCCCCCCCAGCGCCAGCCCCAAGAGACTACCAGCAACGACAAGCAAGTTAAGCTCGAGCTGTAACCAGGACCGGAGCGAGCCTGGACCTAGCCCCAGCGCTTTTAAGTGTTTAAACACCTCACCGCGCTCGACGAGCATAAGCGACAGATTGCTAAGCAGCAAATAAGCACTTGCCAAAAAGGTAAACAGCACTATGAGGAAGAGTAATACGCCTGTTCCTTCCAAAAGGCTAGTCAAGCCTTGCCGCTCGCCTATTTCTTGAACAGCGGCTGCTGACCCCAAACGAGCCTCGAGCGCCGCCTCTACCTGGGCACGCTCTACCCCCTCCGACAAGCGAATATCAAAACGACTGACCAGGCGCTCACCCCCAGCGTAGGCTGTTTGCACCTCACCGAGCGAAGCAATAAGGCTGTGGGCCAATTGGCCACGCCCAGCACTCTCGAAAATGCCCACGACATAGTAGCTGCGAAAGCCTTTTGGGGTCACCATTTCTATAGGCGTGTTGAGTTGGAGCTGGAGGGTGTCGGCGAGGGCACCTGAGACCATCACTGTTCCCCGCTCGAGCCTTGCCACCACCCTACCTGAAATGAGTTGAGGCAGAGCAGCTGAGTCTGCGTTTATTCCTTTTACGCTCACGGGGAGCTGTTCGCCCTCGTAAATCAAAATACCTTGACGGTTCAGACTGGGTACAATCTTGGCAACACCTGGCACCTCTTGAAGTGTCTTTTGCCAGCTTGCTTGCATACCTTCAGGAACCCTGGGCATCACGTGTAAGTCAGCGTGTGAACTAATTTCCAAATTCTGTGTGTGACTGTGATAAACGCTGGCAGCAATGAGCCCCGTCGGTAATGACACTGCCACCAAAAGCGCCACCGCCCCTAGGCAACTTAACAGCCGCGTGGGATGCGAGCGCCAGTAACGCCAACCGATAAAGCCGAGCCTATGCAAAAACCCCTATCCCCTCACGGACATCTTTTAAAATGCCCTCTTTGAGCGTCAGCATACGCTCTGCATGGGCTGCAACGCGCGCATTGTGCGTAACCATTAGGATACTCAGGTCCCATTGTTTTTTTAACTTTTCTAAAAGCTCGAGCAACCTCTCAGCTTCTAGGCCGTCCAGGCTTGCCGTGGGCTCGTCCGCCAGCAGCAAGCTGGGGCGGTGAACAAGGGCCCTGGCGAGCGTAAGCCGCTGCATTTCACCTCCTGAGAGCGTGTCGATAGACGCGCGCGTTTGCGTCTCCATTTGCAACAGTTCTAAGGTTTCCTTTGCCCGCGCCAGCGCCGTGCGGCGCGGCTCGTTGGCGATAATCAGCGGCAGGGCAACGTTCTCGAGCACGTTCAAACTTGGCATCAGGTTGAAAAATTGAAAGGCGTAACCCACCTGCGTTTGTCGGTAGCGGGCAAGTCGCTCCTCTGAATAGGCGTGTAAGAACATCCCACCTACCCGGATGAAGCCTGCGGTGGCTGTATCAAGACCGGCAAGAAGTTGCAACAGCGTCGTTTTACCTGAACCACTTGCCCCCATCACCGCGACAAATTCGCCGCGATCCAAGCTAAAGCTCACGTCTTTAAGCGCGTATACCGGCTGACCAGAGCGGCAAAAATGTTTGCTCAGGCCCGACACCGTTACGAGAGGCTCAGACATAGCTCAATTAGCTTTCATACGCCCAAAGGCTTTTAGTTTTGCCTCGCAGTGCTCGAGCCACTTCACATCAGCCTCGGCGTGGAATAGTGCTGCATCTATCAGCAAATCTTCAATAAGCGCGTCGGGAACCGTGTTACTTTGAGGTAGGTTGCTTGAAACCTTAGTCTTAGCCCTCGTTAATTCGGACATCTTGGTTAGATAAATTCGCTGGTGAGCTTCAACTAAGTCAAGCATCGAATTGACATCACCCGAGGTCATCACCGCTAGACGAATGAAAAGCTCGTCACGTAAGGGCCTGGGGCGCGGTTCGGGATTATCAATCCAAGTGCGCAGCGCGTCACGTCCGTCATGAGTTATTTCGTAAACCTTCTTATCAGGTACATTGTCTTCTTGTTCGACTGTGAAGGTTACAAAGCCGTCGCTCTCGAGCCGGTCTAAGGTTTGATAAATCTGACCGTAGTTAAGCTCCCAAAAGCCCCCCGTAATTTGCTCGAACGTGCGCTTGAGTTCGTAGCCGTGTTGCGGCTTTTTAGCAAGAATCCCGAGTAATCCATATTTGACCGACACAGTTGACTCCTTTAAAGAACGTCTTCAAACATGCTAGCTATTAGTACATAGGATAGACGACTGCGCTAAGCAACGTCAACTCAGTTACTACGGATTAAAGTTACCGTTAAGTTAGGTCATATTTTTGAGATAGTTATATTTTCGATAAGCGGGTTCATTCCCTGAAAGGTAGCAAGTTACTACAGCCGCACTTAATGGCACCACGGTACACCTCGACGTTTGTAATGAGCTTTCATAGCTCTAGCTTGATGCCTTCGCCTCCAAACAGACCAAGCAAAGACGGCGTTTTGTTCGAGCGGAGGCTGCCCTGCTAAGCGAAAGAGTAGGCGTCTTATTTCAGAAATACTCAGGCGGACGAGTTGAGTGCTAGCCCCTTTTTAAGCTCTTTAGCACGCATGGCAGCTAGAAAAGCGTGCGCGAGAAGAGCTAAGGTGATATGCCTATACCAGCCTTTCCAAGAACGTGTTTCATATTCATCTAAACCGACATCTTGTTTGAGATCTTCAAAGCCTGTTTCAATCGTCCAGCGTTTGCCTGCGATTTTTATAACTTGGCTTAAGGTGGTGCTAGCAGGAGCAAACACAATGTAGTAATCAATGTTCCCAGTGTTAATGTGACGCCTTGCTAATACCCATTTATCGAATCTTGTTTTTTCGTTAGTAGCTCCTTGACTCGGTATAGAAGCGCTATCATTTCCTAGATCTTGCAGATTCAGCCACGCCCAGTCAAAGAGGCGTTCACCTTTAGTCCCCTGTCCAGCGGAGAGCCGTTGCCATGACGCAGAAGAAAGATCGTCAAAGAGTTCTTTTACCTTTGCCTGACGTAGCCCTTCCTCTTGCATAAAGCGCAGCAGAAACCTCGACGTTATGCCCAGCACAAACGCTTGCTGCCTTTGCTCAAGCACTCGCCTCAGCTTTGAAGATGAGTAAAGACTATCCGCTGTTACCCAGGCCGCTTCAATGCCAGCAGCAAAAGCTTTTTTCAGCATGACCAGGGCTAAGTGCGGTTTGCTAAGAAAGGAACGGTCTTTAGGTATACCTGCGGCACGGCATCGCTCTTGATCATTCATCCAGTCTTCGGGTAGAAATAGCTCCCGATCAATAAAGGCCGTTCCTTTGGCTGTTGTATAAGCTAAGAAAACCCCGACCTGGCAATTATCCACACCACCTGCCGTGCCACTGTACTGACGTTTTACGCCTACCGAGTGTGTTCCCTTTTTGAGAAAGCCTGTTTCATCAACGACTAACACGGCTTCATCAGTGCCTAGCTGCTCCACCACGTAACTAGAGAGTTCATCACGCACCCCATCAGCGTCCCACTCTGCCGCGTTCAGCAAGCGCTGCATCCCGTCGGGCGTTACTTCGCTTGCCTGTTCTGCGAGTTGCCAACCATTCTTGCGTTCGACTGGACTAAGCAGTCCTTTTATATAGCTCAGTGAGCGCTTTCTTGGTTCGGACCGAGCGAAATGATGACCTATTCGCCCATGCAACGCTAGTAGCTCTTCTATCCAACCATCTATATCCTTAACTGTCGTTTTTTCCATGCCTGAAGCTTAACTTGGTTAAGTGCGGCTGTAGTAAAGTAGCACTTGCAGCAAATCCTCCGACACGCTGAGTACGTCGGTTGATAACCGCTAACGCTCAAAAAGTATGGCAATGTTGCCATACTTTTTGCAAACGCTAAAGCAATCGTTTACCTTCGTGCTCACGAAGTTGGGAAAAGCCTTAACGTGGCAGACTACAACCTGCGTAAGTTGGAGACAAATTTTATGTGAGCCTGCTTCGTTGCGTATACTCTATTTCCAATGATAAAGGTGGTGCAAGCCAATTTTACAGCCGTCAAGACGGCTCAAACCTTCCTCGTTTTCGGATTCAAAATAATCTGAATACTGTCGCCTAATAAATTAAATGCCAGCGTACTCAGAAAAATCATCAAGCCAGGAAACGTCGCCACCCACCAGACACCACTTTGCACAAACAGTCTGCCCTCGCTGACCATGACACCCCAATCAGCCGTGGGGGCTTGCACGCCGATGCCTAAAAAACTCAAACCCGTTACAGTCATGATGGCGGTGCCGAGGTCAAGCGTGGCTTGTACCAAAACGGGCGTCATAAGGTTAGGCAAAATGTGCTTACTGATAATGCGCTTGTCTTTCGCACCCAGACCCTGAGCGGCTTGTACAAAGGCACGCTCCCTTAAGCTAAGCGCCTGTCCCCGTGCAATGCGGGTGTACCAGGGCCACCAGGTGAGCGCTACGGCAATAACGGTATTTTTGAGGTTAGGCTCGAGCACCGCTGCAATCGTTATAGCTAACAGTAGGGGCGGAAAGGCAAGAAAAATATCAGTTGTGCGCATGATAATCTCATCCAGCCAGCCACCCGCGTAACCGGCAATAGCTCCGAGTGTCGTTCCGCTAATAAGCGCTAGAAAAACAATGCCAAAAGCTGCGAGGAGGGAGGTACGCCCGCCGTAGAGTACCCTTGCTAAAACATCGCGACCGAGCTGGTCGGTGAACATCGGCAACGTGCGCGGCTTCGTCAGCGACGACCAGATCGCAACGACAGCGAGCGGCGTGGCGATGATCCCGGGGCGGCGTCGGCCGCCCGTTGCGACTCGGGGCCGCTCTGCCCGAACCCGCTGATCGACAGCATGATCAGCGACGCCTTGCGCGCCGACAGCGCCGCCCAATCCAGGCCGAACTTCGTGAGCACACCGGGGCGGAAGTTCTCGATCACCACGTCGG
>ENA-ORXM01003934-ORXM01003934.1-marine-metagenome-genome-assembly--contig:-NODE-3934-length-13848-cov-4.719919_pt1 | contig 13848 bp, 6 predicted proteins | sample MGYA00237867_ERZ511480 | MGnify/ENA primary metagenome ERZ511480 (study PRJEB26309, sample SAMN06266103) | marine metagenome | isolation source: Algal blade | place: United Kingdom:Sidmouth, United...
GGTTCCGCGTCCTGGTCCACCCCAAGCTTCGATGGTCTGGCCCGCGTACATATGACGAATGGCTGAGACGGGGCGTGCAAAGTCAAAGGCGCGTTTGGCGTCCCAGGCAGCGATGCTAGCATCGAACAGGGCGCCGTTTAGAGATAAATAGAGCTTTACGTCATCGTCTAAGGTGTTTTGGTCCCGTTGCGAAATACCGTGGGCAAGCGCGTTCCAGTGGCCCGGAGGGGTTTCCGAGCGGGGTCCATCGGCCCAGTATTCGGCAATGCACTTTTGATAATCAGTCAGGGCGGCGCTGAAAAAGAGCACCTGGTTGAACTGTTGACGGTAAGCTTCGTCACCTGTCATCGTCTGACCAAGGGCGTCGGTATAGGGGGCACTCGAGCCCAATTGCGGCGGCGCAGGCGGGCGAAATTGGTCGCCGGAACGAAGCGCGAAAGGGGTAACTGCACCCCAATGCGGGGTTAAAAAGGTCTGAGTCCAATAAGACGTCGGGTCATCACCTGTCGCGGTGGGGATACCGTTTTCGTTCAGTACTGTCCCAGTCGGTACGCGCAAAGGTTGCCAGTGATTAGGGTCAAAACCGGGCTGACCGGGTGCGCTACCCGCCTCGGGAGCGGCGCTGTTGACGGGTTCGTATAAGCTGGGATAAATCTTTGAGGTTCTGTCAGCATAGTTGTCAGCGGCGTTCGAACCGTCCGCCGCTCGAGCCACCAGTATCGCTCGAGCGGCGGCGACGCCGAGCCCTTCGGGCGTCGTCCTGTCGGCCTTATCCCGCGCCTCATGCCCCAAGCTGCGTAGCAACCGGGAGAACGCTTGCGTGTCGCGCTCGTGATCGGTGAAAAGGTAAGTGAGCATGTGATAAGCAGCCTGAGACACGGCGGCTGCTTTATTAGCTGCAGTGTGTTCGTCCCTCGGACGGCGCGAACTGACATCTAAAACCGTCGGGACAGCCTTTGCGTCGTAAAGACTCCAGGCGTCGTACATTGCCTGGTGCACCAGATAAAGTTGTCGGCTGATGACCGTCGGCGCGAGCTGACCCCTGCTAATTGCAGCTAACATCGCCTCGTTCCAGTGGATAACCGCGCTTGGCTCTCCGGCTCGGCCCCGCTGTACGGCGGCGTTCGCGTCTACCAGGTAAAGAAAGGGTTCGCCGTTATGCTCGACGGTGAAGGTTAAAACCGATGTTTCCTCGGCTGGGCTCAACTTGCCGTCGCCGCCCAAGTCGGCGTCTGTGACCTCGGGCTCGGCCGAACTATTTATATTGCTTGTCGACTCGTGAACCGTGAAGAAGAAAGGCCGCGCGAAGTCTAGAGACGCCGACGTATTTCTGAACGTCGCTTCGATGACGAGCTGGTTAGCCGGCCTAAACTTAAAACTTATATCGCTAATATCAAGTTCCTCAAGGGTTAAGACCCGCGTCTCACCCTGTGGCGTAACCCCTTGATGGGTAATTTGCTGCGTCAGCTTGGGTTCGTGTAATGTCATGGTTGCTTGCCCAGGGTCGATGTTGAAACCGAAGCTACCCCCTTCAGGTGTAGGTAGCTGCGGAGCCTGCCGACAAGAGAAAGAGCCAAGCAAAACAAACCCCAGTGCGATAACCCGCAATCCGTTACGATAAACCTTTATTGATTTCACTGTTATTGATTTCACTGTGACTAACCCCCTAGAAACTACTAGTTTGACGGACCTTTTCAAATGGTAAAAGTTCACTGTTTCTACTGAAAGTATTAGGTGATATTGAATTTGCAATGTCTGCTATGCGGCGGAGTAATAAGCAATGATTGTTAAAGATATTACTCAAATCTGGCCCGCCACTCAAACCAATGGTAAAGCGATTTAATTTCAACGTTTTCAAGATGTACTTAGCGGTGGCGCTACTGAGTTGTCGTGTCTTCGTTAACAAGAAATACTCCTCCGCCACTTTATCTTGAGGCCCTCATATAAGCAGCGTTTTCCGGAGTTTATATAGCGTTTGCGAAATTCACGTTCTCACCATGAAGCTGGCTTTAGTAAAACGCAGCAGCGCTATTCCTGTCCGGAATTTAAGCCACTGTATTATCTGTGGGTTCACGTTTTTCACGAGAAACTTAATAAGGAAAATTAAATAAAATGTGTACTTTAAAAAACTGATCGACTCAGCAATTTAATTCGAAATGGTGGGCACAACTTCTAACGCCTACCTCTGTTCTTTACACCCCTCCGGTGCATGATGGAGGCCGAGCGGCGCTAACTTCAGGCAAGAACTACAAAAGTCCGGGTATCGGCAGACCGTTCACCTGAGCATGGAAAGATAAATCAGGATTTCGCAAATGTCCACATTTGCCAAGGAGCTTAGCAATGTCGAAACATCTTACTATTTTATTCATCCTCTTTCTCCTCACCAGTTGCAGTACCAGCACAGGTGAAAATCAGGCGCCGACGGCTGCCTTCAGCCTGAATCCTAGCAGCGGTAGCGCACCCCTCATCGTAAGTTTCGACGCCAGCGGTTCTCGAGATAGGGACGGGTCAATCTCTACTTACTTGTGGGATTTCGGTGATAATCGAAAAGACGAAGGGATTGAAGTCAAACACACCTTTTCAGAGGCTGGCAATTTTGAAATAAGCTTGAGCGTTACAGATAGTGAGGGTGCCGTTAACAGCACGAAACGGATAGTAACTGTCCAAACCGGAGACCCTGCGCCAGATGTCGATGAACCTGGCGAATACGGTTGCGAAGATTGTCCAGATACATCTGAGAGTACCGAAGATACCCTGCTTCTCGGTAATCAGCTAACGCTAACAGGTGAGGTAACAGACGCAGAAGGTAACGGCAGTTTTTATGTGCGCTCATCAGAGGGAGAAACGGCTGCCGGTTCCATTCCCACTCAAACCTCTGGTGACTTTTCTGTCACTCTGACGCTGTTCTGCGGTGAGCAACTGCTTAAACGTGCCTGGGCAAATGAGGAGGGGCGTTACGTTATCGTCAACCGGATTACTGTCGAGCAGTGCTCATAAATTCTACTGAGGGTTGGGTTGCCTAGTTTATGAACGAGTATTGTTTAGTGGTGGGGGCTACCTCTTCGAAGCTTCTGTCTTAAAAGTTAAGAGTATTGCTCTCAAAATAGTGAGATAACACGGGTATCGACTGTCGTCGACCACAAAACTCCGGGTAATGCCTGATATAAAAACTGAAATTGTATCCTTCCAAGGATATGTGTTTTATCTTCAAGCTCGAGTTGAGAAATACTGCTTATCTAATATTTAAATATCTCAGGGCTTTTGTACTTTGTGTTCCAGTGGCCCGGAGAATCTATGCGTGAGTTGGACTTAGTCGTCAGTCTCTAAGGATAGCTTTAGACAAAACCTTGATTGAGTACCTCAGGAAGTGGACCTGTGAAATTTTCCGAACGTGGCGCGGCTATGCTTGCGGCTTTAGCTTTTTTGATTATTGTTTCTGGCATCACCGCCTTAATGTTTACCAGCACGCTCAGCGAAATTCGTCATACGGGTGATGACTTGGCTATCGTGCAGGCGCTTACGCTAGCTCGAGGCGGCATCAATCTGGGCGGGAGAATTCTCCAAGACGCTGTACGCGACGAACTGCAAGTCTTGACCTTGCGGGAGGCAAACACGGTCGAGCGGTTCCCATTTGGCTCAGCGCTCCAAATAAGTGACCCGAAACCCTCGGCAAACTCGGTCATAACAGATTTAAACGACGTCCTGACTGACTTACAAGCACGTATCGACGCCTTGCTGTGCTCTGAAACGCTCACACTTGTAAACGCTCAGAAAGTTTCGGTCAGAGTATATGTGACGGCTGAAGCTTGCAACGACCCCCTACCCACCAACGCTACTATTAAGTTGCCAACGGCGCGCTATATAAGCGGGCAGCCTCGTACCTACGCGGTACCATTTGTTCTGGTAGCCAATGCTGAAGTCGGCTCGAGCTATAAGCGCAGCATTGCCATTCAGGGTGAATACCAGTTCACTCTGGGCGGAGGTAAGTTCTCTCAGTACGCGCACTTCACAAATAAACGGCGTGAAAGTCTTTGGTTTACGAGTGATACGATTTATGACGGAAGAGTTCATACCAATGAAACGTTCAACCTTGCTTACCGGCCCTGGTTCGGGGCTAAAGTTACAAGTGCCGGATGTACCAGTGTCGAGTCAGCTTTTGATGCAAACGGTAAACCGACAACAAGGTGTACAAGCACTATGCCAGGGGTCAACTTTCACTCCGATAGCGCGTTCAGGAGTGCCGATGATATAGGCGACCCACCGCAGTCAAGCAACGGTCAGGATAAACCGCAATTTATCCAGGGGGTCGATTGGAAAGCGGATTATGTTCCTTTGCCCCACGACAGCCTCGAGCAAAAACTTAAAGCCGAAGCCAAAGGCTTAAAGCGTGACGGTGATTTTTACAGTCTTACCCTGTACGCTGGTGATGCAAGTGGCAACTACCTAAGCAAAGACCATAACGGAGACTGGCAGCCAGCGGCGAGTCATCAGTACATCGAGTTATGTAAAACAGTAAGTTCTTGTGAGCGTTTCCGTTACGGCGATAACCATAAACTTTACAAGCAGGCAGACGATGGCACCTGGCCCGACTCGCCTGAGCTGCTTGAAGAAGATGATTTTAATGGCCTTATCTATATTAATGGCAAGGTTGAGCGCTTCAAAGGCCCAGGTAGAAACCCGCCCGACAGTGAAGATTCAGCAGACGCCCCCCCTGCCCTAGCTGCCTTTGCTACGCTAACCGTCGTACCAGTCAATGACGTACGTATTACGGGTGATTTGACGTATGAAGACCCGCCGTGTTCAGGTGTCTTGTCACGTGAAGAGGATGGCGCGATTACACGCCCTAGCTGTGACAACCTGAATACCAAAAATGTTTTGGGGGTTTTTAGCCCAGAAGGCAATGTAATCGTTGGCAATAAGCATGACGTTGATACTACGCTCAACGCACCCGACAACGTAACAATCCACGGTTCGTATATGACTGCAAAAGGCATGTTCGTAACCGAAAATTTAAGAAATGTTTGGTCCGCTCGAGGGGATATCAACGTACTGGGCGGCATTATTCAGAATGAGGAGGGCACTACCGGCAGATTTCAGAATGGCGCTATTGTCGACGGCTACGGTATGAATATCACCTTTGACGGGCGAATGGCTTTAGACTACGCTCCGCCTTACTTTCCCGGAACATCGCCTAGTGATGTTCAAGGTATTTTCGTTTATAGCTTTGGTCAACGTGAGCAAGTTTTTTAAAGTTGATATGAGTCATGTTTAAAGTTTTGTCTACCGAATACATGCATACAGGACATTGGCGAATTTCCGAGTACCGATTCTACAGACGTATAAAGTATTTTAACCCTAGACTAGAAATAACTTTAGAAAGAGGTGAGTAAGGTGTCAACACAACTAGAATTGTCCGTGAAATATGTGCGACTTTGCGGATTTCTTGCACTACTGTTGGTAGGTTTGCTGGCGTGTAGTGAAAACGTACCTGAGCGAGAGCGTTATAGCTATTCACTAAGCGTCAATGTCGCGCCCGGTGAAACACCTCAAATCATCAAAGAGCGTTATCGAGCAAAAGTTGTAGTGTGGCGACCTGAAGCGGGCTTTGCTATTTTGGGTTTTCACGAGAGCAACGGTATCGCGCTGCAAAGTGGGGCCGACACGAATCAAAACGCTATCCACACCCCAGAAGCAGCAGCGAGTGGGTTAGAAACTTGGTCAAGTGGTTATCATGCCTGGGGAGGTGGTTGGTCGGCCTGGACAGGGGGAGACGAACCTACAACCTTTGCAGAAAATTTGCCTTTATGGAACCAAATCAACCTGTTTGAAGCGCATAGCCTGAGCCCAGCATTAGGTGCAGGTGTAAAAGTGGCCGTGATTGACACGGGTATTGATTTGCATCACCCAGCCTTTGTCGGAAAGCTGGCCCCCGAGTATGAATGGAAAGATTTTGTTGACGGTGACAGCTATCCTCAGGAGGAACGCGGCGCTGTCTACGGGCACGGCAGCGGTGTTGCAGGGGTTATTTTACAGGTTGCCCCTAACGTAACCATCTTGCCGATACGCGTACTGAGGTCGGATGGCACAGGTGATTTGACGGATGTAGCTGCGGCGATTGACTGGGCTATCAGTCAGGGAGTCAAAGTTATCAACTTGTCACTCGGTTCAAATGCGGATTACAAAACACTCAAAGAAATGATGAAATACGCTAAAAAACGTGATGTGGCACTTGTGGCTTCAGCAGGCAATCATGGTGATGATGAAATAGAGTTCCCTGCTCGTTATAAAAACGAAGTCGTCAGTGTAGGTAGCGTCGACAGGTTCGACATCAAATCGAGTTTTTCTGCTTACGGTAAAGACCTCGAGCTGCTTGCACCCGGTGAAGGTATTTATACGATTGCGCCTGACAACCACTTAGCGACCTGGAGCGGCACCTCGTTCGCGGCACCTATCGTAACAGGTGCGTTTGCGCTTGCGCTCGGTGAAGCCGAATTGAGTTACAAAATAAAAATCAAAGATATAGAAAAGAAACTTATCAAAACAGCTGAAGATGTTAGTAAGCGTGGTGGGAATAGGCATTACAAAGAGCTTGCCAAGGGACGCCTCCAGCTTGATGAATTTTTGCGCGAGTTAGGCGACTAGGCGCGGTGGCATCCAAATCTCACCACCAGGCGTCCTTAGTGGTCGAATCAAAGGGTGAAGGCCCGTCGACTCGCAGTGCCGCCGCAACCATATCGTGGTCCAGGCTTTATAAAGCTAATGGCTACCATATAGACTTGGCTTTCCAGACACATACTGGCTCAGCAGAATTGCGGGGCCAACTTTTGCCCCCCTCGGCCTCGGTGCCGCAAGGTAACGTATCACTTTACAACCTCTCGAGCCAAAAAAGTACCAGCGTAGCGCTTTCTAAGTCGGGAACCTTCTTACTTTCTGTTGAAAAGGCTGGTCCGTACCGCCTTACCTTCGACCTGGAAGAAGCTGAGTTGGCTATAGACAGTTTAGAACTGGGTTGACTTAAGGAGCCGGATGACACCCCTTCACATTGACTTGTTACCTGATCCGGGTGGCGTTATCAGTCAGCTTGTGCATGAGGCTGATTTTTCTAGAAGGCAGCGTCTTTACCGCAAAGTCGATAAACGTCTAGAGCTTATCCAAAGCCTCAAAGCCGAAGTCGATCATTATAAAGATAAAGATAGTTCTAGGGCTTTACATCTTGGGACATGTGCTTTGGAGCTTAGTGCATTCACCAATCATCCAGATGCTAAGCCATTAGGGCTATGGGCCTATGCCCTGGGGCTTACTGTGCAAGGCCAGTTCGATGAAGCCCTAAGCTACTTTGAAAAGGCTCGAGGCTTTTTCCACGTCCAGGAGCGTGAAGGTGAAGCTGCCCGTGTCGCTATGCGCCAGATTCAAGCACTCGCCATGATGGGGGCGTTTGAAGAGGCGATTGAGCTAGCTGAGAGCACACGTAGTACTCTTTATGATTACGGGTACGTTCAGGACGCTTTAACCGTTGAAAACAATATGGGTATTATTTATACACGCCTAGGGCAAGTCACACAGGCTGAATCTGTCCTAGAGCACGCCCTAGCGGGATTTGATGCGATTCGAGATCTTTCTGGTAAAGTCTTAGTGTATATCAATTTAGGTAATCTTTGTCGGAGGCAGGACCGATTTGTTAAGACCGAGCAGTGCTATCAAGACGCCCTCGAGCTAGCCCAAAACTTAGGTCAACATAATCACGTTGCGGGCACCACTGTCAACTTGGCCCTACTGTACAGACGTATGGGCCGACACCGTGAAGCGCTTAACCTTCTTTCGCGTGCTCGTAAACTCTATGAAAACTTACCTGCTGGCCCAGACGCCGCGTTAGCTCAGCTCGAGGAAGCGCGTATCCATCTCGACGTCAATTTGCTCAGCGAAGCTATAACCATAGCCAGTGAACTTGTCGAAGTCTTTGGTGCTAAAGAGATGACGCTGGAACAAAACGAAGCGCTGCAAGTTCTCGGTCTTGCCCAGGCGCGTAAGGGCGAACTAAGTGATGCGAGAGCCACCTTGAGTGCAGCCAGGAAAAAGTGGTGCGTTATGGGCAATAAGGTTCAGACTGCTATAACCGACCTGTCTATTGCTTCATTAGACCTCGAGCTTGGACAAGTCGCGTGGGCAAAAGCTTTGGCACTCAAAGCTGCATCTGAACTAGAGGCGGTGGGTACGCGCTCAGGTCAGATGCTTGCTTATCTTTTATGCGCTGACATTTTACTGACTCAAGAGCAGTTGGGGGAGGCGCAAACTTACCTTACGCGAGCCGAGCGTTATGACGACCAGCTCAGTATGCCAGACCTCAGCTTCCGCGTAGCTTATCTAAAGGGGAAATTAGCACTCGAGCAAAACCATTTAAAGGACGCCCGAACCTATTTTGAAGAGGCTACCGGGTATTTGGAGAGTGTACAAGGCGCCCTACCCGTCGCTGACTTTAGAGCGGCTTATATGGGCGATAAGCTCGCTGTTTATGAAACTATGATCGCGTTGCTCGCCCGGCAAAATGATTTGGCAGGCGTCTTCAACTTTATTGAAAGAGCGAAATCGCGTGCGTTGCTGAACCTGTTAGGTTCCGATATAAATATTCCCAGTAGCGACCCACAAATATCAGACATTACAGAAAAGCTTAAACAAGCCCGTGAGACGCTCAACTGGCACAGCTCAGGCGTAGAGCAGAACCGTGAGCAGATGCTTGAAAGTGAGCATGAAGTCACTCGCCTTATGCGCGAACTCGAGCGCCTTGCACCTGAAACTGCCGCTTTTGACACGACGCGTATTCCCAAGCTCGCTGAGCTGCAAGCGCAGTTAGACAATAAGACTGTTTGGATTGAGTATTTCAGTCTACAAGGGGTTCTCTCTGCTCTGGTTATTACCCACACAGAGGTGACTTATCATCAAAATTTGGCTCTGCAAAGCGATATCCACCAGGCTTTTGAGTGGCTCGAGTTTTACTTTAACCGCAGCGCCTTAGGTGAAGATTTTGTAAAGGCTTACGGCGAAGAGCGCTTGAACACCCTGATTAATGAAACATTGCAAAAACTCTACACGTACCTTGTTGCCCCTTTAACCCTTGACACTAAGGCGAAAACATTAATGGTAAGTCCGCACGGGCCTATTTATAATGTTCCTTTTGCTGCTTTGTTTGACGGTCAAGCTTATCTTGGTGACTCGTTTCACGTCACGTTAACGCCCAGTGCTTCTGTTTACCTCCACTCTAAACAATTAGCTAGGCACCGATTTAAACACCGGTCTAAATACCAGTCTCAATACCGAGATGGAGGAGCGGCTGCGTCACTTGTTGCTTTTGGCATGAGAAAAGATTTACCTGCTGTTCAGGATGAACTCAAGGCCATCACAGCTCAGGTTAAGGAGGCAAGTCTTTACCTCGACGACGCTGCCACCCTGGAAACCTTTTTAAGGGTGGCGCCCAGAGCAACCGTTGTCCATATTGCAACGCATGGACAGTTCCGTTTTGATAACCCAACCTTTTCAAGTTTGACGTTGCAAGACGGCGGACTTACCCCACGCGACTTATATGCGATGAGGTTAGAAGCCTCTCTCGTCGTTTTGTCAGCCTGTCAAAGCGGCAGGGTAGGCGGCTTTTATGGTGACGACCTGGTAGGCTTAGCTCGAGGCTTTCTAGATGCGGGTGCTAGCGCTCTGGTAAGTACCTTATGGCCCACTAAGGATGAACAAACAGCGCAGTTTATGACTTATTTTTATAAAGGGCTGGGTGAAGGCTCGACGATTGCACATGCCCTCGAGCAAGCGCAGCGAGCCCTGCGGGCTGACTACCCTAATCCTTACTATTGGGCGGCGTTTACTGTGATTGGCGATTCGGGAAGCCACCTGGATTTCGGCGTGCTAGAGGGCGCTGACCCTCTGCCTGAGCCGGACATTAGCTAACTGAGCGTAATCACTTGCGTAGTCGACCACCGTATCTAAATCTCTAACCAGAATAGACTCGAGGTTGTGCTCGGCAAGCCCGTTGAGCCAGGCGACTGATTTCGGATAAAGAACTTTTAGGTCGAGTCGGGCAGGCGTACGTAACGCAGCGTTGGCCTCGGCAATGCGCTCATCCTCCAGGTAGCTGGTGACCCATATCCAATCATCTTTTAGCGTCGCTTGTATTTGCGCCCAGGCTTTTTTATCCCATGATTGGAGCTTGAAAAAAAGTGATAGGTTAATGTCGCCCCTGTCAATCAGCAAGATAAGCTCCTCGTCGAGGGCCTTGACTTGCTGCCAGGTTTGCGGGTCGAGCAGGTCCCGAATCGCCTCGAGTTGACGAATGTCTAGGTTGTACACACGTTTCCAGCGCGCCAATAAGCGTTTGGCAGCATGGTTGTTCTCGAGGTGATAAATTTTATCGATAACGTTGCGCCAGGCGCTCGTCGCCTGACGGATACTTCTAAGGGCTAAGACCAGATAAAACGCTTCCCGGCTGAGTTCGCTGAGCTGTTTGGATTGCCGCTTGCTCAGCCCCATCAGCAAGGAAATATCAGCCTCTTCAAGTGTTGCAAGGTGCTGTATGGGAACCTCCCAAGTGTTCTTCGGTTTGGGAAACGTGCCCGTTGTCAAGCTGTAGAACTGCGTGACACTCAGTTCGTTAAAAAGATCCGAGTGACCCGACGCCTCTAAGCCTTTCGAAACTTGAGCGTGAACCAAATCAAAGTCCGGCGGAACACTGCCCAAAATAATCGAAATACTGGGCCACTTAGCTCTTTGCTCCCTCTCAAGGTCACGAACGGTTTGCCACCATAACCCATCTAAGTTTTTCACAATCGTTTGCTTTAGCTTTCTAGCTTGCGGATGCTGTTCGGTTGTAACACTAGGAACAAATAGTTTAGCCTGAAGCGCCTGAACGGATACGCTACTAAGCTCGAGTTTCGGCTCACCTTGCGCCTCTAACTTATCGAGCCGCCGCTTGAGAATGTATGCAAGCATTTTAGCTACGTAAGCCAGACCTTCATCTTCCAGGGTTTCCAAGAGTGCACTGTATTGAACAGGAATAGGAATTTCTAAGGCGGTCAAGCTCGCTGTTATTAGGCTTAAAAATTGCTCCACCTGATTGCGTGGTTGCGGTTGCCAGCTCGCTGGTGTTGCGCCTTTCACCAAAGCTTCAAGCTGATAATGGGTATCAAGGGCGTAGAGCAGGGCCAGATAGTTTCCTTTTTTATAGATACCGCGCTTAGCCATAGATTCCTCGCTTTAACCGGTCTTCAGCATAACGAAAGTTTGCAACATTGATTGTGCTCGCCTCACAAGAAAAATGGCGTTGGTGTGCATTGTCCCGCATAAAAATTCCTTGCTGCTGGCATGCGGCATTTTGTAAAACTCCGGATAATTCGCTCAGCAATTTTGAGGTTGCTATAGTTCTTTAAGTAAGCAAAACTCCCAGCATGGTGTAAACAAGCGTAAACAACTTAAAGGCTTTTTGAGGAGGGAAAGGCTCTGTGGGGTGAGCTTTGCTTATGGAAACTAGTAGGGCCTCGGTGTTGGTCGCGGGCCTTACTCATCGCACTGTCCCTAGGAGGGCTAGTTATCAAACATCGCGCTATCTGTATTCGAACGTGCAAGCAAATAACTCAACAAGGGAGAAAAATTGATGGCACATCTTAAGAGTGCTAGGCTTTGGATTTTTATAAGCCTGCTCGCCATTTTGTTTTCAGCCTGTCAATCGACAGAAGAAGACGGAATAAAAAGTACGGGGCTCGAGGAGATCGACGCTGCCGTAGGTAATCTGGTATGGGATGACTACCACCCCAACGGAATCTTAGAACCGGGTGAACCAGGTTTGGCGGGCGTAACCGTCAGACTGATTGGCTTAGGGCCGGACAACCGCTGTAATACGAGTGATGACTCGGTTTTACAGGAAGTTGTCACCGACACAAAAGGAAACTACCGCATCGACGCTGAACCAGGGGCTTACTGTTTACAGTTCGTTTTGCCTGACGGTGACTTTGTCTTTAGCGATAAAGACCAAGGCGATAACGATAGTTTAGACAGCGACGCCGACCCCAATACGGGCTATACCGACCTTGTCTTCTTTGAAGAGGATATAATCAACAACACAATAGACGCCGCTATGCACCCATCAAAAACGTGCATTGGTGATTTTGTTTGGAATGACCTCGACCGCGACGGCATTCAAGACGAAAACGAACCCGGTATCGAAGGTGTCACGGTGCAATTGGTCGACCCAGGTCCTGATGGCCGCTGCGGCACTGCCGATGATAGCGTCTTAGAAACTACCTCGACCGATGCGAACGGCTTTTACGCATTTAACGATCTCGAGGGCGGCGACTACTGCGTACAGTTCGTTACACCCGACGGTTTCACCCCTAGCCCTCAGGGACAAGGTAATGATGACAATGACGATAGCAACCCTAACCCTGCTACAGGCATCACCGAAGTCATCTCACTCGTTACAGGCGAAACAGACCTCAGTATCGACGCAGGCTACTACGGCGGTCAAGCCCCCGGTGGCGCAAGCTTAGGTGATCTTGTCTTTAATGACTTAAATGCAAACGGCATTCAAGATGCAGGTGAACCGGGTATCGCTGACCTAAGCGTGAGCTTAATCGACCCAGGTGATGACCTCAGCTGCGACGACAGTGACCCTGTTTTAAGAACCACGACGACAAATAGTAGTGGTCGCTACGCCTTTACCGGTCTCACACCAGGCGATTACTGCGTTATGTTCAACGCACCGGACGGCTTCGTGTTCAGCCCCGCCAATCAGGGAGGCGACGACGCTAATGACAGTGACGCTAATCCAGGTAATGGCAAGTCACAGGTCGTAAGCCTGGGTGAGGGAGAAGACAACCCAACCGTAGATGCAGGCGTATATCAACCAGCCCCGGGTCGCGGTCGAATCGGTGACCGTGTTTTCAATGACTTAAACCGAGATGGTATTCAAAATGCAGGAGAACCTGGCGTACCTGGCGTCAGAGTATTGCTTAAAGACTGTGACGGTAACGTCTTAGACATCACCACGACTGACAATAACGGTAACTACTTGTTTGACGACCTTGAAGCAGGCTGCTACGTCGTCTTTGTCTCACGTAACGGTTTTACCTTTAGCCCTCGCAATCAAGGCGATGATGACACCGTTGACAGTGATATCAATCCCGCAACAGGTGAAACAGGACAGATCGACTTGTCTCCTGGTGAAGAGGATCTGAGCAATGATGCAGGTGTCTTTACTGACCAACCCGGTCAAGGCAGTATTGGTGACCGTGTCTTCAATGATACGAATGAGAATGGTATTCAAGATCCTGGCGAACCCGGTATCGCTGGCCTAAATGTCATGCTTTTAGATCCTGGTGATAACGGCGTCTGCGAAGATGGCGACACGGTTCTAAGAAATACCACGACTGGCGCAGGCGGTACCTATAGCTTTGACGACCTAGCAGCAGGCGACTACTGCGTGATGTTCAACTTGCCTGACGGCTTCGTCTTCAGTCCGCAGAACCAAGGTGGCAACGACGCGACCGACAGTGACGCTAATCCGTCAAACGGTAAGTCACAAGTGATTACTTTAGACCCCGGTGAGAACGACGATACTGTGGATGCAGGCGGCTATAGACCGTCCGAGCCCGATCTAGGTAGCATCGGTGACCGAGTCTTCAACGACACAAACCAAAACGGCATTCAAAATATGGGCGAACCCGGTGTGGCTGGCGCGACTGTCCAGCTCAGAGACTGTAATAATGCGGTCCTAAGAACCACGACGACGGATAATAATGGTAACTATCTGTTCGATAATCTTGAAGCAGGTTGCTACAGAATCAGTGTGGTACGTAACGG
>ENA-ORXM01003935-ORXM01003935.1-marine-metagenome-genome-assembly--contig:-NODE-3935-length-13848-cov-3.584053_pt1 | contig 13848 bp, 10 predicted proteins | sample MGYA00237867_ERZ511480 | MGnify/ENA primary metagenome ERZ511480 (study PRJEB26309, sample SAMN06266103) | marine metagenome | isolation source: Algal blade | place: United Kingdom:Sidmouth, United...
TAACTTCGGTGGTAATCTCTAAATTGTATTCTTCTAAATTTTGATAGGGCGCCATGGCTGATTTGATATTTTGTTTATCAATTTCTTTTAAATATTAAACAAAAATAAGGAATTAAATTGTAATCCATTCCAGAATGGGCATGTATATTATCCGAGCACAAAGCTTTAGGCACTCAAAATCAAATTTACGTACTTTTATGCACGAAGTTGTACCCTATTATATATTCAAAATCACGCTTATGATAAAGGCCACGAACATCCAAAAAGGCGAAATTATTTCGATCGTAGGTGCATCTGGTGCCGGCAAGACCACATTGTTACAAATTTTGGGCACCTTAGACCATCAATCGAATCGCAGTGATAGCGAGCTACTTATCGATAATATCGCAGTTACAAGCCTATCGGAGAAGCAGTTGGCAAAGTTTCGCAACGAGCATATCGGTTTTATTTTTCAATTTCATCAACTGCTACCCGAATTTACGGCCTTGGAGAATGTATGCATACCGGCCTTTATCAAGAATACCCCAAAGGCACAAACGGAACAAAAGGCAAAAAAGCTTTTAGATTTCCTGGGGCTTTCTGGGCGTTACGACCACAAGCCCAACGAACTTTCGGGCGGCGAACAACAACGCGTGGCCGTGGCGCGCGCGCTTGCGAACCGGCCAAAGCTGGTGCTGGCGGATGAACCAACGGGCAATCTGGATGAAAAGACAGCCGACATCGTGCTGGCCGAGTTTATGGCGCTTGTGCGCGAAGAAGGATCGGCAGCGTTGGTCGCAACGCATAATGAACGGCTGGCGGCGAAGATGGACCGCATCGTCAGATTGCACGAAGGCGTGCTAGGATAGGAGAGAGCGATGACGCAGATTTATGATTTCAAACCCGCGATGCCCGATGGCACAGCGATTGATCTGAACGAATATCGCGGCAAAGTGCTGCTGATTGTCAACACCGCGTCGAAATGCGGCTTCACTCCGCAATATGAGGGGCTGGAGGCGCTGCACCGTAAATATGCGGACAAGGGCCTGACCGTCATGGCCTTTCCCTGCAATCAATTTGGCGCGCAGGAACCCGGTGATGCGGAGGAAATCGCCAATTTCTGTTCGCTGAAATATGATGTCAGCTTCCAGGTGGCCGCCAAGATCGATGTGAATGGCGATAATGCAGCGCCGTTATGGTCCTATCTGAAAGACACGCAGCCGGGGCTATTGGGCAGCACGGGGATCAAATGGAATTTTACCAAATTTCTGGTGGGTAAAGATGGCGAGATCATTGATCGATATGCCCCCAATACAAAGCCCGAGGCGTTGGAAGGCGACATCAAGACAGCATTGGCCGCGTAAACTTCACGGCAAATGTACATGTGCGGCGTTGCAGCAGCGCCGCCCGCAGCGCCATGCCAGTGCGATTACTCCACAATTTCCTGCGACTACTGGCTTGCAAAATGGCAGTCTGCTCGCTCTAATTTAAGCCATGGCTATGACCCCCTTTGTGCCGTTGCGCGTTTTTTCTGCCTACACCATGTTGGAAGGCGCGATTGAGCCTGCCGTGATTGGCACGCAAGCCAAAAAGCTGGGGTTTCCGGCAGTTGCGATTTGCGACCGCAACGGGCTGTATGGCGTCATGCCGTTCCAGTCTGCGGCGCGGGCTGACGGTGTGCAGCCGATAATCGGCAGTTTGCTGGCGATTGCGCGGCCGGGTAGCGAGGAACAGGGCGGTTTCACACGCGACTGGCTGGCGCTGTATGCGCAGAATGAGACAGGGTATGACAATCTGTGTCAGCTTGTCTCCGCAGCGCATCTTGACCGGCCCGAAGGGCAGGAGGCGCATGTTACGCTGGCGCAGCTCAGCTCTCATGCCGATGGTCTGATAGCGATGACCGCCGGGGCGGAGGGCGCGCTGACGAAGCTGGTGGCAGAAGGACAGGCCGATGCGGCTGAGGCATATCTGACCGAGCTGCAACAGATTTTCGGAGACAGGCTGTATATCGAACTGTCACGGCGTGGTAATCCTGTGGAAGCCGCGGCGGAAGATGCGCTGCTTGATCTGGCCTATGCGCGCGGAATAATGCTGGTCGCGACCAATCCGGCTTGGTTTGCCGAACCCGATTTTTACGATGCGCATGATGTGATGCTATGCATTGCTGACGGTGAATATGTCGAGAATACTGATCGGCGGGTGTCTTCGCGTGAGGCATGGATGAAAACCGCCAAGCAGATGCAGGAGCTGTTTGCCGATCTGCCTGAGGCGTTGGAAAGCACGCTTATTATCGCCAAGCGGTGCGCGGCAACCGCCCCGCGCCGCGATCCGATCCTGCCCAGCATTGCGGGCGATCTGGCTGGCGAGGCGCAGCAGCTGCGTGATGATTCGCGAACCGGGCTGGAGGCGCGGCTTGCCGCTGCTGGAATTACGGATGATGCACTGCGCGCTACCTATTTTGACCGGCTGGATTTCGAATGCAATGTTATCTTTGACATGGGCTTTCCGGGATATTTTCTGATTGTTGCCGATTTTATCAAATGGGCAAAGGAGCAGGATATCGCCGTCGGGCCGGGGCGCGGTTCGGGTGCAGGTTCGGTGGTTGCCTGGGCGCTTACGATTACCGATCTCGACCCGATCAAGCTGGGGCTGCTGTTTGAACGCTTCCTAAATCCGGAACGCGTATCCATGCCCGACTTCGATATTGATTTCTGCGAAACGCGGCGCGGGGAGGTGATCCGCTATGTGCAGCAGAAATATGGCGCACGGCAAGTTGCGCAGATCATCACCTTCGGGAAATTGAAGGCACGCGCAGTGCTTCGCGATACGGGCCGCGTGTTGCAGATGAGCTACGGGCAGGTTGATCGTTTGTGCAAGCAGGTGCCGAACAATCCGGCAAAGCCCACCGATCTGAAACAGGCGCTGGCGGCCGTGCCTGAACTGCGCGAGGAAATCCGCCGCGAGCCGCAGGTTAAAAAGCTGTTCGATCTGGCGATGAAGCTGGAAGGTTTGCCGCGCCACAGCTCGACCCACGCTGCGGGCGTTGTAATCGGCGACCGTGATCTTTCCAAACTCGCACCGCTATACCGCGATCCGCGATCGGATATTCCCGTGACGCAATTCGATATGAAATATGTCGAGGATGCCGGGCTGGTTAAGTTCGATTTTCTGGGGTTGAAAACGCTGTCGGTGCTACAGCGCGGAGTGCAGATGCTGGCGCGGCAGGGCGTTGATGTTGATCTGGAAACGCTCGCCGATGATGATCCAAAGGTTTACGAGCTTCTGCAACGCGGCGATACCGTGGGCGTGTTCCAGTTGGAATCGGAAGGCATGCGCCGCACACTGGCAGCAGTAAAGCCCACCAATTTCGGGGACATTATCGCGCTCGTGTCGCTATACCGGCCCGGCCCGATGGATAATATTCCCATGTTCGGTCGCCGCAAAAATGGTGACGAGCAAATCGAATATCCGCACCCGCTGCTTCAGCCGATCCTGAATGAAACCTACGGCATTTTCGTATATCAGGAACAGGTGATGCAAGCGGCGCAGGTGCTCGCGGGATACAGCTTGGGTGAGGCCGATCTGCTGCGCCGTGCGATGGGCAAGAAAAAGCAGGCGGAGATGGACAAGCAGCGCGACCGTTTTGTCACAGGCTGCGCCGCGAATGACATAACCCCCGAAAAAGCCAACGAATTGTTTGATCTGATCGACAAATTTGCAGGCTACGGGTTTAACAAAAGCCACGCGGCGGCATACGCATTGCTGGCCTATCAAACGGCATGGATGAAAAGCTATCATCCAGAAGCATTCTTTGCCGCATCAATGTGTTTCGATATGCACCAGACGGACAAGCTGGCGATCTTTGTCGATGATATGCGGCGGCTGTCGATCACCTGCCTGCCGCCCTGTGTGAATGCCAGCGAAGCGGAATTTAGCGTCGCCAAAACCACCGATGGCCTGGCGGTGCGTTATGCGCTGGCAGGGTTGAAAAATGTGGGCGAGAAAGCGATGGAGGGGCTGGCCGCCAATCGTCAGCAGGATGGCGCGTTCACGACGCTCGATGATTTTGCCGGGCGGATCGATCCTGCGCAGATAAATCGCCGCAGCCTTGAAAATCTCGCAGCGTCTGGCGCGTTCGACGCGATCGAGCCCAACCGCGGCGGGATCGCGGCAGCGGCGGACCTTATTCTCGCCACCGCAAATTCCGCCAAGCAATCACGCGAAAGCGGGCAAGGCGGCTTTTTCGACAATGATACTGCTGGCGAAAATATCAATATCCGCCTGAAACCGGACGATGGCTGGTCAATCGGCGATATCATGGCGCATGAAAAAGACGCATTCGGATTCTACTTCGCAGCGCATCCGGTATCGCAATTTCAAGAGGTGGCCGACAGCCATGGCGCAAAAACCCATGCGGAGTTGATGCTAATCGGCCACATTCCGCCAGATACACGGCGCAAGGCCAAAATGGCGGCGATGGTCGAGGGCGTGCGGTGGCGCGAAACGCGGCGCGGCAAGCGATTTATCATGGTGGAACTGTCCGACAGCAGCGGGCAATATTCAGCGAGCTGTTTCGATGAGGCGTTGGGCGAGAAGCTGGCGGAGTGGTCTGCTGATCTGTCCTGCCTGTTGCTCGATGTTGAATTGGACATGCCCGCGGGCGAAGATACGCCGCGTTTTGCCATCGCTGCCGCACGGCCGCTGGACGGTCTGATCAGTATATCGCGGCTGAAACTGGCGATGGAGGTTGATAGCGAGGCGGCTATCCAGCAGCTGCAGCATCTGGTTGCGCCATTGCAGGGTGGCCGCTGCGAACTGATAATCACCGCGCAGGCGGGGTCAGGCCGATATGTCGATATATCGCTGGGGCGCCGCTTCCGCTTTGATGCCGGGGTGAAGGCACAGGCAGAAGCGATTGTGGGCGTTAGCAAAGTTGAGCTTGCACCGCTGGGCCCGCCGCATCTATCAGTGGTGCGTTAAACCGCGCCAAATAACCACTCATACGCGCGCGGTGTGAGGAGAGAAAAATGCGTCCATTTATGCAAGACGGCAAATTGCTGGTCACCAATCTGATCGATCATGCCGCGCGCGAACATGCGCAGCGCGAGCTGGTATCCTATTGGGCCGATGGTTCCATGACACGTTCCAGCTGGGGCGAGATAGGCGTGGAAGCGCGCAAATTCGCCGCTGCCATGACGAAACTGGGCGTGCGGAAAGGCGACCGTATCGGCACAATCGCCATGAACCATTTGCATCATCTGGCCAGCTGGTATGGCTCTGCTGGAATGGGCGGCGTCTTGCACACCATCAATCCGCGTCTGCATGCCGATCAGCTGATCTACATCATTAATCATGCCGAGGACCGTGTGCTGTTCTTTGATGCGATGTTCGCGCCAATCGTCGAAGGCATAAAATCGCAGCTGGAAACCGTGGAGCACTTCATACAATTTGAAGGTAAGAAGGGCGATTATCCGCTGTACCGCGAGCTTGTGGATGCAGAGGATGGCAGCTTTGAGTGGGTCGAACTTGAAGAAACCGATCCGGTCGGGCTTTGCTATACCAGCGGCACAACCGGCAATCCCAAGGGCGTGATGTATGAACATCGCTCAAACGTCATTCATGCGATTACCGAGGTTCAGCCCGACGTCATGGATCTGGCCACCCGGTCGGTTATGCTGCCGGTTGTGCCGATGTTCCATGCCAATGCGTGGGGCATTCCCTTTGGCGCTGCTGTGGTGGGGGCAAAGCTGGTCTTTTCCGCGAGCAACGAAGCGTCTGTTCTGTGGAAGCTGATCCGCGAGGAAAAGGTAACGCACAGCGCCGGGGTGCCGACCGTGTGGCTCGCCATGTTCGCCGATATGGATGAAAATGGCGGCGATTACGGCGATTTGAATACAGTCATCATCGGCGGTTCGGCCTGTCCGCGCGCGATGATTGAACGGTTGATGCGCGCCGATATTCGTGTTGGCCACGCATGGGGCATGACGGAAACATCCCCGATCGGCACCACCGGCGCATACCCCGCCAATTGGGCGCAGCTTAGCTTTGAAGAACAGGTCGATATTATCTGCATGCAGGGACGGCCGCCGTTTGGCGTGGAGCTTCGCGTATTGGGCGAAGATGACGACGTGCTACCCCGCGATGGAAAAAGCAGCGGCAGGCTGCAAATTCGCGGCCCTTGGATAATTCGCAGCTATTTCAAGGCTGATGCAGATGCCACGGGGGAGGATGACTGGTTTGACACCGGCGATATTGCGGTGCTGCACCATGACGGCACGATGCAGATAACGGACCGGGCCAAAGACGTGATAAAATCGGGCGGCGAGTGGATCAGCTCGATCGAACTGGAAAATGCCGCAGTAGGCTGCCCCGGCGTTGCGGAAGCAGCGGCAGTGGGCGTGTATCATCCGAAATGGGATGAACGGCCCCTGCTTCTGGTTGTGCGCAAACAGGGCGCGTCGGTGTCGCAGCAGGATATGATTGATTATCTGGTGGGACAGGTGGCGAAATGGTGGCTGCCCGATGAGATAAAATTTGTCGATGAATTGCCGCATACCGCGACGGGCAAAATATTAAAACGCGCGCTGCGGGATGAATATAAGGATTATCAACTGGAGAGCGCGAAATGAGCGACGATCGCTTTCTGGACCCAACCCGCGAATCCTTTGATGCGTTCAAGGCACTGCCGCGCGACGAGCCTATTCATATGCTCAACCTGCTGCGCTTTCATGAACGGGCACAATATCCCGGCGGCCATGACTGCGCAGGCAATGATTGGAGCGGGGAGCGCGCCTACGCTGAATATGGCAAAACCAGCGGTCCTATATTTGCGCGGGTCGGCGGCAGCATAGCATGGCGCGGCACGATGCAGGCGATGGTGATCGGCCCTAACGATAAACAATGGGACGCCAGCTTTATCGCGGCCTACCCAAACAGCGGCGCGTTTATGGAAATGATTTCGGATGCCGGTTACAAAAAAGCGGTCGTTCACCGGCAAGCGGCTGTATTGACGAGCCGCCTGATCCGCTTCGCACCGCAGGGCGGCAACTCCGCCAGCTTTGGCTAGGCTTCGCGCAGGCGGGGCATGAGCTCAACAAAATTGCACGGTGTGTGGCGGCTATCAAGCTGCGTCGCAAGAATACCGTTCCAGCCATCCTTCACTGCGCCGTTCGATCCCGGCAGAGCAAAGATATAAGTGCCGCGCGCCACAACGGCACAGGCCCGCGATTGGACGGTGGACGTGCCGATTGTCTGATAGCTTAAATAGCGAAACAATTCGCCGAAGCCGGGAATATCCTTAGTCTTCACTTGGTCCAGCGCCTCAGGCGTGATGTCACGGCCAGTAAGGCCAGTGCCGCCGGTAGTAATCACGCAATCGACATTTTCATCGTCGATCAAACTGTGCAGCCGCGCGACCAGCACCGAGGTATCATCGCGCAATATCTCCCGATCGACGAGATTATGCCCGATAGCTGAAATCTTTTCTGCCAGAATATCCCCGCTGGTGTCATCTTTCGATGTCCGTGTATCGGATATCGTCAGCAGCGCGATGTTGATCGGCTTGAATGTCCGGGGGTCATCAATTGGCAAAACTATTCTCGCTATTCATTGGTGCGCGGCGCTCAGGCTGGCTGATACCATTGCTGCCTGGAAAGCGCGGCCATAAAGATTGTGCCAAAGCCTTCTTCGATCCGCCATCCCGATTGCCGCGCATCTCGTAAATCCAGTAATTGCGCAGAATGATGGTAAGATAACCGCGCGTTTCCCAGAACGGCACGCTTTCCATATATAAAAGCGGATCGCCATTATCGCGGATCTCACTGTTCCAGCGTGAAACCGGCGTCGGTCCAGCATTGTAGGCAGCAATCACTTTCGGCAAAAGTCCGCCGGTAACCGGATTGTCGCGCAACCGTTCGAGATAGCTTTGGCCAAATTCAAGATTGGTCGCCGGATTATTCAGGTCGCCAGCTGACGCCTGCACGCCATTACGCACAAGATAGCTGGCGGTGCCCGGCATGATCTGCATCAATCCGCGCGCACCGGCGGGGCTGACGACTGCAGTGCGAAATTGCGATTCTTGCAAGCTTACCGCAAAGGCCAGTGCCGGATCGATCCGCCAGCCACGCAGAGGCTGCCAGTTCGGCATCGGATACCGCGCCAGCGCATCGGAATGGTCACGCGATGGCCCGTAATGGCCCAGCCACAGCTGCGTTGCAGGCAGATTAAGCTGCCCGGCGAGATTGGCCAGACTGCCATGATCTGTCGCATCGCCGATGCGCGCCTGAAACTTAATGGCGTCATTCGCGCGGGCAACTTCGCCTATCTCTGCCAGCCCGACGGCAACATTGACATTGTTTTCGCGCTTCAATTTTTTCCAGTTAATTGATGACGACTGTATCTGTTTCTTGGCGATCGGCTCCATTCCCAAACTTTCGCTGGCGAGGATGCCGTAAAAGGTTTCGGGAAGGCGCGCTGCATTCTGCATGCGAAGCTGCACCGATTGCGGTTTGCCAGATGCCATCGCGGCCCGTGCGCTCCAATATAGCCCGGCAGCGCGCATATCATCATTGTCCGCCCGCCGCGCGACGAGATCGAAGCTTTCGTAAGCATTGGCATAATCGCCAAGCCGCCAGCTCGACATACCATGCGACCATGCAGCTTGCGCCGCCCAGACACCGCTGCCGCCGCGCGCTATCGCGGACAGCCGCTGTGCGTTGCGATCGTCATTTTCGATATAATAGGACCAGCTTACCCGGTGCTGCATTTCTGTCAGCGCATCGGGCGAAAGGATGCCGCTATTGGCGTTGAGATACTGCTCCGCCTCGAAAGACTGGTCGTTCTTAATATAGCTGCGAATTCGGTCACGCACCGACGCTGCGTTTCCGCCATCAATGAGGTTTGGCATTTTGCGGCGGGGCGATTCGCCCAGATAGCTGAACTGCTGTGATACCGGGCGTTGCGGCAATCCGGTTGCGCCGCGCTTTATTGCCAAGCTTTCCAACCGTTCCGCCTGTGGCAGCCAAGGCGCCTCGTTCAATAGACGTGACAGGTCATTTGCCTCGACGCGCGGGCTGTTCGCAGCAAGATACAGCTCGGCGCGCGCCATGGATTTCATGGGGCCGGATTTCACGTTATCGATCAGCCGGTTTGCTTCGGTCCAGTCGCTAATTTCTATGGCGTTGTAAATCGCGCGATATTTCCGCTTTTCGGAACTGGAGAGAACAGAATAGCCAGCGTTTACTGGCGCATTGCGGACAGTTTCGCTAGTTAGGGCGCTGGCTTGCGGCGCCGCTGCAAAAGATAACGATAGCGCCGCCGCGGTTGCAACAAACTGGGGCTTCAAATTACACCTCATGATTTTCAAACAACTGCAAATCCCGCCACGCCTGCATTTTCATTTGCGGGCGGGCAAGCAGCGTGCGGGGATGGAACGTAGTTAGTGCGGCAACCTTTTGATTGTTATGGTCAACATACTGCAAATTGCCACGCGCTTTCATCAGGTCTGCGCCGAGCAGTGCTGCGGATGCCGACGAACCGAACAGGAACAGCATTTCAGGCGCAGCCAATCCTATCTGATGCCGTGCAAAATCAGCGAGCAGCGGAAGATCAGCTTCTGGCAGAGCGCCCGTCGCGGGACGCGAGCAAGCCAATGAAGTTACGAAGCAATCGGATATTGCAACCCCGATCGCCTGCATCATGTTCATGATCAAACGGCCCTGCGCCCCCGACGCAATTTCTCCGGCCGATACATCTTCGCGTTCAGGCAGATCAAGGATCAACATGTATCTCGCATCGGCATCGCCGCGCGGCAGGGCCGCCCCCTTTCCATACTGGTTGCCGGGTAGCGGCGCTTGCGCATCCTGCATTTTCCGCAGGCTATCAAGCGTCCGGGGCCATTCGGCTTGCGGCAATGTTGGCATAGTAACTTGCGCGGTGGGGGGGCGCGTTGTTCGCGGTTCTTGCTTTGGCTGCTGCCGGGTTGTTGGCGCGCCGGAGGGCGTCATGCCTGCTGCTGTATCGCGCACCGGTTCATGTTCCAGCCACGATGTCGGTGCATCACTGGTGACAATATCGGCGCCCGCAGACGTCAGCCAGTTCACATAGCTTGCAGCAACCGTGCCGGCGTCAGGCCGCTTGACGGTGCGCGCAGTTGCTTCCGGCGAAACTGGGTCGGCTCTCATTTTTGCGCAGATTTGCAATAGATGTGTTGACGGGAAGGGGCTTTGCTTGCCATTGAATTGGTCTGATACGAATACTACGCAAAGGCAAGCCAAATCAAGGCGCGCCGCGTCGAAAAGCACGGGAAGAGTGATATGAGTGACCGGGAGTCAATGCCGTATGACGTTGTGATCATTGGCGCAGGGCCTGCGGGGCTTTCCGCTGCGATCCGCATCAAGCAGAAATCACCCGACGTCGCTGTATGCATCCTTGAAAAAGGATCCGAGGTCGGCGCGCATATCTTGTCGGGTGCTGTCATTGATCCCAGGGGGCTGGACGAATTGATCCCCGATTGGCGCGATCAGGATTGTCCGATGGCCGAAACACCGGTCAATGATAATCAGCATTGGATCGCGAGCGAAAACGGCAAGTTTAATATGCCGCATTTTCTGACCCCCGGCTTCATGCATAACAAAGGCTGCTACACGGGTTCGCTTGGCAATATGTGCCGCTGGCTCGCAGGGCAGGCGGAAAATCTGGGCGTGGAGATATTTCCCGGATTTGCAGCCGCCGAGGTGCTGTTTAACGATGATGGTTCCGTCAAAGGTGTGGCTACAGGAGATATGGGCGTCGCTGCGGATGGCAGCCACAAGGATGATTACATGCGCGGGATGGAAATCCACGCAAAATATACGTTATTTGCCGAAGGAGTGCGCGGCAGCCTGACCAAACAACTCAAGCCCAAATTCGGACTGGATGACGATTGCGAGCCGCAGGTTTATGGCATCGGGCTAAAAGAATTGTGGGATATCAAGCCCGAAAACCACGCGCCGGGCCGGGTTATCCATAGCCAGGGCTGGCCGCTGACGAAAGCCAATGGCGGCGGTTTCATCTATCATCAGGCAAACGGCCAGATCGCCATCGGCTTTTCGGTTTGGCTGAATTATGAAAATCCGTATCTGTCCCCTTTTGAGGAGTTTCAGCGTTGGAAAACGCATCCTGAAATCAAGAAGATACTGGAGGGCGGAAAGCGCATTTCCTATGGCGCGCGGGCGATTAGCGATGGCGGATTTCAATCGGTGCCGAAACTGGCTTTCCCCGGCGGTGCGTTAATCGGCTGTACCGCAGGCTTCCTGAATGTCCCGCGCATCAAAGGCACGCATACTGCGATGAAATCGGGCATGCTTGCCGCCGATGCTGCAATGGATGCTCTGGCCGAAGGGCGCGCGCATGACGAGCTAACCGCCTATCAGTCTGGATATGCAAATAGCTGGATTTACAAAGAATTACGAACCGTTCGTAATGTTCTTCCTCTGGTTGAGAAATACGGTAATTTCTGGGGCACGATGCTGTCCGGCATGAATATGTGGCTGGAAAATTTCGGCATCCGGATGCCTTTCACGATGAAGCATCATCCCGATTACAAATCCTACAAGACCAAGGATAAATCGGAAAAAATCGATTATCCAAAACCCGATGGTGTGTTTAGTTTCGATCGGCTTTCGTCGGTATTCCTGTCGAATACCAATCACGCTGAAAATCAGCCTGTGCATTTGCAACTGAAAAATCCGGAATTGCAGTATGAAAGCGAATTGCTTGAATTTGCGGGGCCGTCGGCGCGCTATTGTCCGGCGGGGGTTTATGAATGGATCGAGGAGGAAGGCGAGAAGCCCAAATATCAGATCAATTCGCAAAATTGCGTGCATTGCAAAACCTGCGACATCAATGATCCCAACCAGAATATCAACTGGGTGGTGCCGGAGGGTGGCGGTGGCCCGAATTATCCGAACATGTAAAGGCGCGCTGGCCGCGGTGGCGGCTGCGTTTCTTGCCTTTCCCGGTCCTGCGGACGCGCTGGTCGATGATCGGCTTGATGTGTTTATTCAAGCGTGGATAGCCAAGGCCAGCGACGATAACGCCGCCGCATCAGATCAATATCTCAAGCTGCTGGACAAGGAGCCTGACAACACTTCATTTTCCGATGGCCTCTGGCGCAGCGCAATTTTTGCGGGAGATCGGCCAAAGGCTGTTCGCGCCGCACGGTTCATCGAGCTGAACGGCGGTGCGAGTGAGGCCAGCCTGCTGCTATTCGCTGACGCGATACAGCGGCGCGATTGGGCAGATGCACGCTCGGCAATCGCAAATTTGCCGGACGCCAGCAATTATGGGTTTCTGAAGCCGTTGCTGTCCGCATGGTTGCGAAATGCGCGGGGCAACGCCCACGGGTTTGCGCAACAGCCCGCAACGCCGCTCTTGCAATATTATTCAGTCGGGCAACGCGCCTATTTCGATATGGCGGCAGGCGATATGAAACAGGCGCGAATTTCGGTTGGCGCTTTTGCATCGCAAGATGATGAATTTGCGCGCGAATTGCGCATCCGCTTTGCGCCGGCGTTGGCAGCGGCGGGCGACAGGGAACTGGCCAGACGAATAGCAAAGAATTTGCTGCCAGCTGATATTCTGGCGCAGTATACCGAACGTCCGGCAGACAAACGCCTTAAAAAAATTACCGCAAGCGACGGTCTATCCGCGCTTTACAGCCGATTGGCCGCATCGCTTCTGGAACAGGCGATGGCCGAAGAAGCGTTGGCGCTAGCGCGCACGGCCAGCTGGGTAGCGCCACATAATGATGCCGCGAAGATGACGCTTGCCCGCGTTCTTGACGGGCTTGAATATCCTCAGAAATCCGATCAGTTGCTGGCGGAGATTGCACCGCGATCTGCGCATTATGCGCGCGCCGCGATTACGCGCATTCAATCGGCGATGGAGGGAGGCAGGCATGGCGATGCTGTGAAAATTGCGGAAGACGCGGCAAGGCAGCGCCCGGCAGCCGAATTTGACATTTTGCGCGGTCAAGCATTGCAGAGTGGAGGCAGGCTGGCTGAAGCGCAGGCAATCTTCACCACATTGCTCGATACTGCGGATGAGCAACGGATATCGCCAAAGCGCCGTGCTGTTTACCACCTGTATTTGGGAATGGTACTCGACGAACAGGGGGATTGGTCAGCGGCCCGCGAAAACCTCGAACGGGGCATGGCGCTTGATCCCCAAAATCCGTATTTAATCAACTATCTGGCCTATACTCTTCTGGAACGCCGTGAGGAGATTGTTGCTTCGCTCGAAATGTTGCAACGCGCGCACCGATTGGCACCGCAATCCGCCGCAATTACCGATTCTCTGGGTTGGGGATATTATCTCACGGGCGATTACGGCAATGCCGTGCGCTATCTGGAAAAGGCAGCACGCAGTACGGATGCGGATGTAACGATACGCGAACATCTGGGCGATGCGTATTGGCTGGCCGGGCGGTTTGTCGATGCGCGCTATGCGTGGAGAGCGGCGGCTTTGGTGGCAGAGGGCGACGATGCCTCGCGCATTGCCCGCAAAATAGATTTGGGGCTGGAGCGTGAAGCTGCTGCCAAATGATCGAGGCTGAAACTGCATTCGCCAAAATCAACCTGACGCTGTCGGTGCGTCATCGCCGTCCCGACGGATATCATGACATCGATACCGTATTCGCGTTTGCCGATAGCGGCGATACGGTTGCAGCGCGTACCGCCAGCCGGATTACGCTTGCAATGGACGGGCCGTTCGCTGCGGGACTTTCGGATACCGACAATTTGGTGATCCGGGCGGCAGAGACGCTTCGTAGCCATAGCGGCTATACCGGGGGCGCGGAAATGAAGCTTACAAAACGGCTTCCAGTGGCCT
>ENA-ORXM01003936-ORXM01003936.1-marine-metagenome-genome-assembly--contig:-NODE-3936-length-13847-cov-3.389688_pt1 | contig 13847 bp, 14 predicted proteins | sample MGYA00237867_ERZ511480 | MGnify/ENA primary metagenome ERZ511480 (study PRJEB26309, sample SAMN06266103) | marine metagenome | isolation source: Algal blade | place: United Kingdom:Sidmouth, United...
TCTCAATTTATGGGGAAATTAAAAGCTAATGAAATCGAATTAAACCGTAAGGTTTTAGCTGATTTAGCTATGAATAATCCTGAGGCTTTTAAAGCCGTTATTGAAAAAGTAAAATAAGGCGCTTAGCCTATTGTAAAATCATAGTATTCGCTTAATAATAGAAAAATCCGATTCGAAAGAATCGGATTTTTTTTGCTATTGCATTAATTCTCGATACAACTTTTTATAAAAATTTATACTACTGAAATAGCATAATATTTTAAACTAAAATAACACATGGATTTATCTAAAATAAAACTCATAGTTACCGATTTGGATGGTACGTTACTTAATTCTAATCATAAAGTAAGTGATTTGTTTTTTGAGCTGTTTAAAAAACTAAAAAAGCAAAATATCATTTTTGTTGCAGCAAGCGGGAGACCATATTATAGTATTATTGAAAAACTAAAGGCTATAAAAGATGATATTATTATTGTTGCTGAAAATGGTGGAATCGTTATAAAACAAAATAAATTACTCCTTTCTACACCGATGGATGCTAATAAATTATTAGAAATAGAACTTTTAATAGACTCTAAAGATGATATCCACCCTATTTTTTGTACACAATCTAGAGCTTATTTTAAAAATTACTCTGAAAAACAAATTAAATTACTATCGGAATACTATCCCAAGTTCGAGGTTGTAGAAAGCCTTAAGAACATCAAAGAAGGTATTATAAAAATTGCTTTGTATCATTCTGAAGATTCAGAAAAGTACGTTTTTCCATTTTTTAAACAGTTTGAACCGCAATATGAAGTTAAAATTTCAGGAAAATATTTTGTAGATATCTCTGATAATTTAGCTAATAAAGGCTACGCTATAAGTATGATTCAAAATCAATACAATGTATCTCCTGAAGAAACTCTTATTTTCGGGGACTATAATAATGACCTTGACATGCTAAAGTTAGCCACTTATAGTTTTGCTATGGAAAATGCACATGACAATGTTTTAAAAACCGCTAATTATAAAACAAAAAGCAATGATAACTATGGAGTTGAATCTATTTTAGAAAAGCTTATAGAAGCAAAAAGTTAATTAGTCTTTGGTCGAAAACACACCAATATTAAGTTTTTTTTCACCCTTTTCAATTATTTTTAATCGTTTGATGACAAGGGTTTAATTCATAAAAAGTAAATAAAAAAACTAAATTATAAAAATCGTTTGTTTACGACTAGACACTAATTTCCAAAAGCAGTAATAACAATAGTTCTACTTCCGCCATGGTTTCTATGTTCACATAAATAAATACCTTGCCAAATTCCTAAATTCAGTTTTCCTTGTGTTATTGGGATTTGTATTGAAGTCGTTAATAGTGATGCCTTAATATGTGCTGGCATATCATCTAACCCTTCATAGGTATGCTTATAATATGGTGCATTTTCTGGAACCATTTTATTAAAATGACTTTCAAAATCTGTTCTTACTGTAGGGTCTGCATTTTCATTAATGGTTAAACTTGCTGATGTATGTTTTATAAACACCTGTATCTGTCCTATTTGAATATTTTTTACCTCTGGAATACTGTTTAAAACCTCATCTGTAATTAAATGAAATCCTCTGGGATATGATTTTAGCTTTATCTCTTTTTGAAAAAATTTCATAAAAAAATCAGATTTTATTTATGCTATAAATTTTCAAACGATATTTCTTCCCTTTTAAAAGTAAATCTCCTATTTCTTTTGATATATATTTAGACTTTAAATTAATATCATTAACAACCTTTTCAGAAATTAAAAAAGACTCATTATATGTATTACATGCTTCTTGAATTCTTGAAGTTGTATTAATAACATCTCCGTGGTAAGCGAGCTCTTTTTTTAAGCTTCCAACTTCAGTTACAATTAACTTTCCACCATGAACACCAGCTTTAAAAAATGGATTTACATGATACCGTTTTAGATAATATTTTGAACGCTTTTTTAATACCTTCTGAAAATCGAAATACAAATCAACACACCTAAAATTTTTAATTCCATTATTATAACTCCAACTCAATACCGCTTCGTCTCCTACATACTGATAGATTTCGGCATTATATCTGCCCATAATCCTATTAAGGTCAAAAAAACAATCTTGCAATAATTGGCTGTATTTAAAATGACCTAGTTTTTCTGCTAGTGTTGTTGAGGATTTTAAATCAATAAACATAAATAAGCGTTCTTCCTCAACAGGTGTTCTATATTTCCCAGTTAACATATTAATTAAAACGCCTCTTCCAAATTTTTCGTTAGCTATTTTTATAAACTGGAATATAAACGAGGACAGAAAGAAGTATGATATAACTACCCAAAACAGACCATTGTCAAACCACCAAGACACATCATTTACTAAATCTATATCCATTTCTGTCTCAGCAAGTTCAATAACAAATAAAAAAGAAAACAATAAAACGAATAAGTAAATAATTGTTTTTAGAATAATTGACAATCCTAAGTAGATATTTTTGATTATAATACGCTCAAACAAAAATTCTATAATAGCGTAAATAGTACCAATAAAAAATCCTAATATTAGTCCGAAATGCAGCCAACTAAAAACATCGCTTGTATTAGTATTAATTGATTGAACAGCTTCTTGCTCTTCCCCATAAGCTACAAACCGAATAAAAATAAATAAAGAAAAAGCAATTGTCCAAAACAGAACCGAAAGGAACCAAAGTCTGAAAAATTGCTTAAAATGATATATCATGATTGTTAACCAATTACTTTCTGGACTATTTGTAATTTCTAAAAAAACCAAATTTCAAAATCATAGTGAATTTGCTGGAAAAAACTTAAAATATTATTTCGTTTTTTTAGAAATTTCAGCAACTGCCTTTTGAAATTCTTTCCAATTTATATAACCGTCGTTATCTTTATCATAGCCTTCAATAAGCTTTGATGAAACTATACCCCTTATAAAACCACTTATTTCAGCCTTTTTTAATAGTTTTTTTATTTCATCTTTAGATAACTTACCATTACCATCTTCATCAAAAAAACTAAAAGCTTCTTCAGGAGTTTTATAATGTTTTGTTATTAAAATTTCTATCTTTTTTAAAATATCATCTTTTGCTGCCATGATTTAGTTGTTAGTTGTTAGTTGTTAGTTGTTAGTTGTTAGTTGTTAGTTGTTAGTTGTTAAAAAATAACATAACTTTAATTTACAATGAATAAACTCATCGAGTTTTTTTTATAATAAATATACAGTAAGTTATGTTTTTTGTTTCTTTTTTTTAGCAGCTGGGAATAAAACATTATTCAATATTAAACGATATCCTGGAGATGTGGGATGCAGGTCGAGCTCTGTTTTTGCATCTCCTACCCTATGCTGATAATCTTCTGGATCGTGACCGCCATAAAATGTAAAAAAGCCTTTTCCTTTTATCCCATGGATATATTTCGCTTCGCCATTTATTTTGGTTTCGCCCATGACTAATACATTTGATTTTATTTCGTCTCTAGTAAATGAGGTTGTTTGTCCCATAAAACCTTTTACCAATGCGGTATGATTTTGACATAACATGGTTGGAATAGGATCCCATTTTGCAGAAAAATCCATAAGTGAGAAATAATCTGTTGTTTTGGGAATCATTCGTTTTCTGGTCATATCAATAGAGGAGAACTCGTAAACTTTAGGGTTTCTTTCTAATATATAATTTGAAAATGCAAATGTTTTGCTATAATCAATTTTGTTTTGATATCCAGCATCGCTTCCGTCACCATCAAACATGGGTTCGCAAATATCAATACCTTCAGCGGATAATGCTATATCAAAACTATCTGTAGCACTACACATAGCAAACATAAAACCACCTCCAATAACATAATTTCTTATTTTTAATGCAACGGCTAATTTTTCTTCTGAAACTTTATTATATCCTAATTTTTGAGCTAAGTTTTCAGCAGCCTTTTTCTCTTCAATATACCATGATGATGCTCTATATTGCGCATAAAATTTACCATATTGCCCTGTAAAATCTTCGTGATGTAAATGCAACCAATCAAAAAGTAATAAGCCATCATTTAAAACTTCTTCATCATAAACGGTTTCATAAGGAATTTCGGCATATTTCAAAACCATAGTCACTGCATCATCCCATGGTTGTTTTCCATTTGGCGTATATACTGCAATTTTAGGTGCTTTTTCCAAAACTACAGCTTCCATATTTTGACTTGGACTTGCAATGTCTTCTAAAATACTTTCCGCTTTAGCATTAGAAATAACTTCAAAAGAAACGCCTCTAATTTGACATTCCCGTTGATTAGCCTCCGTATCTGGCAATAAAAAAGAGCCCCCTTTGTAGTTTAGTAACCATTTTACTTTTTGCTCTTTATTGAGTATCCAATAGGTTATTCCGTAGGCTTTAAGGTGATTTTTTTGGCTTTCTATATCCATAGGAATTAGGATATAAGAAGCAAAAGCACTATAATTAATAGCGAAAAATAAAAAAATAATTATGAGTTTTTTTGTATTCAATGAAAATGTTGTTTTCTAATTAAGAAAGAAAGATACTTAAAAATTACGCTCTTGAATATCATTTTAACATTCTTTTGAATATGATTAAAGCTTATTAATATTTAAGAAAAACATGTATATTCTCACTACTCTATAAATTTAATATAAAATGCCTCCCTAAAATTAAGTAAGGCATTTTGAATTGTTTATAGTTTGTGTTTTAAAATATAAAATTTAGAAAGGTACCTCGTTGTCGTCATCATCATTAAAAGAGCTACCAAAAGCTTGATCAGGACTTGCTTTAAAATTATCCGTTTTAAAAGTATCATCATTAGCCGCAGCATTCATCTTTGAATGAAACTCAAAAGGCGAATCAAAATCATCTAAATTATCAAACTTACCTAAATTTCCGATAAACTTTAAGCGAATATTTTCTAAACCACCATTACGATGTTTTGCTATAATAAATTCGGCTTGACCTTCAGTTGGCGATCGTTCTTCATCGTCCCATTCATCAATTTTATAATATTCGGGTCTAAAGATAAAGCTCACAATATCTGCATCTTGCTCAATCGCTCCAGATTCACGTAAATCTGAAAGTAAAGGTCTTTTACTTCCTCCACGTGTTTCAACAGCACGCGATAATTGTGATAATGCAATTACTGGAATCGCAAGTTCTTTGGCTAATGCCTTTAAGTTTCTAGAAATCATTGAGATTTCTTGCTCACGATTTCCGCCATGGTTACTTCCACCAGTCATTAACTGTAAGTAATCAACCATTATTAACTTAATGCCGTGTTGTGATGATAAACGACGTGCTTTTGCTCTTAAATCAAATATGGAAAGTGAAGGTGTATCATCAATAAATAAAGGTGCCTTTTCCAAACCTTTCACTTTAACATTTAGTTGTTCCCATTCGTGTTTTTCAAGTTTACCTGTTCTTAATTTTTCAGAAGACAAGCCTGTTTCACTTGAAATTAAACGTGTAATTAATTGTACTGAAGCCATCTCTAAAGAGAAAAAAGCTACGGGAATATTTTGATCTACCGCAATATTTCTTGCCATAGATAACGTTAATGCCGTTTTACCCATACCAGGACGTGCAGCAATAATAATTAAATCTGATGGTTGCCAACCTGAAGTTAATTTATCAAGTTTAGTAAATCCTGTTGGGATACCACTTAAACCTTCTTTATTAGAGATTTCTTCAATCTTTTTTTTGGCTTGTATTACTAATTCTTGAGCTGTTTCACTCGATTTTTTAATATTTCCCTGTGTAACTTCGTATAATTTTGATTCCGCTTTGTCTAATAAATCAAAAACATCTTTTGTTTCATCATAAGAATCTTCAATAATTTCACTAGAAATTTTTATTAAACTACGTTGAATAAATTTTTGTAGAATGATACGTGCATGAAACTCAATATGTGCAGAGGAAGATACTTTCTGAGTTAAAGAAATAAGGTAAAAATCGCCTCCTGCTAATTCTAACTTTGAATTTTTCTTTAACTGTGTTGAAACAGTTAATAAGTCGACTGGCTCACTGTTTTCAAAGAGCTGAAATATAGCTTCAAAAATATGCTGATGTGCCTCTTTATAAAATGCATCGGCACTTAAAATATCGATTACTTCATCAACCCCCTTTTTATCAATCATCATGGCACCCAAAACAACCTCCTCTAAATCAAGCGCTTGTGGCGGAATTTTTCCTTTTTCAAGGTTGATAATGGTGCTTTTATCAACTTTATAGCCTTGTAAATTGTTGGGTTGTTTCATAGCAACGAAAGTAGTTAAAAAGAAAGTTTTTGAACAGTTTTAAGAGTTATCTATATTAACTATTCGTTAACAATTGAGCTGTTAATAAGTCTATATAATTGTGAATAAGCATAAAAAAACTGAAGTTTAAAACTTCAGTTTTTTCTATAGCTTAAGGTTTTAATAGCTTTAACCTTTATAAACGCCCATTTGAGCATATTTATCCATACGCTGAGATACTAAATCTTTTGTTAATAAGGTTTTCAGTTCCTCGTAATTTTTTACAATTGTATCACTAACAGACTTAAATGTTTTATCTCTATCTCTATGCGCACCACCAAGAGGTTCTTTAATTATACCATCAATCAACTTCAATCTTTTCATATCTGTAGCTGTTAATTTTAAAGCTTCAGCTGCCTGCTCTTTATATTCCCAACTATGCCATAAAATTGACGAACATGATTCTGGAGAAATAACAGAATACCATGTGTTTTCTAGCATTAATACACGATCACCAACACCAATACCTAAAGCACCACCAGATGCGCCTTCACCAATAATAATTGTAATTATTGGTACTTTTAAACGTGTCATTTCTAACAAATTTCTGGCAATAGCTTCACCTTGCCCACGTTCTTCTGCTTCTAACCCAGGATATGCTCCGGGGGTATCTATAAGCGTTACTACGGGGATTCCAAATTTTTCGGCAGATTTCATTAAACGTAAGGCCTTTCTATACCCCTCAGGGTTTGCCATTCCGAAATTCCTATATTGTCTAGTTTTTGTATTAAAACCTTTTTGTTGACCAATAAACATGAAACTTTGGTCTCCAATTTTTCCTAAACCACCAATCATGGCTTTATCATCTTTAAAATTTCTATCGCCGTGTAATTCTAAAAAAGAAGTTCCACAAATAGCTCTAATATGATCTAAGGTATAAGGTCTTTCAGGATGACGCGATAATTGTACACGCTGCCAAGGTGTTATATTTTTATAAATTTCTTTTTGAGTAGCTGCTAACTTTTTTTCAATTTGTTTGCAGGTTTCAGTAACATCAACTTCACTCTCATCTCCAATCACTTTACATTTTTGTAATTGATCTTCAAGTTCTTTAATTGGGAGTTCAAATTCTAAGTATTCCATAAGAATTTTTGTTTTGGTTATTCGCGTTAGTTAAGTAACAAATATAAAAACTTTAATTTTGTTTCAAGTATGAGATTACTTTCTTTTTAATTTTCTGTAATTTTTCAATATGGCATTTAAAATCACTACACCTATAATTATAATAGCTCCATAATAAAACGATGTACTCATTTTTTCTTTTTCTGGAAATAATAGTATAGCCATAATAATTCCATAAACAGGCTCTAAGTTATAGCTTAATATTACGGTATATGGACTAATAGTTTTCATAATATAAACAGATCCTATAAATGCATAAGCTGTACAAACAGAAGCTAAAATGAAAAGATACAAAAAATCTGATTGACTTAAGTTGAAGAAATCCGCGCTAAATCCTTCTCCAAAAAATAATAGATAAATAGATATAAATAAAACACCACTTAAAAATTCATAGAATGAAATAACCGTTGCCGAATGTTTTTCTAAAAAACGACCATTAAGCACTGCAAATAAAGATGAAAAAAATGCGGAAGAAATACCTAAAACAATCCCTGTTAGATATTTTATTTCACTTTGTGTAATTATAAAAACACCTAAAATTACAATAATACCAAAGAGAATTTCGTACCAAATAACTTTACGTTTATAAATTATAGGTTCTATAAATGATGCAAAAAATGCACCTGTTGAAAACATGGCTAATGTTATAGATATATTTGATGCATCTATAGCTCCAAAAAAAGTGATCCAATGGAGTGCTATAATAATACCTGCAAACGACAATCGTAATACTGATTTGAACTTTATTTTTAAATTAATGCGAGCTACTTTTATATATCCAAACATTAAAATGGACGCCATTACCATTCTGAACCAAACGAGAGGAATGGCACTTATAGTAATTAGCTCACCCAAAATAGCCGTAAAACCAGCTATAAGAACTAAAATATGAAGATGAATATAATTTTTTACTTTATCGCTTAGCATGATACAGCATATAGGCTGCTAAAATACCAAAAATGATATTAGGAAACCATACGGCTATTATAGGGTTAAAATCAGATTGTTCTGCCATAACGCCGAATATTTTATCAAAAAACACAAAAATCATAGCAATACAAATCCCTATGGCTAAGTTTACACCCATACCGCCTCTCCTTTTTTTAGAAGATACAGCTACTGCTATTATAGTTAATATAAATACTGAAACAGGTAAACTCCATTTTCTATATAATACTAATTTAAAACGCCCTACGTTTGAGGATCCTCTTGCTTCTTCTTTAGCTATAAATTCTTTTAACTCGCCGTACATTTTTGTTTCAGCAGCATAAATTACAGGAATTAAATCATCAACATCAAAAGCAAGCAGCGTATCTTTTCGTCTTAAAATTTCTAATTCATCTTCATGATCTCCAATATCTCTTTTTACATAATTGGTTAATCTATAAATAGTATCTTTTGGAATATATTTTATAGTACTAGCTGTAATTTTATATTGAAGCTTATTATCTTCAAAGTGCTCTAATGTGAAATTTTGCCCAACATTATTATTAAAACTACTTACATAAATAATTTCATTATCATTTATTTGTCTGAAAACATTTGTATTCTCAACTGCGCTTTTTCCTTTTTTTAAATATTTATAACTAAAATCATTAAATCCTTCACTAGCTTTTGGAGCTAGAAACAAACCTAATATAATAGCAAATATGGCTACAATCGTAGCTCCAATCATGTAGGGTCTTAAAAAACGTGTAAATGAAACTCCCGAACTTAAAAAGGCTATAACTTCGGTATTATTTGCAAGTTTAGAAGTGAACCATATTACCGATAAAAATAAAAAAAGCGGAAATAACATGTGAGCAAAGTAGATTGTAAAATCTAAAAAATAAATTAGAACTTCATTTAAAGGGACTTCGTTTTCAAGAATTTTGCCAATTTTTTCAGCAAGATGCACTGTAATACCTATAGGAATAAACAACAGTAACATCATCAAAAATGTAAACAAATAACGTTTTAATATGTACCAATCAAGTATTTTCAATCTATTCTCTTTTCAATTTTAAAGGCGATTATCCATTTGTTTAACCATTTTATCTTTCCAGGTTCTAAAATTTCCAGCTAATATATGTTTTCTTGCTTCGCGAACCAACCACAAATAAAAGCCTAAGTTATGAATAGTTGCTATTTGCTTACCTAACAACTCATTAACTGTAAATAAATGTCTTAAATAGGCTTTAGAATATTCAGTATCCACAAATGTAATTCCCATCTCATCTACAGGTGAAAAATCATCAGCCCATTTTAAGTTTTTAATATTTATACTTCCGTAGGCTGTAAATAGCATACCATTTCTGGCGTTTCGTGTTGGCATAACACAATCAAACATATCTACACCTAACGCTATATTTTCTAATATATTGATTGGCGTACCAACACCCATTAAATATCGTGGTTTATCTTCTGGTAAAATTGAGCAAACCACATCGGTCATCGCATACATTTCATCTGCTGGTTCCCCAACTGAAAGTCCTCCAATAGCATTACCAACTGCACCAGCATTAGCAATAAATTCTGCAGATTGTTTACGTAAATCTGTATAGGTACTACCTTGAACAATTGGAAAAAACGCTTGATTATAATTGTATTTTAAAGGTGTTTTTTCTAGGTGATTAATACATCTATCTAACCAACGGTGCGTCATGTGCATAGAACGTTTTGCATAGTTGTAATCACAAGGGTATGGCGTACATTCATCAAAAGCCATAATAATATCCGCACCTATTGTGCGCTGAATTTCCATAACATTCTCGGGCGTAAATGTATGGAAACTACCATCTATATGCGATTTAAATTTTACACCTTCTTCTTTAATTTTTCTATTAGCTGATAAGGAATATACTTGATAACCTCCTGAATCTGTTAAAATATTTCTATCCCAATTCATAAATTTATGAAGGCCGCCAGCTTTTTCAATAATATGGGTTTGCGGACGTAAGTATAAATGGTATGTATTGCCTAAAATTATATCTGGATTTATATCATCTTTTAACTCATGCTGATGCACTCCTTTTACAGTACCTACAGTACCTACTGGCATAAAAATAGGTGTTTCAATCACACCATGATCTGTAGTTATTTTCCCTGCTCTGGCTTTACTTTGAGCATCTTTTGCTAGTAATTCAAATTTCATTATTCACTTATCTAAGATGGCAAAGATAAATAACTGAAAAATGATAATGATTGTAATGAAAAGAAAATAAATTAGCTTTGGCAACGTTTTTGATATTATAACTGAAATCAAAAAAAGAACATTATGAGACATTTATTTTTAATTTTAATGATTGCCTTTGCAATTCCCACAGCTACAATGGCACAAACAACTCAAGGTATTGGATTTAAAGCGGGATTAAATTACAATGCCAATGGCGATTATTTTGATGCCATAGAAATGAATTCAAAAAATCCAGACAGAAATGTTGGTTATCACATTGGAATATTTGGAAAAATTGGAGATCAAATTTATTTTAGACCCGAATTGGTTTACACAAGTACGAAAAGTGATTATGATGATGATAGTTTTAAAATGCAAAAACTAGACGCACCACTTTTGGTTGGTATAAAAATTTTAGGACCTGTTAGTGTATTTGGTGGTCCATCTTTACAATACATTCTAGATACTGAATTTGATGGTATTTCTATTGAAGAGGTTGAAAATGATTTTTCAGTAGGTTTAAATTTTGGTATTGGACTAAATTTTAAAAAGCTAGGAATTGAATTAAGGTACGAACGTGGGTTCAGTGATAATGAAGCTGCATTTTTGGGGAGAAATAGTATAAGTAATAATCGATTAGACACTATTGAAACAAGACCAGATCAATTAATTTTAAGTTTATCTTTATTATTATAGGTTAATCACTATTATAAAACGAAAAACCTCGCAATTTAAAATTGCGAGGTTTTTTGTTTTATAAATTTTTATATTTTTATTCTTTAGAGGCTGTTTCAGTTGCATCCAAATAATTTGCTATGCCGTTTGCTCCAATATCATTTGTTGGATCGCCATCACCATTAATATCTTCATTAATTGTTAGCACACCATCTCCATCGTCGTCTGCGTCAACGTAATTTGGTAATCCATCATCATCAGTATCGTCACCATTATTAAAACCATCAGAATTTCTATAAAATTCACCGTCTTCAAACACTTCTTCTAAATAGGAAGGCACCCCATCATTATCATGATCATTTTCAAAAGAATTTAATAAATCAAATTTAAAAGCTATTGGTGTGTATGCAGGAATTCCAGTTGTTCCAAGAAAATATGCTAATCCAGATGGTAAAAACATAACGCCTACACCATGATTTATATAATTCTCTGTACCATCACTATTTGTTACAAAAGATTCAGACACATTAAAGTCTGGAACTACTTTTCTCCAACCAGTTATTAATCCTGTACTATTTGGTTCATTCGTTCCATATAAATCAGCTCTAATAGCACTAACAGCTTTATCAAAAATGGTATTACTTAATAAAAAACCTTCATAGGTAAATACAATATCATCTGAAAAAGCAGGAGATTTAAAGCCTCCACCTTGGTTCAATTTTAGAACATAAAATTCATAATTTATATTTGCAAAATCAACTTTTTTAATTTCTAATAAAGGAGATTCCATTAACAAAGTATGTCCATCTGGAATGGACTCTCCTTCCAACCGTTTTGTAATAATTATATCGGCACTACTAGGGTTTGCAATAGCCTCAAACTCACTTGAATTGTAATAATGCGATTCTAAATAATTATCAATCTCTGTTTTATCTTCATCTTGAACCTCTTGTCTATCTCTTGGAGGTATAGACTCAATAACACTAGCATCATCATCCTTTTTACAAGCTAAAAAAACCAATACAAAACTTAATATAAAAAAACTTATTTTTCTTAAACGCATTATTCCTTATTTTTGAACCTGCAAGATACAATTTTAATATATTCTTGCGCAAGAATATTAACGCCCTTTAACACAATATAGTATGCGTGTAGATAAGTTTTTATGGTGTATTAGGTATTACAAAACAAGAACCATTGCAACTACAGCATGCAAAAAAGGTCAAGTTAAAATTAATGATGATGTTGTTAAACCTAGCAGGGAAGTATATCCGCAAGACAGTATTCAATTACGGAAAGATCAAATAAATTATAGATTAACAGTTAATGATATTCCTGAAAGTAGAATTGGTGCAAAATTGGTTGACTTATATAGAACAGATACTACACCAAAAGAACAGTTTGAAGCTAAAGAACTTTTAAAATACTCCAAAGACTATTACAGAAAAAAAGGTGTTGGGAGGCCTACAAAAAAAGATAGAAGAGATATTGACGATTTTACAGATGAAACATCCATATCGGAAATTTAATCACACTAAGTATATTTTTTATCAATGTTAAATCTGACCTGCGAAAAGAAAATAAGATAAGATAAGATAAATAAAAATGAGTAATTTTATATTTTAATTTTCAAATATAATTATGACTGTTAAGAATAATATAATCCTTAATCACAACGAAATTAACCATAAAATACGACGTATCGCTTTTCAAATTTATGAAAGTAATGTTGATGAAAAGGAAATTATACTAGCTGGTATAGATAAGAATGGTTATGTGTTTGCAAAAAAACTAAAAACAGCACTTCAAAAAATATCAGATATTACGCCTATTTTATGTAAAGTAAGTATTGATAAAAAAAATCCTTGGCAAAATATAAAAACATCAATAACTCCTGATGAATACAAAAACAAATCATTGGTTCTTGTAGATGATGTTTTAAATTCTGGAACTACTTTAATTTACGGCGTTAAACACTTTTTGAATGTGCCGCTTAAAAAATTTAAAACGGCAGTTTTAGTAAATAGAAATCACAAAAAATACCCTGTAAAGGCAGATTTTAAAGGTATTTCTTTATCTACTTCTTTACATGAACATATTCATGTCGTGTTAGAGGGCAAAGTATTTGAGGCTGTATTAGAATAATTCTAAAATAATATCTTCAACAATATCATCTTTTGTTTTGTTATCAATGGTTACATTAATCTCTGCTTGATTGTAAAACTGAATGCGTTCAAATAAATGTTTACCTATAAACTCGGTCATTTCTTCGATAGTTTCAATATGGGCTATTAAAGGGCGTTTTGCTTTCTTCCGCATCAATTTCTCTACCAAAGTACTTAAAGATGCTTTTAAGTATATGCTTTTAACATTTTCAGCATTTAAAATAAATTCTATATTTCCACTGAAACAAGGTGTTCCTCCTCCAACTGAAAGAATGGTATCTCTTTCTCTATTAATTAGAACTTTTAAATAATGTGATTCTTGTTTTCTAAAATAGATTTCACCTTTACTTTTAAATATCTCACTTACAGACAAATTTTCTTCATCTTCTATGTAGTCATCTAAATCAATAAAATTATAATTCAATTTTTCTGCT
>ENA-ORXM01003938-ORXM01003938.1-marine-metagenome-genome-assembly--contig:-NODE-3938-length-13831-cov-4.542678_pt1 | contig 13831 bp, 10 predicted proteins | sample MGYA00237867_ERZ511480 | MGnify/ENA primary metagenome ERZ511480 (study PRJEB26309, sample SAMN06266103) | marine metagenome | isolation source: Algal blade | place: United Kingdom:Sidmouth, United...
AGTAAACCCCAACTACCTCACAGCAGCCAAGCCACCCACATATCCCTTCATGGTATCTCTCAATTATCAAAGAGCGTTGCCGTCGTATCGTCTGGCAAGGAGGCGGTGTCTACAGAAACCCCCCGACCCTGTCAAACCTAAAAAACAAACTTTCCCGACTTTTTTCCCGGTCTCGTTATCCTCCAAGGAACCACATTCGAGCCGATTCGGATAATGCACTGTTTTAGCTTCGAAAACTGGTTGTTGACAGGGACTCCCGATACCGGCATTTTTCCTGACGTTATCCAAGGAAGCCCACGCTTCTCTCCCCAAGGGTGATGAGCACGCCCGATGGGCATTGGTCGCAACTCCCGGAGCCCGTCGCATGACGCTATACGTGCCGCCCACGAACAGCCAAGCCCGCCGCATGATCGCCCGGCGCATCTTGCTGGGACGCCCCGCCATCATGGCGATCTGCATCATGGGCTTCGCTTCGTCGGTCGTCACTTCGAGTCACTCCAACTTCGGTCCGTCGAATGCGGCCCTTGCGACCATCGGTGGCGACGACGTCGTTCCGGAGATCGCACGAACCCTGCATATGCCCCAGGCTGCCGTGACCCTGCCGACGGCGACGCCGCTGGCGGCACCCTCCGCCCTCGCAGACAGCGACAGGCTCGAAACACTTCCCTTCATCGACGATCCCGACGCGATGATCCGCGAGGCGATCAGGGAAGCCCACCCGAAATTCGAGGCGCGCCCCTTGCCGGATATCGCCCTCGACACCGATACCCTGTTCGGCAGCGGAGATGTTCCGGGCGCGAGGCTTCCCCAGCCCGAAGCGTCGGTTCGACTGGCCAGTCTCACGCCCCCGGAAGCAGGCGGCCACTTCGCGGGCGAACACATCTTTCCGAGGATGCCCGATACCGCCTCCCTGACGATCATCCCGCCCGAATTGTCGACACAGGGGCACAGGGACAGTTCGGCGCGGATCGATACCGGGAGCGGTACGCGCGTGATCGGGGACACCTACCGGATCGAGACGGTTCGCGCGCTCGGCGGCGAGACGCTGGCCGATCTGCTGGACGGATTCCACGTCAACGACGACGACAAGCGGGCGACGCTCGTCGCGCTGCGGGCGGATTCGATCTCGGAGACCCTTTCAGCGGATGACCGGCTCGATCTGGCCTTCAAACCGAACCGGAAACTCGGAACGAACAAGCTGATCGGTGTCCGGCTGCGGTTCCATGCGCCCGTCGAGGGAGACGAGCGGATCGTCGAACTGCTCTGGGACAGCGACAAACCCGATCTCTGGGCTGCCGTATCGGCCGACGAGGAGACACAGGAAGCCGCTTTCCGCCCGGTGACGACCAGCGAAGCACTGGGCGGTCACTTTCTGGGGATGAACGAGCCGGAGCGTGTCTTCGTGCAGGGCATCGTGAACTCGTCGCTCTACGAGGCGGCGGATACGGCGGGCATGACGCCGGGCGAGGCGACGACCCTGACCGATATCTTCCGCTATCTCGTGGATTTCGAGCGCGACCTGCGGGTCGGCGACCGGTTCGAAGTGTTGTTCGACAAGAAGGAGAACGGCGATTACGGCGATATCGTCTATGCGATGATCGAGAATCAGGGGCGTCAGACGGCCCTCTTCCGCGCCGAGACGGAGCCGGGAATCTTCGAGTATTTCGATCGCGAGGGAAAGACCAACAAGCGGGCATTGATGCGCACCCCTCTCGCCTATGCCCGGATCAGCTCGAATTTCGGGATGCGCCGCCACCCGATCGACGGCTATCGCAAGATGCATCGGGGCGTCGATTTCCGGGCGCCCACGGGCACGCCGATCGTCGCCGCCGGGAACGGCGTCATCGATTATCTCGGGCGTCGGGGCGGATATGGGAAGTACATCCGCATCCGCCATACCGGAACCTACAAGACCGCCTATGCCCATATGTCCCGCTATGCGCAGGGTCTGCGCTCGGGAATGAGCGTCAAGCAGGGCGACGTCATCGGCTATGTGGGCAGCACGGGTCGCTCTACCGGGCCGCACCTGCATTTCGAAGTCATCGAGAACGGCAAGCGGATCAATCCGATGCAAATCGGCGATTTCGGCCCGATCCACAGCCTGTCCGGGCCGGAACTGGCGCGCTTCAAGGCGGGGATTGCGAAGATATCGCTGGTTCTGGCCGAGCTGCGTCCCAAAGCGGTCGTCGCGACGGTCGCGCAGTAGAGAGCGGGAACGCCTGGCGCCGGGCTTGCCTCAGCCGCAGAAGAGACGCCGGGGCTGCGCGCGGGTATCGACCACTTCGGCCGCCCCGAAATGGTTGCCCTGCAGGCAATCGACCCCCATGCTGCTGAGCAGCGCACCGGCCTCGTCGCTCTCCACCATCTCTGCCACGACGGCCATGCCGTAATGCTTTGCAAGCTGCGTCAGGTTGCGGACGAAGAGCTGGTTATCGGCATCCTGCAGGACGCCGCGCACATAGGAGCCGTCGATCTTCACGATATCGAGGCCCAGCGTCTTGAAATACTTGAAGGACGTGTAGCCCGCGCCGAAATCGTCCAGCGCAACCGCGCAACCGCGTTCGCGAAACTCCATGAGACGCTGGATCGCGTGGCCTGCATCGTGGATGGCGTAGGATTCGGTGATCTCGATGATGAGGCGCTTCGCCGCCGCCGGATCGGCCATGGTCAGGCGGTCGAAGCTGCGCCCCCAGCCGGTATCGTTCATGGTCTGGGGCGACAGGTTGATCGAGAGCCGTAGCGACGCATCCGCCGAGAGGACCTCGAAGGCGAGTTCGAGGACGCGCTGGTCGATGAGGCGGACGAAGCCGAGCTGTTCCGCCACCGGCATGAACCTGGCCGCCGGTATCAGGTCGCCGTTCCGGTCCACCATGCGCGCGAGGCATTCGTAGAACACGACCTTGCCGGTATCATCCGAACTGACGATCGGCTGGAACGCGAGGCAGATCCGTTCCTCGCGCAGGGCTGCCGACAGTTCATCGGCCATGGCGACGTTGGCGCGCCGGTTCTCCGCATCGGTCTCGTTGGGCTTATGGATCGCGAAGCCGCCGGGGGCCGTGTATTTGGCGACGGTCAGGGCATCCTCGGCACAGGCGAAGGCATCCTGCGTGGTCCGGGCCTGCAGGGGCAGGTCGACCATGCCGATGGAGACGGTCACGGCGACCGGGCCGGAGCCGGTAAGGATGAACTCGTCGCGGATCGCCTTCTGGATCGCCTGCAGCCGTGCGACGCCTTCCTGGGGCGTGGTCGATTCGAGGACGACGCCGAATTTCGAACTGGCGACCCGCCCGATGGCCTCTCCTTCGAGCAGGCGATCGTTGATCCGCTGTCCGACACCGGTCAGCACCTCGTCGGCGATATCGTAGCCGAAGGCGTGGTTGACCCCGGCCATGTTGTCGAGGCCGATCAGGGCGAAGCAGAATCCGCTCTTCTCGGCAAAGGAGGAGACGAGGGACTGGGCCAGCACGGTGCGCAGCCGTGCGCGCGTGAAGTGACCGGTCAACTCGTCGAAGCAGGCGAGATAGGTCAGGCGCTCCTGATAGGCCTGAAGCTCCGTGACGTTGCGCAGGAACCCGAGGCACAGGGCCGAATTACCCTGACCCGAGACCCGGACGAGGCGTTCCTCGATCCAGTGGTCGATGCCGCCATCGTCGATTCGGTGGGTGGCGATGAAGCCGCCCAGCGCCCGAGGACGGTCGAGCCAGTGACGGCGGCGCTTGGCATGATCGTCGCCGTAGCGGGTCGCGAGCGCGCTGCCCGTCCGGCATTCGCCCAGGGATGCGAGGGTGCGGTCGAGAACGCTGCGGTCGAGCCAGCTTATGCCGTCATCCTCGCGGGACCACAGGAAAACCGCGTCGCCCGCCCGAGCCAGGGCGTCGATCATCTGCGGTATCGTGAGGCTGTTGCTGGACGTCATGACTGTCACCGCAGTTCACTCGGGATTAGGTTTCGCTTATTCGTTTCTCGCGCATTGGTCTTAGTTTTGTCTTACCGGATTTCTCTCTCTATCTATCCGCGCCCTTGCCGACGGACCGCGCGATGACCTTCTGAACCGTCAGGCCCTGCACGATGATCGAGAAGACGACCACGCCATAGGTCATCGCCAGCACCATCTGCTTTCCCTCGAAATCGGGCAGGGACAGGGCGAGGGCGACAGAAATACCGCCGCGCAGCCCGCCCCAGATCAGGACGGGAATCGATCCCTTCTCGATCACGCCGCCGCCTTTCCCGATCAGCCAGGTAGGTATGCTGACCGCCAGCGTACGCCCGAGCAAGACCACGGGAATGATGAGGGCGATGAGCAGGCCGAGGCTCGGGGAGAAGGGAATCACGAGAATCTCGAAGCCGATCAGCAGGAAGAGGATGGCGTTGAGTACCTCGTCGATCAGTTCCCAGAACTTGACCAGATGCTCCTGCGTCACCTCGGACATGGCGAAGCGGCTGCCGTGGTTGCCGATGAACAGGCCCGCGATGACGACGCCGAGGGGGCCGGAGGCATGGACGTAGGAACAGAGGGCATAGATACCCATGACAAGCGCGAGGCTGATGATGACCTCGACCACGTAGTCATCGATCCTGCGCATGGCGAAGAAGGCGACATAGCCCAGCACGAGGCCGATCAGGACGCCGATCACGACCTCCTCGAACAGCAGCATCCCGATCTCTCCCGCATCGACATGGCCGGTCGGCGACGTGGCGATGCCGAGCAGGGCGAGGAAGACGACCACACCGATACCGTCGTTGAAGAGGCTCTCGCCCGCAATCTTGACCTGAAGGGTCTTGGGCACCGTGAGGGTGCGGATGATGGAGAGGACGGCCACCGGATCGGTCGGGGAGATCAGCGAGCCGAAGACGAGGCACCAGATCAGCGAGACGGGCCAGCCGAGCGCGGCGAGGAGGAAGTAGGTGGCGAAGCCGATGAAGAAGGTCGAGATGACGACCCCGAGGGTCGCCATGAGCAGGATGTGCCACTTATGCTTCAGCAGGGCATCGAGATCGGTGTGCAAGGCTCCGGCGAAGAGCAGCAGATGCAGCATCCCGATCATCAGGCTGTCGTGGAAATCGATCCGCGCCAGCGCCGTGCGCGCGCGCTCCGCATAGCCCAGATCGAAGGCGGCATCGATCCCCGTCACGGCGATGGAGGCCATGAGCGCAATGAGCATCAGGCCGATGGTCAGCGGCAGTTTGAGATACATCGTGTTGAGCCAGCCGAACAGGGCGGCAAAGGCGAGCAGGATCGCGGAGATATTCAGAAGGGTCGTCGCGTCCATGTGGGGGGCTGGCTCCGCTTATCTCGATACCGGCAAGGAAAATCCTTCTAGGGCGTTCCCTGTCATACCGAAAGAACGATAGGTTAGCGCGAATTGTTTTTTTTATAGGTGTGTACGGATGGTTGATCGACGCTGCGACTGGTGCGGGACCGACGCTCTCTACGTCGCCTATCACGATACGGAATGGGGCGTTCCGGAATACGATGACCGGGCCCTGTTCGAAAAGCTGATGCTGGACGGGTTTCAGGCCGGGCTGTCCTGGATCACGATCCTGCGCAAGCGCGATAATTTCCGGCTGGCCTTCGACGGCTTCGATCCCGCCGTGGTCGCGCGCTATGACGCGGCGGATGTGGCGCGGCTGCTGGGCGATGCCGGGATCGTGCGACACCGGGGGAAGATCGAGGCGACAATAGGCAATGCACAGGCCTGGCTGACGCTGATGGAGAGCGGGTCCTTTTCGGACTTCCTATGGCGACATGTCGATGGCGAGCCACGCCAGAACGGCTTTCGCAGCATGGCGGAGGTTCCCGCACAGACGCCCGAATCGGTGGCCCTGTCGAAAGCACTGAAGAAGGCCGGGTTCCGGTTCTGTGGCCCAACAATCGTCTATGCGGTGATGCAGGCCTGCGGGTTGGTCAACGATCATCTCGTCGATTGCCCGAGGCATGACGCAGTGAAGGGCATTGCCCGGTAGGAGCGACACCCTGCCCCGTCTTTCGTGAGCGAGAGAGCAAGGGCGGTCGGATCACTTCACCGCATTGGCGAAGAGATTGACGCCGGTCCCGTCGCTCTCGACCGACACGTTCCTCGCATCGAACCCTGCGGCGATCATCAAATCGGCCATTTCCTGCTCGCTGCGATGGATCAGCCGCCATTCACCCACGAGTTCCATGTAAGGACGGGAGGGATTGTGGTCTCTCGAAAAGTTGCCGATCACGATCCGCGCGCCATCGGCCATCGACCCGCGAACGCGCTCCAGCAGGAAAACGGCGCGGCGGGTATTGAGATAGTCGAAGAGACCCGCCGACCAGACGATGTCGAAGGTCTCGTCCAGCTTCAGACGGAAGACGTTCTTCTGCAGAAAGGTGTATTCGATCGACGGATTATCGAGACAGTTCCTCGCCTTCGCGATGGCATCGCCATCCGCATCCACCAGCATCATGCGCTCGACGAGCCCGCCGTCGTTCGTTTTCGACAGGTCGCGCCCCGAGCCGCAGCCGAGCGAAAGAAGCGAGCGGTATCCGCCATCCTCGAGAATATCGTGGATATACTGCGCGCGATTGCGGACGGCCTGCGGGGCGGCACCCTCGTGGAAGAACCGGTCCCAACGGGCCATTCGCTCATCGGGGGATACGACCCGGTCGTAGATTCGCTCGATCATCTCGAAGTCGCCTGCGTAGCCCCGTGGCTTCACGAAGGCGAAGCCCTGCATCGTCGCGACCGAGCGGAAGATATCGCCATGGGCATCGAGAAACAGCTCCAATACGCGGATCGGATGGTCCAACTCGGACAATCCATCGACCTCCCGATAGCAAGCGGCATGAAGGCGCGAAAAAGCATCGGCCACCGGCTCGTACTGATGTGGCAAGGGACCACCTTCCGACACGATCCGCCCCAAATAGGCAATATTCTCCTCGATCATATGTGTCATCTTGCGTCCCCGGCGATATCATTTTTTGATCTTTTCTTGTAGATTCGCTCGACGCTAGCAGACACGACTGCACGCTCAAAGAAAGTGATTAATCTATTCTATTGTCTTATTATGTCATAGTAAGGCCAACTGCGACATGCGTTTTGCTTTAATCACCTTTAAGTTGTTATAAACGTTTCGTTAATACGCTTGCAGATCCTCGTCCCCCGGAGAGTTCCGCCCTTCGGCGGGGGTGATATCGCTCGACGTCAGTTGCAAAATCTAAAGACCTTGACTTTACGATGCCTACTGATGATCGCGGAAATCTTCCAATATGAGCACTTCGATGACCCCGAACGCGAGAAAGCGTTCAGGGCGCAAAGCAATGCGCGGAATTTTCGCGCTCACAGCTTCTTCCTGTGTGCGGGTGTCTTGATCTATGCGGCCTATGCCGCTCTCGACTGGATGGTCACGGGCATCAATGCCGGGACATTCGTCCTCATACGCCTCGGCCTCATCGCGCCGGCCATGGCGGCCCTTGCCATCGTCTTCGCGAGCGGGCGGCTTCGGGGCCACGAGAATCTGGTCTTCATGGTCTACATGACGCTGATGTCCAGCTCGATCCTCTTCATGTGCATACGACTGGAGGGGCCGGTCGCAGATATCTATCCCTTCGGGATGATCGTCGTGGTGTTCTCTACCGCGATGATGCTGTTGCCCTCGTTCAGGATGACCCTGGCGCTCTCGGTCACGGTGACGCTGTCCATCACGTTCGTCGTCATGTTCTCGAACGTGACCATCGCAGCCGCGTATTCCAGCATCCTGTACGTCCTGACGTGCTGCATGGCCCTCGCCGTCGGGATGTTCTTCCACGAAAAGACCGAACGCAGCCAGTACGCCTATGAATGCGAACTGGAAAGAACCATCGCCTGTATGCAGGAATCCGAACAGCGGGCGGTCAATCTGTACCACGAGGCCAAGCAGGCCGAGCGGGCCAAGAGCGAATTCCTGGCCGTGGTCAGCCATGAATTGCGCACGCCGATGAACGCGATCATCGGGTTCTCGGAAATCATCTCGAAGGAAATGCTCGGGACCGTGCAACCGGTGCAATATCAGGAATACGCCGTCCATATCAACGACAGCGGGCAGCAATTGCTGACCATCATCAACGATATCCTCGACATCTCGCGGGCCGAGGTGGGCAGGATGTCCTTCGAGAGACGCCCCTTCGACATGTTCGCCGCCGTCGATGCGGTGATGACCGTCTGCAGCGCGAATGCGCGGGATGGGAACGTCACCGTCGTCCGGACGCCGTCGCGGATCGATGAGTTGGTGATCGAGGGCGACGAGTCCCGCATGATCCAGGCGATGACCAATATCGTCGGGAACGCGATCAAATTCTCACGCAGCGGGGGAGAAGTGGTCATCGATCTGACCTTCACGCCCCGTGGCGAGCTTTGCTTCAGCGTCACCGATCGAGGGATCGGAATATCCGAAGAGGATATCGAACAGATCAGGCAACCGTTCCAGCAGGCCGAAAGCGCCTTTGCCCGGAACAATGGCGGGCTGGGCCTTGGACTGGCCATCTGCAATCTGGTCGCGAATGCCCATGACGGCATGTTGCAGATCGAGAGCACATTGGGCGAGGGGACGACCGTATCGCTTGTCCTGCCGCCCGGTTGCATGGTCTCGATGACAGAGCCGAAGACGGCAGCCTGCGGGTCATAGGGCTTTCGACAGCGCCGCGCGACCGGGGACGAGCCTGCCGGTCGTGGTCTGGAACGACGGGCGGCTGGGGCAGATTCAGGACGATATGGATTCGCTCGGCATTGCGCGCATGGGCGTGGAAGTGGCCCCGTTCGATTTCGGCCATTTCGCCCCGGACCATGAGGCGGAGTATGCGCTGTGCGACGGTGATCCCGAAGGTTTGGTCGAGCGCGCGAGGGGGGCCGGGAAGCCGACGCTGATCGAGATACGGGAGGATGTGGCGGGGTAGATCGAGATGGTCTGGTCATGGGGGCGACATCGCTTGCGCCCTGCGGGCGCCCCCACCCCAGCCCTCCCCGTTTCACGGGGAGGGAGTCGCATCGTGCTGGCGTCGCCGATATCGCCTTTCTTATCCCTTCTTCACGGGTAGAGGTCTGTTCAGAAGGATGCCGTCACGCGGCCCAGGCGTTCGGTGAGTTTCATGTTCTCGGAATAATCGATGGGGATGACGACGAGGGATGGGCCGTCTTGGGCGAGGGCCGTGCGCAGGGTGTCTTGCAGGTCGGCGGCGGCGTCGCAGCGCGCACCGTGCCAGCCGAAACTGCTGGCCAGTTGCAGCCAGTCGGGATTGCCGAAGGACAGCGCCGTGTGACGGTCGAATTCCTGCTCCTGCTTCCATTCGATGAGGCCGTAGCCGCCATCCTCCCAGACCAGAGCGGTGATGTTGGCGTTCAGGCGCTTGGCCGTCTCCATCTCCTGCACGTTCATCATGAAGTCCCCGTCTCCGGCGATGGCCAGCACTTGCGCATCGGGGCAGGCATGGGCAGCGGCGATGGCCCCCGGCAAGGGCATTCCCATCGAGCAGAAGCCGTTGGAGATGATGCAGGTTCCCGGCTCGTGGCATTGGTAATGGCGGGCGATCCACATCTTGTGCGCGCCGACGCCGGAGAGGACGATGTCCTTCGGGCCGAGGACGGCGCGCACGTCCGCGAGCGCCTTCTGGGGGCGGATCGGGCCGGTGCCGGTATCGTCCGCATGGCGGGTGAATTCCTCGCCCATCGTCGCGCGCAGTCTGGCCTGGGCGGAGAGGTCGTAGTCGGAAGTGCCGTCGCGGGCGACGCGCTCGTTGAGCATCCACAGGGCATGGGCCAGATCGCCGACCACCTCGACCTCGGGCATGTAATTGGCGTCGATCTCGGCGGGGAGGAAGTCGATATGGACGATCTTCTGGGTGCCGTGGGGGTTCCAGTTGCGGGGCGGGTACTCGACCATGTCATAGCCGAGCGTGACGACGAGATCGGCATCCTCGATGGCGAGCATGGGAAAATCGCGCTGGCCCATGCCGATGGTATAGAGGCAGTGGTCCGCGTCCATATCGACCGCGCCCTTGGCCATGAAGGTCATCAGGACTCCGATGCCGGTCGCGTCGCAGAACTTGCGCAACTGCTTGCTGGCGCGTTTGCGGATGGTGCCGTTGCCCGCGATGATGAGGGGGCGTTTGGCCGCGCGCAAGGCGTCCCACACCCGGTCCATGGTCTTGTCGTCGGGAACGGGGCGACGGGTGCGCGTGGGGGTGAGCGGGGTCGCCTCCGTCTCCATGCCCGCGATGTCCTCGGCGAGTTCGATATGGACCGCGCCGGGTTTTTCGGTGGTGGCGAGCTTGACCGCCTTGCGGATGATCTCGGGGATATTGCCGGGGGTGAGGATGGAGTGGGACCACTTGGTCACGGGGCGATACATCTCGACCACGTCCATGACCTGATGGCTTTCCTTGTGCAGCCGGGTGGTCGCGCCCTGCCCCGTCAGGACGAGGACGGGGGCGCGGTCCATGTCGCCGTCGGCCACGCCGGTGATGAGGTTGGTCGCGCCGGGGCCGAGGGTGCCGAGGCAGACGCCGACCTCGCCCGTGAGCCGCCCGTGGACCGAGGCCATGAAGGCCGCGCCCTGCTCGTGGCGGGTCAGCACGAACTCGATGGAGGAGTTTTCGAGGGAGAGCATGAAATCCGCATTCTCCTCTCCCGGCACGCCGTAGATGCGGGTGATGCCCTCGGCTTCGAGGCATTGGACGAAGAGATCGGAGGCTTTCATGGCAGGGTTCCTTGTGGCGGGTTTCACGGAAATATGTGTTGATCCTGCGCGTCGTCCGCACAAATCGACCTGAACGATCCGTGATGTCAGGAGCTTTTCGATGTCCCTCGCCTCCGCCCGTGAACGCCTGAACGCCGCTGCCAGACATATCGATGCGCCCGACGAGGTGGTGCAGAGGCTCGGATATCCGATGGAGACGCTGGCCGCGTCGATCCCCGTGCGGATGGATGACGGGTCGCTGCGGTTCTTCAAGGGGTGGCGTTCGCGCTATTCGGACGTGCTGGGGCCGACCAAGGGCGGCATCCGCTTTCACCCGGACGTCAACATGGACGAGGTGATGACCCTCGCCTTCTGGATGACGATGAAATGCGCGGTGGTGGACCTGCCCTTCGGCGGGGCCAAGGGGGGCGTGTCGGTCGATACGAAAGACCTGTCGGAAATGGAGACGGAACGTCTCGCGCGGGGCTGGGTGCGGGCCTTTGCACCGGTGATCGGGGCGGAGCGGGATATCCCGGCCCCGGACATGTATACCGGGCCGATGACGATGGCCTGGATGGTGGACGAGCTGGAAATCCTGCGCAATCGCAAGGAGCCGGGGGCCTTCACGGGCAAGCCCGTGTCACTGGGCGGCAGCAGAGGGCGCGATACGGCCACGGGGCGCGGGGCGTTCCATGCGATGATGCGGCTGGGCGAGGCGCTCGATCTTCCCGATGACGGGACGACCATCGCTCTGCATGGCTTTGGCAATGCGGCCACGGCCTTTGCACGGTTGGCCGAAAAGGAGGGGATGAAGATCGTCGCGGCCTCGGATTCCAGCGGCGGGGTCTACGACGGCGACGGGCTGGATGTCGAAAAGCTGATCGAGACGAAGGCGGAGGACGGATCCGTGACGGCCTATGAGGGCGGCGAGGAAATCGACGGGGATGCGCTGCTGCGGCTCGATTGCGATCTGCTGGTTCCCGCCTCGCTGGGCGGGGTGATCGACGGGTCGGTTGCGGAGGAGACCGATGCCGCCGCGATCCTGGAAATCGCGAACGGGCCGGTCACGAGCGACGCCGACGCGATCCTGCGGGAGCGGGGGATCGAGGCCGCGCCCGATATCCTCGCCAATGCGGGGGGTGTGGCGGTGTCGTATTTCGAATGGGTGCAGAACCGCAGCGGCGATCATTGGTCGCTCGACGAAGTGCAGGACAGGCTGGAGAACCGGATGAACGGAGCCTGCGACACGGTGATCGATCGGATGGACGATGTCGGCAGCCTGCGCGAAGCGGCCTATGTCGTGGCGCTGGAGCGACTGGCCACGGCCCTCGGGGATCGGGGAACCTGTCGCGATTTCGGCGGCTGCTGAGGCGCAGCAGGGTGCGGCCTGTCGCTTACCCGGTCGTGCGCAGGGCGCTCGCCCGGTACAGCGGCAGCGAGACGACGACTTTCGTTCCGACCCCTGTCTCGGACTGCACTTCCAGGGTTCCGCCCTGATTTTCGACCAGTATCTTGCTGAGGGGAAGACCGAGACCCGTTCCGCCGAAGCGCCGGGCCGTCGAGTTTTCCGCCTGTCGGAAGGGCCTCATGCATTCGATCACCTCCTCGGGGGTCATGCCGATGCCGGTATCGCGCACGATGACCGCGATCTCGCCGGAGCGCCGCTCGGCTTCCAGGGTGACGGTTCCGCCGGGATCGGTGAACTTGATCGCATTGCTTATCAGGTTCGTCATCACCTGCTGGAACCGGAAGGGGTCTGCCTCGATCGACAGATCGTCTCCGATCGAGGCGATCGAGAACCGGATGTCCCCTTTCTCCGCCTGCAGGGTCATCAGGCGCTTCATGCATTCGAAGGTTTCCACCAACTGCACTTCCTGCGACGCGAACGCTATATCTCCCGTCTCGACCTTCGTGAGGTCGAGAATATCGTTGATGACGCTCAGCAGGCGCAGCCCGCTCTCGTGGATATCGTTGACGTAATCGAGCACCCGCTCCGGCACCGATGATGCATGGGGGCCAGATCCGATGAAGTCGGCGAATCCGATGATCGCATTCAGCGGCGTGCGCAACTCGTGGCTCATGTTCGCGAGAAATTCCGATTTCGCGATATCGGCGGCGGCGGCGCGCTGTTCGGCTCTCTTGAGTTCGGTGACGTCGAATTCGCTGACGAGACAGGCCTCCTCGCCCGTCACGGAATCATAGCAGAGGCTCGCCTTGATCTTGTGCCACCGGTCGCCCCCGGCGATGCGTGCCCGTGCGACGATCCTGGCCTTCCGGTTCTGCCTGAGCGTCACCAGGAAATCCGCACCCTCGCCGGGATCGGCGAAACGGTCGATGAGACTGAGCGACGGGTCGGCCCATGCGCTGCGCGCGGCCGGGTTGAGATAGAGCGGCTCTCCCCCGGCGGAAAAGAGCGTGATCTGCACCGGCGTATGCAGCAGGGCCTGTACGCTGCGCAACGTCTCCGGTTCGCGCAGGCTTTCTTCGTTGCCCTCGCACAGCATCGCGAGGCGACCATCGGGCAGGATGAACCCGCGAAATCCGACATCGAGCGTGCAGGGCTGTCCATTCGGATAGAGAGTCCAGACCTCTTTCGCGCTGATCGAGAGATCCGCGAGGTCCGTCCGGTACTGCTCCAGCCTCGTCCTGACGCCGACGGACATATCCTGCGACATTTCCCGCTCGCATAGCTGTGCGAGACTGTCGGCACCCCATACCCTCAGGGCGGCCTCGTTGGCCCAGATGACCCGGCACAGATCGAAATCGAAGATCCAGATCGCCGTACGCAACCGCTCGAATATCCGGCAGGAGCCGCTGACCAGATCGGTCGTCGAGACTTTGGGAACTGACGACACTGGCATGGTCCTGTGCTGACGACGAAGCAGGCTTCGACCGGCATAAGGACCACGATCCTTTAAACATGGATGAATACTGCCTCAGCCAGAGCGTTCTGCCGACTCCGCAACGAGCGCATCCGCATAGGCGAAGAGAGCCGGCTGGCCGCCCGTGTGCCAGTAGAGGATGCGCGATCCGGCCAGTTCGCCGTGTTCATGGAGCGTGATGAGGCCCGCCATGACCTTGCCGGAGATCGGAAGAGCACACGTCTGAACTCCAGTCACACAGTGATCTCGTATGCCGTCTTCTGCTTGAAAAAAAA
>ENA-ORXM01003939-ORXM01003939.1-marine-metagenome-genome-assembly--contig:-NODE-3939-length-13828-cov-3.420842_pt1 | contig 13828 bp, 11 predicted proteins | sample MGYA00237867_ERZ511480 | MGnify/ENA primary metagenome ERZ511480 (study PRJEB26309, sample SAMN06266103) | marine metagenome | isolation source: Algal blade | place: United Kingdom:Sidmouth, United...
CTCCTGCTGCTGAAGAAGCAAAAGAAGAAGCTGCACCTGCCGCATCTACAGAAGAAGAATAACTAACTCTAGAAACGATGCGAAAGGAAGACTGTTTCTACCTAGGCAAAATCGTTTCTAAATATAGTTTTAAGGGCGAGGTGCTTGTCAAAATAGACACCGACGAACCTGAATTATACGATAACATGGAATCAGTTTTTGTTGCGCTTCGCAATAATCTGGTTCCATTTTTTATTGCCAAATGCCGATTACACAAATCGCAATTATTACGTATTGATTTTGAGGAAGTGAATTCTGAAGATGATGCTGATAAGTTAATGGGCTCTGAGCTGTACTTACCCCTTTCTTTTCTACCTCAACTTACGGGAAACAAATTCTATTTTCATGAAGTTATTGGCTTTAAGGTAATAGATGATGTTCATGGAGATATTGGTTGCATTCAAAGCGTGAATGACACCACCTCTCAAGCACTTTTTGAAATCTTAAAAGAAGACAAAGAGCTTTTAATTCCAATTAATGATGATATAATCACCAAAGTGGATCGTGAGAACAAAACAATTCATGTGACTACCCCAGAAGGTTTGGTCGATCTTTATTTAAACTAGTACTATTTATTTTAATGCTTGTTCACAGAATTCTAAGCACTTTTTAACTTCCGCTAAGGCATTTGAACCTTCAGGAATTTTATACTCCAACTCAACCGTTGCTGGATACTTATATTTTTTAGCTTGCATTAATTGCAGAGCTTGTGCGATAGGAGTATCACCTTGCCCCCATGAAAGATTTCCTTTTTTATTTTCTGGGGTTTGTCTATCCTTCAAATGCATACTTTTAATCCGATCATGTTTTGCAATGATGATTTCCAAGGGTTTAGAATTGCCGGCAGCCACATAGTGACCTAAATCAAGATTCAAAGCGTTGTATTCAGATTGAGCTAGAGCGGTATCCCAGAGTATCGGAGTTTGTTGTTCGTGACCATGATAACCGACATATATTCCATTCTTTTTCGCTAAAGCACCTAGGCGCATAGTATGAGCGTCATCGCTCGGATGTTCAACCGTGACGTGACTTGCACCAAGAATCTTACCTGCTTTCATGCCCCATTCAATATCAGCATCAGAATTATCTTTTCCAAAAGTATTTCTGGGTTTAAATGCATAGATACTTACCCCAGCATCGTTATACATTTTACGAAATTGCTCAAACTTACTCATGTCAGCAGTAACACGCCAATTTGATACTTGCTTTTTGTATGATTCTAATTGAGCGGTCATTTCCACTAACTCCTTTTCTTCTTCTTTAGTAATTTTTCCATCACGCCTTTTTTCTCTTAAAGGCCACATTTTTGCCATATCAATAGGGTTATCAGGTCTACCCGCAAATGTCTCAGCTGGATCGCCTATTAATTCGATAGCATTAATTCCACTATCCAAAATATACTTCAAAGTGGCCTCAGCGCTTTGGTCTTCCATACTTCTAAACGAATAGGTGATTACCCCTATTTGCACACCATTTATATAAGAATTTGGTCTTTTATAGTGCTTTAATATCGCAGGAGCACTAAAAAGAGAAGGGCCTATTAGTGCGGTACCAGCAGCTGCTAGTGTTGACTTACCCAAAAAATTTCTTCGACTAAGAATCTGGTTGGTTTTTTGCATAATTCTATAATTTTATGTCTGTTTTGGTATTGACTGTAAGTTAGCATATAATTTTACTCTATGAAACTACGAATGACACGCCATTGCGCGTCGGTAATAGCTGGTCCATCGAAAAGCGCTACTCCATTTGCACCTTGCTCTTTTGCTAATTGCAATGCCAATTTAAGTTCTTCAGGTTTCATTTTGGGAACATAAATACCTGTATGCAATTCCGTTTCTTTTTCCTTTAAATCCGAAACGCCTTGCCCTGTAGCATAACCAATCCAATCTATTTCTTCATCATAAAAACTATGATAAATCATAGGCAGTACGGCATCTACATTCCATTTATCCCAACGCTGTCGAACCATATGATCGGCCATTTCTGGATAAGGAAAAACGGCGGCGGTCAAAATCTTATCATTTGCATGTACAATGTCATAGGCTGCGTCTACAATGGCTTTTACTTTATTTAATCTGAAATTTTTCCATTCCATATCGATAGCCGGATTTTCAGAATCTTTAGGGTTTTTATGATGTATTTGCTCAAATTCAGATACACAAACATCGCAATAGCAGAAATCATACCTAGGCAATTCTGTCTCTTGTTTCAAATTATATTTTGGGAGTAAACTTATGGGCAAGAAAATATCAGAATATCGAATATAATCAAGATGTACACTTGCCACGCCCTCCACCTTGGCGAGACCTTCGACCAAACTTAAAATATGTCCTTTGGATGCTTCACGTGTTGGACACATCCATTTATAATATCCAACGTATGGCGGATCATCATAACAGGATTTTCCATCACGACTAACCGCGTACCATTCCGGATGCTGTTCTGCAACCTTGTCACCTGGCGATTTACAGTAAACATCCATGCATGCACTTCTAAATTATGTGCTTTGGCGAATGGCACCAAACGTCTTAAAAGCTCCGGATTCGCATATGTGTTAATCAAAACGGCATCAATGCCATTTTTTGAATACTTTTCAAATTCTTCAGAAAACGAAGCGTCCGTTCTTTTTTCATCAGCGGTAATCCATGTCCAAAATTTAAAAGTTTTTACTTTTTCTGCATTTGTTTGGGCCATAGTGTCAGGAGTACCTAAAACGCTTAGAAATAAGATTAAAAGAAAAACGCTATTTGAGAACCCAATTTTCAAATTACTCTTTATGTGCTTCGAATTTACCATCTTTTGTTATGCTTAAAATTTGATTTGTAAACGGGCTTTTCGCCCAAATGGCCCACTCAAAAGTGTGAACCTCTAATTTTGGAGATACTTCTTTGCCTAAAATAACCTTTGGCGTTAAATTAATAGTTGATTTATGCTCTTTGATCAATTGTTGGCGATACAACTCATATAAATACCATTTGATATGTTCGTTTTGCGGAATCTTAAAACTATCAATTTCTCCAGCTTCTTTCTCGGAAAAATAAACGTATCCCCAATGCTCGGGCTCATGCATATTAATGACACCTTGAGGGGACCAAACCCAATTATATTCAGGTCTGTACTTTTCTGTTTTTATGTCCTTCGCTCTTTGATACTTGCCATTGACTATTTCAAAATCCCAATTTACTCTAGAGAAATTCATGCGCCAAAATTCGTTTTTAGGTACGGCCGTTTGACCTCCTGGATGTGTTTTGAAAGACCATGGTATAGCAATTTCGACTTGCCATCCCTTATCAATGTCTTTTGAATTATTCAAACTACCTTGAACTGAAACTGCTGAACGCAAGCCTTTAAAATCCCAGCCACCTAAAATAGTACCGCCATTCCTGTAGGGTTTGGACAGAAATAAGTCCCAAACGGTATTTAAGGAGTTCACTTCAAACTCGTAGTAATTATGCGTATCTCCGTCCAGGTCTATGAAAATCTCAAAGTCATTGTTATAGAAAATAATGGTGTCACGCTCTTTCAAATTTCCCCAAACATGAGGTTCTTCCATTTCAGCAAATACATAGAGATACTTTTCATCCCAAAGCATTTTCATTTTAGTATCATAGGCCGGCTTCTTTTGCCCCTCAATATCAATATACGAATCAGACCAAGGTGCTTTTTGCCATGAGGTCTCATCATCTTTTCCATCTATTTCTATAGCTTCATTGGCTTGAAAGGCGATATAGGTTCTGGGTACGTTTTGAGAAATAGCACTAAAAGAACCCAGAATAAGACAAAGAAAAAAAATCAAATAGTTTTTTTCTTTTAGTTTTATATTAATTTTTATTTCCTTTCTCATCATTCTCTGTTTCGAAAAATACTTTGTTTAATCCCAAAGAAACCAATAGTAAAAACTTAAAAATTGAAGGCCCCTACTTTCCATTTAAAAAATTCTTCTTTAAAGGCTTGTAAAATTCTGTATTCCCTTTAAATACTTATAATGAGACGTAAAGGCGCATTGAACTACTAAAAAATGTGCTCGTACACAAAAAAACGAAAATTCGACAAAAAAACAACTTTGCAGCATTCATTTTTTGTACTTTTATTGACTCTATTGTTTTCAGAACAATTATTCTAAAGTATTATAGATTTATGAAAATAAAATTAACCATGCTATTTCGCTGCTCTAAAATTTTTCAACTAAAATTTTTCAAAAGGTCACTTATACTTCCGCAAATTCTTGTTTTGACCCTATTCAGTTGTAATACAAACAAGTCTTCCGAAAAGTTAATTTCGGTTAATTCAAGTAATAAAACCGTACCTGAAGTGGTCGATTTTACCTTTGATGTAAAACCCATTATTTCAGATCGATGTTTCAAATGTCACGGCCCTGATAAAAATGCTATTGAAGGTGACCTTTCTTTAAATTCTCCTGAAGATGCTTACAAAGCCCTTGGCGAATTGAAAGACCATTTTGCCATTGTTCCAAAAGATATAAAGAAAAGCACCCTTGTGGAACGCATTTACAGCGAAGACCCTAACCTAAAAATGCCTCCACCTGAGTCGAATTTAGATCTAAGCGAATACGAAAAAGAAATTTTAACCAAATGGATCGAACAAGGTGCGGAGTACAAAGCCCATTGGGCATTTAGTCCGCCAGTTCAACCTGAGATTCCTTCTCCTAAAGAGAATTGGGGCAACAATGAAATAGACGATTTTATTCTAGCAAAACTTGAGCAAAATGGAATAGCACCAAGCAAAAAAGCATCCAAAGAAAAATTGGTTCGTCGTGTTTCTTTTGACTTAACAGGACTTCCCCCATCGGTATCGCAAATTCAAAACTTTCTAGAGGATACTTCTGACAAAGCCTACGAAAACTTAATCGATTCTTTACTTGTCACCAATGACTATGCCGAGCATATGGCTGCTGAATGGATGGATATTTCTCGTTACGCCGATACACACGGTTATCAAGATGATTTTGAACGAACCATGTGGCCTTGGCGCGACTGGGTGATTCATGCGTTTAAAAATAATATGCCCTACGATCAGTTTGTGACCTATCAATTGGCAGGAGACCTCATGCCCGATGCCGGCTTAGAACAAATACTAGCTACCGGATTCAACAGAAATCATAAGATTACGGCCGAAGGAGGTGTGATTCCAGAAGAATATCGCATCGAATATGTGGAAGATAGAACAACCACTTTAGGTATTGCATTTTTAGGACTCACGCTAGAATGCGCTCGATGCCACGACCACAAATACGACCCTATAAGTCAAGAAGCACATTTTCAGTTCTTCAGTTTCTTTAACTCTATACCAGAAAAAGGATTACTAGCGGGCAGAAATGACCTCGGCGACCCTTATATAAATATCACAGAAAAAGAAGCTGAAGGGGTCTTGTCTTTCATTAACATGAAAAGCAGCCCCATGAAAGAAGTCCCGGTAATGGTTATGAAAGAAATGAATGAGCCAAGACCATCGTTTATTCTTAATCGAGGAGTTTATGACCAACCTACGACAGAGGTTTTTCCGAGTACTCCAGAATCTATTTTGGCTTATTCCGAAGAATATCCGAAGAACAGACTTGGGCTTTCAAAATGGTTGTTTAATAATGAAAATCCCCTAACATCAAGAGTTGCGGTAAACCGATTATGGCAGCGCATGTTCGGTGCAGGAATTGTAAGCACTTCTTATGACTTTGGAAACCAGGGGGCATTACCGACACATCCAGAATTGTTAGACTTTTTGGCGATAAAATTCCGTGAGGAAGGTTGGGACACTCGAAAAATGCTAAAATATATGGCACTTTCAGAAACCTATCAACAAAGTACGGATATAGCTCCTGAACTATTGGAAATAGACCCGGAAAATAAATTGTTAGCCAGAGCTTCAAGACTACGGCTTTCCGCTGAAATGATACGGGACCAAGCTTTAGCGGTAAGTGAACTCCTGAACAAAGAAGTAGGTGGGCCAAGTGTAAAACCCTATCAGCCTGATGGTATTTGGGAAGAAACTACAGGCGGCGGTGGCGGAAGTACCGCTTCTTATATTCAAAGTACTGGAGAAGATTTATATCGAAAGAGTTTGTATACATTTTGGAAACGGACGGTTCCACCACCGAGTATGATGACTTTTGATGCGGCTTCGCGAGATATTTGTACTGTAAAAAGACAGGAGACCAATACGCCTTTACAAGCATTGGTGCTTTTAAACGACCCACAAGTAATTGAAGCTTCTCGTGCATTGGCTTTAAATGCCTTGTCTAAAAATGGACAGTCAGTTGACGAACAAATTAAATACATATTTCAACGTGCAACAAGTCGTCTACCTAGTGAAACCGAACTGTCAAGCCTTAGCAAATACTATGATGATATGCTAATACAGGTAAAGCAGGAAGAGGTGAAACCAGAAAGCTATTTGACCATAGGAGCATACGAAGTGCCTGATTCTATTAATAAGGAGAAACTAGCAGCGTTGTCGCTGACATCACACACCATTTTGAATTTAGACGAAACCATTACAAGAGGTTAATATGAGCGAAAAGAAAATTATTGAAGATCGGTCCTTAATTTTGAACCGCAGGTCCTTTTTAGGAAAATCTGCATTAGGTGTTGGTGGTGTTGCTTTATCATCACTTTTAGGAGTCAACTGTTTTCGAAAAGATGACAACGGTTTACTAACCAAAGATACCGGTACAGGTAGTGTTCAAGGAATCTTGAAGGGTTTACATCACCCTGCAAAAATCAAAAGAGTCATTTATTTATTTCAAAGTGGCGGACCTTCGCAATTAGAACTTTTCGATTACAAGCCCACCCTAATTAAGAGAAGAGGCGAAGAACTACCAGAATCCATTCGAAATGGGCAACGGCTTACTGGCATGACCTCTGGGCAAGACAGCTTTCCTTTAGTTGGCTCGCAATTCGGATTCAAACAGTACGGAAAAAGTGGTACTTGGATGAGTGATCTACTTCCACATATCGGAAAAATGGCCGATGAAATCTGCGTCGTAAAGTCGATGTATACCGAAGCAATTAATCATGACCCCGCAGTAACCTTTTTTCAAACCGGTTCGCAACAACCCGGCAGACCTAGTATTGGTTCTTGGTTGAGTTACGGACTAGGTAGTGAAAACGAAAATCTTCCCGCATTTACCGTTTTACTCTCCAGAGGTTCTGGGCGACCAAACGGTCAACCGCTTTATACGCGTGTATGGGGAAATGGATGTTTACATTCCCTGCACCAAGGGGTTCAGTTTCGGGCGGCAAAAGACCCAGTATTGTATTTAAATGATCCTGAGGGAACAACGAAAAAGACGAAACGTGCCATGCTTGATCAGTTGGCCGAATTGAACGACCAACATTATCAAACTTCTGGCGACCCTGAAATACAAAGTAGAATCGCGCAGTACGAAATGGCCTATAGAATGCAGACTTCGGTACCTGATGTAATGAATACCGATAAAGAACCAGATCATATTTATAAAATGTACGGAGCTGATGCAAAAATTCCAGGTACGTTTGCTGCCAATTGTTTATTAGCACGACGACTGGCAGAACAAGATGTTCGTTTCATTCAATTGTATCATATGGGTTGGGACCAACACGACAACTTACCCAATGCCATTGAAAAACAGGCCAAAGACGTGGACCAAGCTTCCGCCGCACTTATTGCAGATTTGAAACAACGCGGTATGTTGGAAGATACCTTGGTGGTTTGGGGAGGTGAATTCGGGAGAACCAACTATTCGCAAGGGCTACTGACCGACACCAATTATGGGCGCGACCATCACCCAAGATGTTTTAGTATGTTTATGGCTGGCGGCGGTATCAAACCAGGAATCGTCTATGGTGAAACGGATGAGTTTGGTTATAATATTACTCAAAACCCAGTACACGTTCATGATTTTCAAGCAACTATGCTTCATCAATTGGGCATTGACCACGAAAAACTTGTCTATAAATATCAAGGTAGACGTTTTCGATTAACCGATGTTGAAGGTCACATTGTTAAAGATATTTTGACGTAATGGAGCGACGGGGTTTTATCAAGAAAACTGCAATTGCCTCTGCGGGTATGTTGGCAAGTTCTTCGGCCATGGGTATGTTCGCACCTTATAAAGATGCTATTATTGGTCATGGAGACTTCCGATATAAAATAGATATGTCTTGGGGTACCTTAAATGCTGAAAACTATCCGGTGAACGATTGCCATGAAATGGTACAAGACTCTAAAGGACGGATTTTACTATTGACCAATCATACCAAAAACAACGTGATTGTTTATGACAAAAGTGGAAAGCTTATTGAAGTCTGGGGAACTGATTATCCAGGAGCACACGGACTCACATTAAAAGTCGAAAACGGAGAAGACTTTCTGTATATTTCTGATAATGTGCGGCATGAAGTTATTAAAACAACCATAGACGGGAAAGTTGTTCAAATATTTCCGTATCCGGCCGCATCGGGCAAATACGCTAAGAAAGAAATTTATATTCCCACAGAAACCGCTATTCATGATAATGGCGATGTTTATGTAGCAGATGGTTACGGAGAACAATACATTATGCACTACAACGCCAAAGGAGAGTTACTACATACTTTTGGTGGCCGAGGCGATGCCGACCACCTGTTTAACAATGCTCATGGCATTTGTATTGATAGTCGTAATAGTTCGAATCCGACTTTATTGATTACCGCGCGTCAGCAGAACAAGTTAAAACGATTTACCCTTTCGGGGGAATACTTAGAAAGTTACGATTTACCAGGAGCATATATTTGTCGCCCAGTAATCCATAAAGAAAATGTGTATTTGGCAACCATTTGGTCCAACGATGGTTCAGAAGGCACCGGTTTTATTTCCATCTTAGATAAAAACAACAAATTGGTTTCGGCTCCTGGAGGTTGCACTCCAGACTATGCCAATGGTGAATTAAACAAAATGTATCAAACACTCAAAATATTTACCCACCCGCATGATGTTTGTGTTGATGAAGATGAAAATTTATATGTAGCGCAATGGAATTCAGGAAAAACATATCCTATAAAATTGGTACGGATATGAGATATACACAACTCGTTATCGTCCTATTAGGGTTGCTATTTTCTTGTAATACAAAAGAAAAGGAGGAAGAAGAGTCAGCCTATCTTACTGCGGTTAATACTTTAATGGCAGCACCCCTATTAGAATGTGAAAATCTTTTCTTTACAGATTCGGTAAAAGTTGCTATGAAATTCTCGTTGCCCGATTCCAACATTAAGTACACTCTTGACGGCTCTGATGTTAGAGCTGAATCTAAAACCTATGAAAAACCTTTACTTCTTGACAAAACAACCCTACTAAAAGCTAAAAATTTTCATCCTGAATTTCAATCGAGCAACGACGCTAGTATAAAGGTGATAAAAACGAATTCGAAGTTAGCGGGAAGCAAAATTGACGTAAATCCCAATCCAAATGAACGTTACAAAGCAACCGGAACTTCGAGCTTAACTGATCATATCAAAGGAACATCTTCATTTGCAAATGGCAATGCTTGGCTAGGTTTTCAATCCGATAGTATCCGAATGGAAATTAAATTGTCTCAAGCACAAACACTTTCTAAAGTCATCGTTAGTACCATGGTAAATCACGGTGCTTGGATTTTCGTTCCGAAGAAAATAACCGTATTCTCGGGAACTAGGGAAATCGGAAAAGTCGACCTTCCAAAGCCCTCAAAAGAAGATACATTTAGACTTGAATTTATTGACATTCCTATCAAGAAAGATATATATGATAGTCTAAGTATTATGGTTTCTTCGGTAAACGAGATTCCCGAATGGCATCAAGGTAAGGGAACAGTAGCGTGGTTCTTTACCGACGAAATATTAGTTGAATGAGTATGATTTTACAAGCAATACAGATAGGTAATTTTCACCCATTATTTGTACACCTGCCTATTGGCATCATTCTATTGGCGTTCGCCTTGGAAATGTACAATCGATTTCGCCCGAACCCATCAGCTGATGAATTAATTTTGTTTGTTTTAGGATCAGCAGGTGTTACTGCCTTGGCATCTCTGGGGACAGGTTGGTTACTCGGAGAAGAAGGTGGGTTCGATAAAGATTTACTCTTCTTACACCGCTGGATGGCGGTTGCTTTTACGGTAACCACAATCGTGCTTTTCTTTTTAAAACGTTCAAAAGCCAAGGGAGTTCAAAAAGCGTATATCCCCACATTTATTGTTGTTCTGATACTAATATCGGTAACCGGACACTATGGTGGCAATATGACCCACGGAGAAGATTATTTATTTAAAGATATAAGCGCCAATAAAGTCATTATTAAAGATGTGGAGGAGGCAAAAGTACATGCCGATATCATACAGCCGATTTTAGATGCGAAATGTGTGAGTTGTCATAATCAGGGGAAACTCAAGGGCGGACTTCTAATGACTTCCCCAGAAAATCTTTTAAAAGGAGGCGATTCTGGTAGTATGTTCGATTCAATCGATGCAAAACCTTTGCTTGTTCATCGCATGTATCTCCCTCTAGAAGATGAAGAACATATGCCTCCAAAAGGGAAAGTACAACTGACTTCTGAAGAAATTGCGCTAATGGAATGGTGGGTTGAAAATGGAAATTGTTTCGACTGCAAGACAAAAGATTTAAAAACTTCTGAAAAGCTGAATGTGATATTAACCAGCCTTGAAGAAGACACCTCTCCCCATGCGCTTATAGCAAAAGAAGTTGAGCAAGTACCCGTTCAATGGATGGATGAAATGAATGCTTTAGGCATTGCGATTTATCCGCTTGCAGAAGAAAACCCTTTATTGATTGCGAGTCTGTTTGGCGAACAAAAACAAGTAAAAGAGAAACTACAACATTTAGAAAAATATGGTGAGAACATCGTGGAATTGAATTTAGCCAACTCTCAATTCAACGATACCATCGCAGACTTAATTAAACCATTTGAACATCTAACCAAATTACAAGTACAGAATACTGCGCTTACTGACAAGTCTATTCCTATTTTCGAAGAATTTGAATTTTTAGAATCGCTGAATCTTTATGGGACAGCTATTGGAAACTCGATTTTCGAACTTACACAAAAGCTTCCAGCTTTAAAATCACTTTACCTCTATCAAACGAAAGTAACCGAGGCTGAAGTAGAAAAATTTCAATCAGATTACCCTGCCATCGCTATACAGCACATTCCCAAAGATGCGTTTAAGGCAGTTTCATTAGCTGCGCCCACCATCATAACCGAAACAGCATTTTTTAAAGACACTTTAGAAATCGCATTGGAAAATACATTCGAAGATTCGAAAATATTTTATACCCTTGACGGAACACAACCCGACAGCACCTCAACGGTTTACGAGAAACCTTTTAAAATAACAGCATCAAAAACACTTCAAGCCGTTGTGATGAAAGAGGGATGGAAACCAAGTAAAGTAAGTTCTCAAAAGTTCAAAACTACTTCCGTTGACTATCTTGATGTAGCTCTTAATAAATCCCCCAATGAAAAATACAAAGCCCAAGAAGGGAAAACATTGGTAGATTTAAAACGTGGTTCAACAAATTTCGTTGATGGTGCTTGGCTTGGTTATGAGGGAAGTCATTTCAGTACTACCATGACATTAAAAGAAAATAAAGAGATTTCATCTATTTCGGTTGGGGCATTATCGGCACCTGCCAGTTGGATTTTTTATCCTGTGGGATTAACGGTTTACACTTCTGAAAATGGCAAACAATTTAAACGTGTGAAGCGTTTACAACTGCCGAAAGAAGAGCCTAACAATGATGTTAAAATGGCATTTTTCGATATGGAGATTCCACCTACTAAAGCCAAATATGTCAAAGTTGAAATTACTAGCCCACTTAAAAACCCTTCATGGCATCCAAATCCTGGTGGGAAAAGTTGGATTTTCGTTGATGAAATCATCTTAAACTAAAACTCCTTTTTATGAGTAAACTATTCATCAGATTAATCGTATTTGTTGCTGCTACAGCACTTTTGTCTTGTAAGCATGAAGCCAATAAAAAAGAAGTAAAACCAGATTTTGCGCCACCAAACGTTGTCTTAATTTTCACCGATGACCAAGGGTACAATGATATTGGGGTTTTTGGAGCGGACGACATTGCAACTCCAAACTTGGATCAAATGGCTGCAGACGGAATTAAACTCACAAGCTATTATTCGGCCCAAGCAGTTTGCTCTGCATCACGTGCAGGTATATTGACCGGGTGCTACCCTAATCGTATTGGAATTCACAATGCACTAGGTCCAGGTAATACGCACGGAATTAATGCCTCTGAAACTACTATGGCTGAAATGTTAAAAGCCAAAGGCTATAAAACAGCAATCTACGGAAAATGGCATTTGGGACATCACGAAAAGTTCTTACCAACTAGACACGGATTTGACGAATGGTTCGGTATTCCCTATTCCAATGATATGTGGCCATTTCACCCGCAACAAGGACCCATTTTTAATTTTCCTGATTTACCACTTTATGAAAATGAAACGGCAATTGACACGCTAATTGAACAATCACAATTAACCACTCAAATCACAGAACGAAGTGTTGATTTTATTAATAGAAATACGGATAATCCTTTCTTTTTATATGTGCCGCATCCGCAACCACATGTGCCTTTATTTGTTTCCGATAAGTTTAAGGAAAAATCAGATAGAGGTTTATATGGCGATGTTATTATGGAAATCGATTGGTCTGTAGGGCAAATTATGGAAGCCTTAAAAACAAACGGACTGGAGGAAAATACCATCGTTATTTTCACTTCAGATAATGGTCCATGGTTATCCTATGGCAACCATGCAGGAAGTGCATTCCCACTTAGGGAAGGCAAAGGAACGGGTTGGGAAGGTGGCCAACGTGAGCCCTTTATTATGAAATACCCTAATAAACTGAACGCCGGACAAGTTTTAGACACTCCCGTAATGGCCATTGATATACTTCCCACTATTGCTGAACTTACTGGTGCTGAACTTCCACTAAAAACCATCGATGGTAAAAGTGTTTGGAAGGTTTTAACCGGGGAATCTAATGAAAGTCCGCAGGAAGCTTACTTCTTTTATTATAGAGTCAATGAACTATTTGGAGTACGGTACGGAAAATGGAAATTATACTTTCCACATCGCTATAGAACCATGGATGGTCAAGAATTAGGTAAAGATGGTTTACCTGGTAATTATCGTATGATAGACCTGGAAGAAATTGAATTGTATGATGTGGTTGCTGATATTAGTGAAACAAAAAATGTCGCGGAAGAAAACCCGGAAGTCGTAGCCAAAATAAAATTGCTAGCGAATACCATGCGCTCAAGGCTAGGGGATTCCCTCTTAGAATTGGAAGGTTCAGAGACACGAGAACCAGGAAGACTAAACCAACCATAAAAAAAATCCGTTGCTAAGCAACGGATTTTGGGTTGATAAATTTTAATTAAAAAGTTAATCTACAATATTCAAAGTACCCGTCATCATTGAATGAAACTGGCAGTTGTAGAACAAGGTATCAGGGGCGTCCATCGGCACAACAAAAGTTATGGTTCCATCTTGAGTACCGTTATTGGTAACGCCTTCATTATATGCATCCGCATTCGTATTTCCTTGAACTGATTTTATAAAGAAAGGATGTCCTGAGGCACTAACCGCAAATGTATACGTCTCGCCTCGCTTCAAGGTCAAATCAGGATTTTCAAGATTTGTAACATCATCTGAATTGAAAACGTATGACATCGCTCCACTATTGGTAACGGTAAAGTCCTTAGACGCCTCTTCGTCTCCTTCATCACCTTCGTTA
>ENA-ORXM01003940-ORXM01003940.1-marine-metagenome-genome-assembly--contig:-NODE-3940-length-13827-cov-4.183491_pt1 | contig 13827 bp, 10 predicted proteins | sample MGYA00237867_ERZ511480 | MGnify/ENA primary metagenome ERZ511480 (study PRJEB26309, sample SAMN06266103) | marine metagenome | isolation source: Algal blade | place: United Kingdom:Sidmouth, United...
TATTTATTCGAATGATTAGTGTGCTGCATGAGTGGAGCGAAGGCTTCTGCGCATTGCCCGATAATTGGCGACGAGTGATCCTGCACGAGGATGTATCGCATCTGCCAGAACTTCTGCCAGGGGCGGGAGCGCGCATTAAAGACTCTACCTTTCTCTATGTCTGGAAATACACTGAAGGAAGAAGCGGTTCGGACTTCTATTTTTGGTACGTCTTTAAGCTCTTTTCTGTCGTTATCTGGTTCGCCCCCGCCATCCTCTGGCGTCTTGCACTGAAATCGACCTTCTGGCTCTACGGTCCCGCGTTGCTCATCGCCTATCCCGGCACCGAAGGTCGCGAGGAATGGCTCTCACGACCAAGAACTGCATGGGAATGGCATCAATGCTTGCTGGCGTTGGTCATGCTCGGGGTCAGCATCGTCACCCTGACCGGCTTTTCCACCCTGTTTGGGACTTGGTCGGAAGCCTCGGAAGCGGGTGTCCCGCTCCTCCTCACATGGGCGCTCGCGCTGGATTGGGGCGCGTTGTGGTCACAGCCTTGGCGGTTGCTCTCGCTGCTCAACCTGCTCTGCGCCCTCGCCATCTTCTACTGGCGCGACCATCTGCGCGCGCGGATAACGAACAAGGAAAAAATTCCCATGACCGGCTGGCCGGTCGGCTGGCTTATGCGGCTGGCGCGCTTGCAGATCGCGATCTTCATCGCCTACTGGCTCGTCAGCCTGTGGAACCTTGTCCACTATCTCGATGCGACCGGCAGAGTGACCTTGCCACTATGATCTCCGGCGGAAGAAATGACTGGTCATTCCGGCGCAGGCCGGAATCCAGCCTCGTTTCTATCGCGCTGAACTTTGTAGACTTCGCGAAACTGGATGCCAGCCTTCGCTGGCATTACGAAGAGGGAGAAATCACCCCCGCCACGTCCGCACCGGCCCCGTATCCAGATGGATGAACCCCGCGCGCGGGTAATACCCCACGCCCCCGGCCCGCATCTTCAGGGCCAGCTTGCGCAGCGTATTCGTCGAGACGCCATCGAGCCGGATATCCACCGCCATCCCGCGCATGTGATAGCTGTTCTTGGCCACGCCGCGCAGCTTGCGCCGCAGCATCCGGTTCGTCGCCGCCGAGCGATAGCCCGAGACGACCGTGATCGCCTGATCGAAGCCGATTTCTTCCTGCACCAGCGACAGCAGGTCGATCAGCCCCCGGTCGATCTTGACCACTTCGTCCCGCCGCCAGTCGCGCAGCAGGTGGTCGATCTCGCTCAGGGCATCGTCATACATGATCGGTCCGGCCCGGAAGACCCCGTCGAACACATCCCCCGTGCGCCGGGCGCGCAGTTTCAGGCGATGTTCGCGGCTGTCTTCGTAATCCAGATCGACGCGCAGGGGCTTGCGCACGGGCAGCGGAAACGCACCGGGCCGCAGGGCCGAACGGCGTTGCAGGGCCGATGCGGGCTGGATTTCGGCAAGCGGGTTGTATTCGTACTGGACCGTCCCGCCCCAGCCCCGGTCGGCCTTGTAAGTCGCAACGCCCGCCCCGATATCGCCATCGTAGATCGGGCTCATCCCCGCGAGGGCCGGCGAGGCTCCGGCGAGGGTCAGCCCGGCGGCGGCGCGGGTAGCGTTCGTCAGAAATGTACGGCGGTTCGTATCGGCCATGGCGCAGGTCGTCCCCTTGTCGTACTGCGTATCGGTACAGCGTGAGCGGAACGTAGCCGTGGAGCGTTTAACAATGGTTAACGCGCCATACTTCGCATCCGCATTGACGCAGGCGTTACCGGCGGTTAGCAGACAGAAGTTCAGACAATTTTACCTATCTCTCAGAGCGGGATCCAACCGATGACCGAGTTGCGCGACACGGCCCTCACGTCCAAGGCGTGGCCCTTCGAGGAGGCGCGCAGGCTCGTCAAGCGGTTCGAGCGCAAACCGCCCGAGAAAGGCCATGTCCTCTTCGAGACCGGCTACGGCCCTTCCGGCCTGCCCCATATCGGCACCTTCGGCGAGGTCGCCCGCACCACCATGATCCGCCGCGCCTTCGAGGCGATCAGCGACATCCCGACCCGGCTCATCTGTTTCTCCGATGACATGGACGGGATGCGCAAGGTGCCCGACAACGTGCCCGACCCCGCCGGACTGGCCGAACACCTGCACAAGCCCCTGACCTCGGTGCCCGACCCCTTCGGCAAGTTCGACAGCTTCGGGGACCATAACAACGCGATGCTCCGTCGCTTCCTCGATACCTTCGGCTTCGAATACGAGTTCATCAGCGCGACCGAGTTCTACGGTTCCGGCCAGTTCGACGGGATTCTCCTGCGCGCCGCCGAACGTTATGACGATCTCATGGCGATCATGCTCGAATCCCTGCGCGACGAGCGGGCGCAGACCTATTCGATCTTCCTCCCCATCTCGCCCCGGACGGGCCGCGTCCTCTACGTCCCCATGAAGGAGGTGAACGCCAAGGACGGCACCGTCACCTTCGACGACGAGGACGGTACCGAGACGACGCTCCCCGTGACGGGCGGCAACGTGAAACTGCAATGGAAGCCCGATTTCGGCGCGCGCTGGGCCGCGCTGGGCGTCGATTTCGAGATGTACGGCAAGGACCACTCGACCAACACGCCGATCTATGACGGCATCTGCAAGGTCCTCGGCGCGAAACCGCCCGAGCATTTCACCTATGAACTGTTCCTCGACGATCAGGGCGCGAAGATCTCCAAATCCGCCGGCAACGGCCTGTCGGTGGACGAATGGCTCGCCTATGCCCCGACCGAGAGCCTGTCGTATTTCATGTTCCAGAAGCCGAAGACGGCCAAGCGCCTCTATTTCGATTCGATCCCGAAAGCCGTGGACGAATACCACCAGCAGCTCCGCGCCTTCCCCGATCAGGACATGGCCAAGCGCCTCGCCAATCCCGTCTGGCACATCCATCGCGGCCAGCCGCCGGTCAGCGCGATGCCGGTCAGCTTCTCGATGCTGCTCAATCTGGCCAGCGCGGCGGGGGCCGAGGACAAGGACACCCTCTGGGGCTTCATCCGCAAATACGCCCCCGACGCGACGCCCGAGAGCCATCCGTCACTGGACGAGGCCGCCGCCGGAGCCGTGCGCTACTACCACGACCGCATCGCCCCCCATAAGACCCGCCGCGCCCCCGAAGACAAGGAACGCGCCGCCCTGACCGACCTGCGCAACCGTCTCGCCAAGGCACCCTCGGATCTCGACGGCGAAGCCCTTCAATCCATCGTCTACGAGGTCGGCATGGCCCACGAGTTCGACCCCCTGCGCGGATGGTTCACCGCCATCTACGAAACCCTGCTCGGCCAGTCCCAGGGCCCGCGCTTCGGCGGCTTCATCGAACTCTACGGCGTACCGGAGACCGTGGCGCTGATCGACGAGACGCTGGCGGCGTAGGGAGCGGCCTACATCATCAGCAGCAGGTCGTCGCTCGTGACGATCTCGCCATCGGCGAACTCGTATTCTTCGATGTACTCGCCGCGTTGCTGCACGCGCAATGCGCCGACATTCGCGATGTCGCCCGTGATCGTCTGGTAGGGGTCATCCTCCCACGCGAGCGCGAGCACTTCGCCGTTGATCCCGCCATAATCGATCAGCGACACCGAAATGTCGTCACGGTCCAGATCGGTGAAGACGATGCGATCCATGGTGCCCGAGGATGCAGTTTCGGCGGAATTGCCGATGAAGACGTTTTCGCTCACCTTGCCGTAGAGATACGTATCGTTTCCCTCGCCGCCCTGCAGGTACTGGAAGTAATTCTGCACTGCCGAGACGAAGAGACCCGGCTGCACCTCGTCTCCGTATAGCGGTCGGCCATACTCGTCCGTGAAATCGTAACCGTCATCTCCGGCGTCCAGAATATCGTCGCCCAGCCCACCGAAGATCCAGTCGATCCCCTGGCCCTGACCCGCGATATAGTCGTCACCACTCGTCCCGAACAGGGCATCGTCGTCCCGGTCGGGATAGAGATCGGGATAGAGGCGCGAGAGGAAATCGGCGTCGATCCGGCTCAGGGTCGTCCCATCCGCGAACTCGTAGCCCTCGATGAACCGGGCATCCTCGGCGATTGCGAGATTTCTGAACTCGTTGCCGCTGTTGAACTGGCTCCAGCTCACATGCTCCTGGATCGTGAACTCTTCCCGGCCGGAAAGACTGTTATAGATGTAGCCGACGGCCACGTCGCGGTCGCCGAGCGAGCCGTCGGTGAACACGACCCTGTCCATATTGCTGCTGAGCGTACCGTTGGCGACCGGCTCTGCCGCGCCGTCGATCCAGACATTCCAGTCGGCATCGCCGTAGAGATAGGTATCGTTGCCGTCGAGGCCCAGCAGCTCGTCGTAATCGTAGGTCGTCTCGGAGGGTCTGCCGTTGATCGGCGGGGAACCGCCCCCGGACAGGACGTCGTCGGCGGATGTCCCGAAGATCTTCCCGTCATATCCCGGCGTCCCCGAGATCATGGCCGGCGGCGCGAATCCCGCCACCGTCTGATCCCGGAATACGAAGGATTCGATATACTCCCCGGCATGGGCGATGCGCAGTTCGCCGCTGTCGGTCCCGTCATCCCAGAGAAGGCGCAGCGCAAGCCCGTTCGTCTCGCTGCCGTAGTTGAAATAGTCGACGGTAACGTCACTTCGACGGAAACCGGACATATCCACCCGGTCTGCGGTTCCGCTGTCTGCGGTTTCGGCACCATTGCCGATGAAGACGTTGCCGCTCTCTCTGGCGTAGATATAGCGGTCGTTGCCCGCCTCGCCGTGCAGGTACTGGAAGATCGAATCCGTGGGCGCATTCGTGCCACCCGCGTCGAGGACGTCGTTTCCGGCCCCTCCGAATATCCAGTCGACATCCATCGTGCCGCGTATGTAGTTCACGCCCGACGTCCCGATCAGCATGTCGTCCGTGCGCGTGCCACCGAGGAAGTTCGCGTCGATGGCACCGAGGCTGACACCGTCGCGGAAGGTATAGCCTTCGATGTATTCGCCCATCCGGGCTATCCGCAACTGGTTCCCCTGTGACAGGCTGATCGTGAGCGCGTCGCCGTTCGATGCCGTGCCGTAGTCGACATTGCCGAGCGTCAGATTCTTCAGCTCATAGCCGACATAGACGTGATCGGCCGTCCCGGAGGCCGTGGTTTCGGCTTCATTGCCGATGAAGACCATCCCCAGGCCATCGTATTCGTATCGGTCGTTTCCCTCCTGTCCGAAGAGATACTGGAACCGCCCCGGATCGGACGTGGCTCCGGCATTCAGCGTGTCGTCGCCCGCACCGCCATAGATCCAGTCCACGTCCCGCGAGCCGAGAATCACGTCGTCCCCGTCCGTTCCCAGCAGGCGATCGTCGCTGCGCCCGCCACCGAGGAAATCGGCGTCGATCCGACTTGGCCCCATGCCGTCGGAAAAGCGGAACTGTTCGATGAAATCGCCCCGATGCGCGATCCGCAACGCGCCGCTGCCGGTGGAATCCTCCCAGGCGAAGGAAATGACCTGACCGTTCAGCGCCGTTCCGTAATCGACCAGATCGACCTTCAGCTTCCCGATGTCCAGATCGGTGAAGCGAACGAGGTCCGCTGTGCCCGACGTCGCGGTCTCCGCCCCGTTCCCGATGAAGACGTTGCCGTCGCTCTTGGTATAGCGGTAGTGATCGTTGCCCTCCTCCCCGTGCAGGTACTGGAAGCGGCCCGTGCTTCCCGGCTCGCCCGACAGACCGGCGCTCAGAACGTCATCGCCGCCCCCGGCGAATATCCACGCATTGTCCCGTCCGCCGGTGATGGTTTCACCCGCCTCGGTTCCGAAGAAACGGTCATCGGTGCGTCCGGCATAGAGGCTCGGATACTGGACCGACAGGAAATCCGCATCGACCCGCCGGAACGACGATTCACCGTCGTCGAAGCGATAGCCTTCGATCTCCGCGCCCATGTTGGCGATGCGAACCTCGCCGCTGACGTTCGGAGTCTGAGTGCCGAACTGGATCGACAAGGCCAGCCCGTTCGGGTTGTCCCCGTAATCGAACGTCGTGTAGCGGGTGGTGCGCGCCTGTATTTCGCCACTGAGGAGCACGGTGTCGTCGATCCCGGTCGTCGCCGTCTCGGAAAAGGCGGTGATGACCATCGTCGGCCGCGTATTGCCGGGGCCGGGATTGTAGGCGAAGCGGTAGTCGTCGTCGCCCTCCCGGCCATGGGCGATGTCCCACCCCAGTCCGGAGCTGAAGATATCGTCGCCGGCGAGGCCGTTGAGGACATCGACGCCGTTCGATCCCTCGAAGACATCGTCGGACGACGTGCCGGTCAACGTTTCGTTGCCGGATGTTCCCGTGATCACTGCCATGTCTGACGCGCCTCCTCGGCACTCGGATAGCCTGGGATGCCTGGTTGCATCTATCCGTCCATCCTACCGAACGACGGAAGCCCATTGCAAGGGCATCGCCCCGACCCGCGATACCGCACGGTATTCACCGTCTTTCCCGACGATCCCCCCGGCGATCCCCCAGCGATCCCCTGTCGAGCAAGACTGTTGACGTGACGTCATCCGGCTGTTCTGTTGATGTTTCAGCTCGGGACAGCCAGGCCGGAACCGTCCGGTCTCGGGTGGATACCATCGGGCATGGGAGGAATGACGATGATGAACCGACGTAGATTTGGAATCGCCGCCGCACTCGCCACGGCGGGGCTGGTCGCTGCCGCCACGGTCACGCCTGCGATGGCGGAATACCCCGAGCGCCCGATCACGCTGATCGTGCCATGGGGCGCGGGGGGCGGTACGGACGCCACCGGGCGGATGATCGCCACCCTGCTCGAAGGCGAGCTGGGCAAGCCCGTCACGGTCGTCAACCGCACGGGCGGCAGCGGCGTGGTAGGCCATTCCGCCATCGCGAACGCCAAGCCGGACGGCTATACCATCGGCGTCGCGACGGTCGAGATCGGCATGATGCACTGGGCCGGGCTGACCAAGCTGACCGGTGAGGATTACACGCCGATCGCGCTCTACAACTTCGATCCGGCGGGCCTGATCGTCCGGGCCGACAGCGAATGGGAAACCGCCGAGGACGTCATCGCCGCCGTGAAGGCGAACCCCGGCAAGCACAAGGCATCGGGTACCGGACAGGGCGGTATCTGGCATCTGGCACTCGCGGGTATGCTCGACGATGCGGGCATCGCACCGGACGCGGCTCCCTGGGTTCCCTCGAAAGGCTCGGCCCCGGCATTGCAGGAACTCGCGGCAGGGGGCGTCGATATCGTGACCCCTTCGGTCGTCGAGGGCGCGGCGCTGATCGAGGCGGGCAAGGCGAAGGCGCTGGCCGTCATGTCCGACGAGCGCCTCGGCGCTTTCGAGGACGTGCCGACCCTGAAGGAAGCGACCGATTCCGACTGGCAGATGGCCGCATGGCGCGGGATCGCCGGACCCAAAGGAATGCCGGAAGAGGCGGTCGAAAGGCTGACGGAAGCGATGGAGACGGTCTGGAAATCCGATGAGTTCCAGGAGTTCATGAAGGGCCGGGGCTTTGGTCTCGTCTGGAAGCCGGGCGACGAATTCGCGACCTGGATGAAGGACAGCGACGCCTCGCTCGGCACCGTGATGAAAGCGGTCGGTCTCGCGAAGTGAGGCGGTGAGATCGGAAAAAGAACCTGCCCCGGCGCAACTGCTATAGTCGCTGGGCCAGAGATTTCGCATCCCCGGATGCAATGCGGCATGAAATGCCGCTTTGCTGGTCCGGGGTCGCTCGCCGCTGAGAGAGACCCCGGACCAGCGCAGCAACATTCCATGTTGCAGCGCATCCGGGGCAGCAAACACCTGAACTCCGTAGGCGAGACTGAACCACCATGCGCCTGAACGATGCGATCTTCGGTGTGATCCTGATCGTCTTCGCGATTGCGGAAATCGCGTGGACGACCACGTTCCCGAGTCTCTACGGGCAGGATTACGGCCCGGACCTCTTTCCCGTCATCATCGGGGCGGGGCTTGCGCTCTGCGGTCTCATCCTGCTCGTTCGGGGGTGGGCGCAGCGCGAAACCGTGCCCATGATTGAATGGGGCGACTGGGCCAGCGACCGCACCATCGTGCTGAACGTCGTGCTGCTGATCGCCAGCGTGGTCTTCTATATCCTGTTTTCCGACTGGCTCGGCTTCGTCCTCACGGCTTTCGCGATGCTCACGCTCCTGCTGGTGCGACTGGGGACCGGGCTGCTCGTCAGCATCGCCCTCGCGACCGTCGTGACGCTGCTGATCCATACGCTCTTCGCGCGGGTTCTGCTGGTGCCGCTGCCCTGGGGCATCCTGCAACCGGTCGCATGGTAAGGAGCCAGGTCATGGACACGATCCTGGAAGCGTTCGCCCTCGTCACCGAGCCGTACACGCTCGGCGTCATGCTCCTCGCGGCGATGTTCGGATTGTTCGTCGGGGCGATGCCGGGGCTGACGGCGACCATGGCCACGGCGTTGCTCATCCCCTTCACCTTCTTCATGGACCCCGTTCCGGCCATCGCCGTGATCGTCACGGCCGTCGCCACGGCGATCTTCGCGGGAGACATTCCCGGCGCGTTGCTGCGCATACCCGGCACGCCCGCCTCGGCGGCCTATTGCGACGAAAGCTATGCCATGACCCGGAAGGGGCTGGCCGAGCGCGCGCTCGGGATCGGCCTCGTGACCTCGGTGATCGGCGGGCTGACGGGGGCGGTGGTCCTGTCGCTCAGCGCGCCGGTCCTGGCGGAATTCGCGCTCCGGTTCTCGTCCTTCGAGTATTTCTGGCTGGCCTGTCTGGGCCTCTCCTGTGCCGTCATCATCTCGACCGGCTCGACGCTGAAGGGCTTCGTCTCGCTGCTCATCGGTCTCTTCATCGCGACCATCGGCATCGACGGCACGGCGGGGCATCCGCGCTTTACCTTCGGCAATGTGGAGTTGATGGGCGGGGTCAGCTTCATCCCGGCGATGATCGGCATGTTCGCGATCTCGGAAGTGCTGCGCTACGTCGCCTCGACCCGCGAGGCCCTGCCGGTGCCGCAGCAGCCCGTGGGCAGCGTCTTCGGCGGCATCGGCCCGATCCTGCGCAGATACAAGATGAACATCGTGCAGGGCAGTTCGCTGGGCGCGATCATCGGCATCCTGCCGGGCGCGGGCGCGGATATCGCGGCATGGATCAGCTATGCCATCGCCAAGAAACGCTCGAAGGAACCCGAGAAATTCGGCACCGGCCATCCGGAGGGCCTCGTCGCCGCCGGATCGGCCAACAATGCCGCCGTCGCGGGGGCTTGGGTGCCCGCCATCGTCTTCGGCATTCCCGGCGATTCGATCACCGCCATCGTCATCGGCGTCCTCTACATGAAGGGCATGAACCCCGGCCCCATGGTCTTCGTGGAAAAGCCCGAACTGATCTACGCCGTCTTCATCGCGTTCTTCATCGCCAACCTCGCGCTGCTCCCCCTCGGCTTTGCGGCGATCAAGATGTCGCGGCAAATCCTGAAGGTACCCCAGCGCATCCTGATGCCGATCATCCTGCTGTTCTGCATCGTGGGCGCGTTCGCGATCAACAACACGGTCTTCGGCGTCACGGTCATGCTGGTGCTCGGGATCATCGCCTATGTGATGGAGGAAAACGGGTTTCCCGTCGCCCCGGCCATCCTCGGGATCGTGCTGGGCGCGATGATCGAGGACAATTTCATGGCCTCGATGATCAAGGCCGATGGCAGTCTGTCAGGCTTCTTCTCCCGCCCCATCGCCGCGACGCTCGGGGTTCTCACCCTCCTGCTCTGGACGATGCCCCTGTTCCTGACCCTGCGACGATGGCTGCGCCCAGGAACAGAGTGAGGCCAAGTTGGATTTGAACTCACACCAATAGGTATGTGAATTCAGGAGTGGATCAGTCTGAAAACACGGGTTTTGCGATGCACCCGTCCGCTATGAGCGCATTTTTGCCATCTGCGGGTTGCGGAAACCCCCCAGAATTCTAATGTTTTTGGCGCTCTATTGCTTGACATAATTTTGCAAGCGTGAAACATATCTTTATCTGTAGAAAAAAAGAGTAATTTGCTGCCAGTTATGGCAAAATAGAGCCTCTTATATGATTTTTGTGACTAGTTATTTTGCATAGAGCATTTGATGGCAAAACATTTATACAGATATATAAGCATACTTCTAGCCGTTCTTGGATTAGCTGGATTGTTTGATGATATAATTGTCTGGAAGCACTTTTTTCAAAACATAGTTTCTCAATATGAGAACGTACGAAATCAACTGCTGTCCATTATCCCAATAGAAATTTCAGATGATGTAAAAGACTATTTAGTTTTATCTATTGCCGCCTTTTTAGCTTTTAAATTATCGGCTTCCTATCAAGACAAATACTTAAACAGATTAAGAACAGACGAGATTAATAAAGTTGTAAAACGTCATGCTATAATGGGAAGAATTATATTTTTCCCAAAAACAATATTTGATCTTGTCTTGTATATGATTTTTTGGCCTTTTGTTGTGATTCACTCTGTATTTTTCTATCTTAAAAATATTAGTAGAACAATGAGTGATGACGAGAAGAAAATTTCAAAAGCAGCAATGGACTTATTTAATACTGAAATTACCAGAGAGATGAATAAAGGGATAAGTTTTGGCGAAGCAAATTACTACTTTGAGCAAAATTATTTAGAAAATAAAGATTTCGTAAAGGGGATTGAGATTCTAGAGTTCTTCGGTGAGATAGAAATGGCCAAAAATACTATTAAATCATTTTTAGCAATAGTATTAATTTTTATTATAGCTATATTTCTTTTTTCAAGATATTAATCAAGATAAGCAGTGTGGACGGATTTGATCGAGATAGAAACCTCTGGAACTAATAATAACGGTGAGGATATGACTCTCTTAGAGAAGCAGAACTCCCCGGATGACCAAAGCTCACAAGCCGAAGGTCCGCGCCCGTGTCTAGCATCTCTTTGCCTAGGAGAAAGGACCACTTCTGCTAGTCCATCCGACCGCTCCCGGCGATTTGCAGACTTCGATCTTTGGAATACAGCATGGAATTCCAAACTGATCCACTACCGTGAATTCAGGCGCTCGTGGGTCAACCTGACCTCGATGCGCTTTACCGCGTCCCCGCCGCAGTCCCGCTGAACCGTCCCGACGGCACCGGCTCGGCGCGGGACGTATCCCACGTATACAGATACGCCCCCGCGCGGACCGTCGTGCCGTCTTCCAGCGCCACATCCACCGGGCGCAGCAGGAACTCGTACGGTTCGGGCCAACCCGGCGTACACGCTTCATACTCATCGAACGCCGCGAACAGCGGTTCGGGGGTCAGCACCTCATGCACCTCGCCCCAGACCCGGTCTTCGGGACAGGCCGAGGGCACCGCGCCGGGATAGCTGTTCGGCCCCTGCGCATCGACTTCGCTGATGATGTAGAGCCGCGCCTGGACCGACCCCGTCCCGATCAGCCGCGCCCCCGTGCGCAGCAATTCGGACAGCGGATGACCGGAGGCGGTCAGCAGGGTGCCATAGACGAACAGCGTGTCGAATCCGCGATCCACGGGCGGTCTCCTGCGAGGGACAATCGGGAGAGGGCGCGGTAATCGAAAGCCGCTCGCCTGTCCAGTAGGTGCATCGCCATCCCCGAAAGTCGAGACGGTTGGCAGGACGATCGTATAGGCTATGTTGCATTGCGGTGGAAATCGCCCGCACCGGGTATCGGTGCATGGTTGGAGAGAGGAGCGCCGATGGTCGCCCGTATCGTTCCCGTGGATCCCTTCGATCTCGTCGTCTTCGGGGCGACGGGGGATCTGTCCCGCCGCAAGCTGATCCCCGCGCTCTATCACCGGATGGCCGATGGCCAGATGCCCGACGATGCCCGCCTGATCGGCACGGCGCGCAGCGACATGGATGCGGACGGGTTTCGCGCCCTCGCATCGGAGGCGCTCGACGCCTTCGTTCCGGCAAAGGATCTCGACCCCGATATCCGGCAGCGGTTCCTCGCCTGTCTCGACTATCTGCAACTCGATGTCGGCACGCCCGAAGGCTGGAACGACCTGCGCGGGCGGCTGAGTACCGATGGCCGTCCCTGCGCCTATTACCTGTCGGTCGCGCCCCGCTTCTTCGGCATGATCGCGGAAGGGATCAGCAAGGCGGGGCTGGTAGACGCGAACACCCGCATCGTCGTCGAGAAACCGCTGGGCCGCGATCTGGCCTCGGCCCGCGCCCTCAATGCGCAACTCGCCGAAGGCTTCGACGAGAGCCAGATCTACCGCATCGACCATTATCTCGGGAAGGAGACGGTGCAGAACCTCATGGCCCTGCGCTTCGCCAATACCCTGTTCGAGCCGCTCTGGAATGCGCAGCATGTGGATCACGTCCAGATCACCGTCGCGGAAAGCGTCGGCATCGAGGGGCGCGGACCCTATTACGACCATGTCGGCGCGATGCGGGACATGGTGCAGAACCACCTGCTCCAGCTTCTGTGCCTGACCGCGATGGAGCCGCCCGCCCGGTTCGAACCCGATACCGTGCGCGACGAGAAGCTGAAGGTGCTGCGCGCGCTGGAGCCGCTGACCGATGCAGCGGACGTGGTCCGGGGTCAGTACCGCGCGAATGGCGGAACGAAATCCTATCGCGAGGAAGCGGAGGACGAGGGCAGCACGACCGAGAGTTTCGTGGCCCTCAAGGCGGAGGTATCCAACTGGCGCTGGTCCGGCGTGCCGTTCTACCTGCGCACGGGCAAGCGCCTGCGCAACCGGGTGTCGGAAATCGCCATCCGGTTCAAGGACGTGCCCCATTCGATCTTTCCGGGCACCGGCGCGACGCCGCATCCGAACGTGCTGGCGATCCGGCTTCAGCCCGACGAGGGGATCACCCTGTCGATGACCGTCAAGGACCCCGGCCCCGGCGGGATGCGCCTGACCGATACCAAGCTCGACATGAGCTTTGCCGAGAAGCTGGCGCAAACCGGAATGCGGATGCCCGATGCCTACGAGCGGCTGGTGATGGACGTGATCCGGGGCGACCAGACCCTCTTCATGCGCGGCGACGAGGTGGAGGCGGCCTGGGCCTGGATCGACCCGATCATCGCCACATGGCAATCCGCGCCGCCGCCCCGCCCCTACGATCCGGGATCGTCGGGGCCGGAGGATGCGCTGATGCTGATGCACCGGGATGGACGACGCTGGCGGGAGATCGAGGCATGAAGATCGAAACCCATGCAGCCGACGATCTCGGCCCCGCGCTTGCCCGCCGGGTTGCCGACGACCTGCGCGCGGCCCTCGACACGCGCCAACGCGCGAGCCTCGCCGTGCCGGGGGGCACCACCCCTGCGCCATTCCTGAGGGCGCTCGGAGCCGAAGCCCTCGACTGGAGCCGGGTGTCCGTCACGCTGACCGATGAGCGGCAGGTGCCGCTCGGCCATCCACGTTCCAACCGGTCGCTCGTCACCCAGCATCTTCTGCAGGGCAGGGCCGGGGTGGCGAGTTTCGTTCCGCTCCTCGGCGACGACGCAGAAGCGGCGGTCGCAGCCTTGCTGCCGCTGGATGTCTGCGTCCTCGGTATGGGTAATGACATGCACACCGCCTCGCTCTTTCCCGGCACACCGGGGCTGGCCGACCTGCTCGATCCGGCGGCGGCGCGTTGCGTGGCCGATGTGAGGCCACCGGGCGCGGATGAACCCCGCGTCACCCTGACGGCCCGCGCCCTGGGATCGGCAGCCCGTACCTACCTGCTCATCACGGGCGCGGATAAACGCGCGGCATTGAAGAGGGCGATGGTGCAAGAGGATCGAGCTGCGGCCCCGATCCGTGCCATCCTCGATGCCGCGCGCGCGCCCCTCGTCTTCCATGCAGACTGAACGGAGAAGC
>ENA-ORXM01003941-ORXM01003941.1-marine-metagenome-genome-assembly--contig:-NODE-3941-length-13826-cov-4.171285_pt1 | contig 13826 bp, 11 predicted proteins | sample MGYA00237867_ERZ511480 | MGnify/ENA primary metagenome ERZ511480 (study PRJEB26309, sample SAMN06266103) | marine metagenome | isolation source: Algal blade | place: United Kingdom:Sidmouth, United...
TAATTTTTCTAGAGTGAACGTAATATTGCCCAAAGTACTTCCATCATCAGCTAAAACGCTTTCCGATACTTGCACAATTCCTCCTTCTGGGGGCTCAGGAAAATCTGAAACGACATTATACAAAGCACTTTCGCCAAGCATGGTATAGTTGTTCTTATTGTCAACACGCAATTGAAAATCTACGTTTTCAAAATCAATATCGTCAGCATAAATCGTCCATTCAAAACGGAGGTTGTCACCTGAACCAATTTTGTTAAAGTAAGTGAAATGGGGCTCCGTTTCAACAAAATGCCTTGCATGAAAGAATACCGCACCAGCATTTCCTCCAGCTGATACGAAAGCTCTACCGGGTTCTGCACAAATGAGATCATCGAGCGCATAGGAAATGAGGTTCTTTCCATCATGTGAGCCACCATAACTACCAGCAGATAAGTTGATGACTGCAGGCATGCCACGCTCTTGCGCATAATTATAAATAAAAGCAGCGCCATCAACAACAGAGGTGAAGAAATTGTCAAAATCTAGCGCAACACCAATGATGCTTGCTTCTGGCGCCATGCCTGTGAAATCACCATCCGAGGGGTCTGCATCAAATCCGGCTGCCGTTCCCGCCACATGAGTGCCGTGAGATTTGAATTCGTCCCAGTCTTGATCGAAAGAAGGGCAAGTTTCATTTGCTATCGATAGCGAGTCACACTCGTAGCCATACCCAAACGATCCCGGCGGATTGCCAGACATGCGCTGATCCCAAATGGCAACCACTCTTGAATTTCCATCAGCATCATTAAAATCAGGATGTCGATAGTCTAACCCACTATCAAGAATACCAACAATAACTCCATCGCCCTTGTAAGCGCGGTCTAGGCCATTACTACCGTTGTGTACCGCCGTAGCATTATTCAAATCGCGAACAGTTTCGTTGAAGAGTTGCCCTTTTCCACCACCAGTAATCGCAACATCAAATGCGCTGGCATGTAAGATTTGTTCTGTTGTTAAACTAGCTCTTGTAAATCGCTTAGTGCTATACCTACTTTTCTCATTTACTTCTTGCAAGAATAACTGTATTTGTTGCTCCGTGCCTTGAATAAATACGGGTATTTCTTCTGAAGCCTCCACTTCTTGCATTCGTTGATAAAGCTCGAGACTAACAGGAAGTTGTGCAGAAAGTGACAAGGTAAGAAATACTAGAGGTAGAAGAATCCAACGCATAAGTGAATATTGTAGTTTAAAACTACCATCATTTACGCAAAAACTATTCCTAACGGATTGAATGCGTTAAATTTAGAAATAAACTCTTTTTTTATGTTGAGATTACCAGACACTTGGCTTTTAAAGATGTTCCACCTCGTCACAACCGTGCTATTTTTCAGTTTGCTATTGGGTTGTACAAAGAATTTGGTGGATCAACAATCAGCAGACTCTATTGACGTTCAAAAGAGTAAACACGTATTGGTAAATGGCCCTATGGTTGGCTATTCTACAATGAAAGAGGTCGCTGTCTGGCTACAAGGTGAGCCTTTATCAACCTATCGGTTGTACTATCAGGATGAAGCCGGAAATCAATTTGAAAGCGAATCAATTACTCTTGGGCATTCAAAAGATAACACAGCTGTTCTATCAGCTGATAAAGTTCAACCAGGAAAACTGTACACCTATGAAGTGAAGCATATTGATTCGTGGTCGGGCCATAGTGCAAATCAGAGTTACCAAACCGTTGTTGGTAGCGGCAGCTTTCAATCTCAACCACTATGGCAATGGCGAACCGATCCGCCTGAATTTTCATTTGCATTCGGCAGCTGCAACTATATTAATGAAGAAGAAACCGACCGACCGGGCACACCCTATGGGGGCGAGTATCAAATTTTTGAAACCATTTATGAACAGAACCCAGATTTTATGATTTGGGGTGGTGATAATACTTATTTGAGAGAAGCAGATTGGAATTCTATGACTGGTATTTGGCATCGCTACACTCACTCGCGCGCCGTGCCCGAGATGAAATCTCTTCTTGCAAACGTACATCACTATGCAATATGGGATGACCATGATTATGGGCCGAACGATAGTGATCGGTCGTTTTACTTGAAAGATTCAACTTTAAAAACATTCTCTAAGTTTTGGGCGAATCCTGGTTATGGAATTAATGGCAAGCCAGGTATTACCACTCGTTTTCAGTGGAATGATTGCGAATTTTTTCTCCTTGATAATCGATATTACAGAACACCCAATAATCGTAAAACAGGTGATCGCTATATTTTGGGTGAAGAACAATTTACTTGGCTAATCGACAACTTATCGAGCTCTTTAGCGAGCTTTAAATTTGTTGTTATTGGTAATCAGGTTGTCAGTTCTGCTGCGGTTTATGAAAACCACGCCACATTTGCTAATGAACGAATTCAATTGCTTAAGGCCATTCAACAGGAAGGTATAAAGAATGTAGTTTTTTTAAGTGGTGATCGTCATCACAGTGAGCTGAGCGTGTTAAAGGAAGAAGGGAAGCCAACCATTTATGATATTACGTCATCGCCACTAACTGCCGGCACACATGACGCTAGAGATGAAGGGAATGTGTACCAAGTGGAAGGCTCATATATTCATGACCGAAACTTTGCGAATATAGAAATAAGCGGCGAATGGGGGAATCGAACACTCCACTTAGCCTATCTTAACACAAACGGTGAGGAGCTTTTTCAGTACAAAATCAATCAGCAAAATTGAGCGTTGGCTAAACTTGTCGTTTTATTAAATTCTTGTAATTTCGATATATGGAACTTTTTATTGATATTGAAACTGTGCCAGTGCATGCTGAGTATGCGCAACTTCCTACAGAATTTAAAATTCATTGGGAGAAAAAAATGCAATACTTACGCCTTAAAGACCATGAAAGAAATGACCCTGAAATTGCTTATTATGGGCATGCAGGAATTTTCGCCGAGTGGAGCAAAGTAATTTGCATTGGTTTAGGTTACTTCAGTAAAAAGGAGAAAGACTTAAAAACCTCCGCAATTTATGGCGATGATGAAATTGAAATTTTAACAAATTTTAAGTCTGTACTTGCCGGGTTTAGGGAATTCACTGATATCATATTCTGTGGTCACAACATCAAAGAATTCGATCTTCCGTTTTTGTGTAGAAGAATGCGAATTCACCAAATTCCATTGCCCGATGAGCTACAGCTCGCCGGTCTTAAACCATGGGAAAACCTACATGTAGATACTATGGATATGTGGCGCTTTGGCGAGCGTAAACGATTTACCTCACTTGATTTGCTCGCTCATGCACTTGGTGAAACGTCTTCGAAAACAGACATGGATGGTTCACAGGTCGCGCAGGAGTATTACAAAGAAAAGAACCTAGATAAAATTGTAGACTATTGCAAGCGTGATGTTATAACCACAGCTGCTGTTTATAATAGACTAAAAGCATAAATCAGCCTCGAATCGTGTTTACATTATTTCAATCGTTGAATTAAAGCCAACACCTCAGAAACATTTTGCTCTAATTGAGCAAAATCTCTATTGCTGAGTAACTCTTTTGAAATCAGCTTTGATCCCATGCCCACACAAACAGCACCGGCACTTAGCCATGAACGTAAATTTTCTTCGGTTGGTGAAACACCTCCCGTAGGCATAATGGTTGTCCATGGTTGCGGTCCGCGCACGGCTTTTATAAAGCCAGGTCCGTATACTGAACCAGGGAACAGTTTCACAATATCGCAGCCGAGTTCTTCTGCTCGCCCAATTTCACTAAGCGAACCACAACCAGGCATGCATGGCACTTTACGCCGATTACAGGCAGAAACTACATCGTCTCGCAGCGCAGGTGTAACAATAAAATTTGCCCCTAATTGCATATAAAGAGCGGCAGTGCCCGGATCTGTTACCGAACCTACGCCTAAAACGAGTTCTGGCAATTCAGCTTCACAAAACAGGTTGAGCTCACGAAATACTTCATGAGCATAATCACCTCTGTTTGTAAATTCTAATATTCTTGCACCACCGGCATAACATGCTTTTAACACATCTTTTCCAAGACCCAAATCAGCATGATAAAATAATGGAACCATGCCTTGTTCAGCAGCGGTATGTAATACGTGCAATTTTGAAAATCTTGCCATCGGTTATTGCCAGTTTAAAATGTTGTGAAAAAGATATTGTTTTGGATTCTTGACATATTCCTTTGCTGCGTCAAGATCTGATTCTTGAATGAAGTCTAAGCTATTAAAAAAGATAGTGTATGAAGCACATTAAGTCTGCTGGTGTTGAATTGTAGATGCAAAAAAGCTTGAAAAACATTTACGTTGTAAATTTGCGCCTCTCATTTTCAAACTGAAACACGCATGCTCAATGTTATTTTGTTTGGCCCTCCCGGAAGTGGGAAAGGCACCCAAGCTACCAAACTGAAGGAAGAGTTCAACCTTATCCATATCTCTACAGGTGATTTGCTTCGCGCAGAAATATCAAAAGAAAGCCCTCTTGGTCTAGAGGCAAAAAACTTTATGGATAATGGCTTACTTGTTCCTGATGAAGTAATTATTGGTATGATCAGTTCGGTTATTGATGATAACCAAGACAGTCAAGGTATCATCTGTGATGGGTTTCCTCGTACAGTTGCTCAAGCTATTGCCCTTGATAATTTACTTGATATCAAAGACTCTGGAATTGCAGGTTTGGTTGAACTTCAAGTCAGTGAAGGCGAATTAACAGAGCGGCTTTTAGAGCGTGGCAAAACATCTGGTCGCACAGATGACCAAGATCTTGATACGATTAAGAAACGAATTGTTGAGTATAGAGAAAAGACCGCGCCTGTTGCTGAGCATTATAAGAACGATGACAAATACATTGCTGTTGATGGCATGGGCAGTATTGATGACATCTTTCAGCGACTAAGTTCTGTTTTCCAGTCATTTTCGCCTACTGAAGATTGATTACCTGCGCTGACTATACACGTTAAGCTTACCTCAGCATTTGTGTCTAGAAGAAACTGCTCTTCAACCATATGAATACCTTCTATTTTTATTTGGTTGATGTATCCATCTAATCTGGCGTAGTCATGAAATTGTGTGGCCTTTATTTGTGAAGTGATATCGAAAGTGAGGTCGGCAAGGTCTTGCTCAAGTGAATAATTCATTTTTCGTTCAATTGATCGTTTGAAGCTACTGTTTTTTTGCAACGTTGCTACCAGTTGGTCAACTATCTTGTTATTACTCTTAGTTGAAATATCTTGAATAGAAACGCCCAAGGTTTGTTTCTCAGGGTTAAATGTTGGTATTCCCGTTAACTCTAGAATGCCCGATGTTTTTCCTGTGGCAAAATCTGCAGATACGATGAGTAGGTCTTCGGTTTGTTTACCTGACAAGTTAGAAAGTGTAATTGTTCTATTCCCTTGAATGTTGAAGGAAAGCGGTTCTTCGAGATCGTTCAAGTATGTTGTAAACGTATTGAATGGAATATAAAGAGGAATGCGCAGTTGGGTGTATTGTTTTTCGAAACTCTCGAGCCGCTTAGCATTGGGAATTTTTTTGGTGTTCACACGTATCGGACGCTTTCCGGTTTTAATATCAATTAATGCATTGACTAAGAAAGTGGTTTCCATCATGCCTGGTCCGCCGGGCTTTAAATCTGATGCCGCTGCAGAGGTCGGTTTAATCATTGCCCAAGAGTCAAACGGTTCTTCTTCTATATGATATGGCGTTTTTATTTCTTCCCAAATCAGTTCTATGATTTCTCGTGTATTTATTGCATCAATTACCTGCTTTTCAATTTGAGTATTGATTTCTTCAACACCAACATCGAGATTGTTTGCTAGCTGATCTTTGAAAGAAATCTCAAACCCAGCAATGTTTAAAGTTGGCGATTCTTCAATATCGAATGTGGTTTCCGCATCGGCTAATAAATCCCAATTTGCATCGATATCGGCATCAACTGCTGAATTCAGCATCACTTTAGCTTGTAGTTTCAGGTTTTTTCCTACGGCAAGTCGTAGCGGACCACTTGCCTCGGGATCAATCTCAATAAACAAGGGTATTCGAAGTTGTATTTTGTTGTCTTGCGGAAAGAGTTGAGCGAAGCCTTCTTTTTTCACCCGAAAAGAGATGCTCAAATTTTTGTTTACTTCGATGTCATTTTCTTCAAAAAACCAACCCTGTTCGTCCATTTGTTTATTGAATACAGACTCAAAACTGGCAATATCAATTTGAATGGGTAGAAAAATTGTAGATGTATCCTGCACATAATCTGCCTTTGCTACAATTTCTTTTTCGCCACTAGGCTTGCAGGTTCTCGTGAGAGTAAAAGCAATAGCGGCAACTACACCTAAGATGAGAAACAGTTTAAGGGCTTTTTTCATAATTACTTACAGGACTTTCTGTTGGTAAATAGCTTCGAGATTTCTACCAAGGCCATCATAATCAAGACCGTATCCAACAACAAATTTGTCTTCAATTTCAAAACCAATTTGATCAATATCGAGGTGGTGTTGCAGAGCGGTAGGCTTGGTTAGCAGCGTGGTAATAATGACTTGTTTTGGGCCTTTTTTTGCCAACTCTGGTAAGAATTCACTCATGGTTCGGCCAGTATCAATAATATCTTCTACAATCACAACTGTTCTATTATACAATTCAACATCAAGCCCAAGTAAGGTGAGTACTCTGCCTGTTGATGAAGTGCCGCTGTATGATGCCATTTTCACGAAAGATATTTCGGAGCCCGGAATCGTGATCTGTCTAAATAAATCTGTCGCATAAAGAAAAGACCCATTTAAAATGCAAATAAAAATTGGCTCTGTACCGGCTAACTTCTCATTGAGTTCTTCGGCCATTTCGCTCACTCTAGCTTGAATGTCTTCTTTAGATAAGAAGGGCACAAAATGTAAATCTTTGAGTTCAACATGTTCCATAGTCAAAAATAAGGGTTACGGATTACCTCAAAAAGAAAAACCCCGCAGATCATGCGAGGTTTTTGTTGATTGTTTCTTTTGTTCGAAAGATTATTCTTTACTGTCACCAAATTTGTGAATTAAGCCAATACCGAGTACATTTCTAAATTGAATGCCTTCAGTTACGCCACCAATAGCTTCGCCATTAGCAAGCGTAGTAAATTGCTTGTTATCATCGTAAGCAAGATCAGTTGTGTACGTGATGGTCATAAATTTCCATGGATTTAAAGATGTAACTGTATTCCAGTTCACATCAACATTTTGAGGATCTTCAAGATAGTTAGAGAAGAGCTTTAAACCTGTTTGGAATGATAACATGTCATCAGTAAGTAATGATGTGTTGTAATTGGCAAGTGCGCTCGCACCAGCTTCAAAACGTGTGCTTTCACCAAGTTCGTTTCCGAATAAAAGTGAATTTGCTATTGCATCGTCGGCAATAACTCTAAGCTTTACAGATGTTGGACCTACAAACGCAGAAAAGTTATCATTTGGCTTATAGTCAAACCCTAAACCAAGAGAGATATCACCAGGAGCAAGAAAGCCAGATTGGTTTGTACCATAAATGCCTTGCTCGTCAACTCCAATTAATTGTTGGTAGTCTCCAGTTTCCTCAACGAAAGCTGTACGTGTATCAGTAAGTTGTGTAAGAACGTTAAACGCTGCAGAATAAAACCATTTGTCAGAATTTTTTACTGGCGTACCATACTTAGAAATAAAATCAAACACATCTGAAGATTTTGTGAAGTTTTCTCCATTCGTGTTTTCTACTTTAGCCACACCGTAATCAAGACGGAGGCTGTTATCCCAAGCTGCACCGTTTGCATATGCTTTGTTGCTGTAGGTGTTTAATATACCTGCAATTGTGGTAGAGCCAAGTCCACCGCCAGACCAATATTCACCAAACCCAGAGTTTGCGAATGTGATTGTGCCTTCACCACCATAAGTTTTGGTAGCAGCGTCAGTTCCATCTTCTTGAGAGAAGGTGATGCCACAGCTTAATAAAATTGCGGCAATAGATAGTATCAGTTTACTCATTAGATTCAAATTTTGACAATCCAAATCAAAAAGTGAGCCAAACCCTTTTGTTAACTACTTACTATCGCCAAATTTGTGTATGAGTCCAATGCCTAACACATTACGGAATTGAAGCCCTCTCTTGTTTTGCCCAATTAATTCACCATCGGCAAATGAAGTGAAAATTTTGTTGTCGTCGTAGGCTAAATCTGTGGTGTAAGTGATTGTAATAAACTTCCAAGGGTTGAGTGAAGTAATGGTATTCCAATTCAAATCTACATTTTGAGGATCTTCTAAGTAGTTAGAAAATAGCTTTAAACCTGTCGTAAAGCTCAGCATGTCTTCATGTAAAAAGTTTTCGGTATAATTTACAAAAGCACTACTCCCTGCTTCAAAACGCGTTTTTTCTCCGAATTCATTCCCGAACAGTTGAGAGTTGGCAATGTTGTCTTCAGAAACCATTCTCAATTTTCCTGAAAGTGGCCCATAAAAGGCTGAAAACGTTTCATTTGGGTTGAAGTCAACCCCAATTGCTAAAGTAATGTCACCAGGCGCAAAGAGGGAAGACTGCCTCGTTCCATAGGTTTCGCCATCAATTCCAATCAACTCTTGATATTGTCCATCTCCTAAGTATGCGGTGCGCGTATCAGTTAGTTGTGTAAGCACATTTAGAGTTGCAGCGTAATACCAACTCTCTGTGCGTTTTATCGGTGTGCCATACTTTGAGTATAGATCAATAACATCAGATGCTTTTGTGAACTTTTCATCATTGGTATTTTCAATCTTGGCTACACCATAGTCTATGCGTAAAAGATTTTCAAACTTGCCTCCATTTTCGTAGGTGTTATTTAGGTATGCGTTGAGTAGTGACCCAAATGTTGTGGAATTGAGTCCACCACCCGAGTAGTAATCGCCGAAGCCTGTGCTAGAAAATGTCAATGTGCCATCACCGCCAAAAGATGATGTAGCCGAGGACTCTGCCTGTTCGTCTTGCGCAAACGAACTCAGGGCTACAAGCAAGAAACTTATAACTACAAAAACGTGTTTCATGAATTAGGTTGTGTGCTCAAAAATAAGAAATACTTATTTTTTCGAATAGACATTTCTTTAATAAGTTGAGTTGGTGCGATTGAGTTGGGTAAGAAACGTTTTGCAACTGAATGTTTATGGACTATATGTGATTCACATTTTTTAACATAAAAGCTACCAAATCCACAAATTATTACTATTTGCTGCAGTCATCTCGTTGTTTTCAATGACAAGCTGTGCAACCCTTTTTACCGGCACAAAAAGACACATTAACTTTCGAATCTAATGCTTCAGGAGCTAAAGTGTTTATTGATGGATATGAAGTTTGTACTACTCCTTGTACGACTGAAGTGAAAAGAAGCCTTGATGATGTTGATGTACAATATAAATTGGATAATTACGACACCAAAGTGTTTCAACTAGATAGAGAATTCAATACAATTAGTATTTTGAATCTTGGTTTTTTAGTGGGCTGGGGTATTGATGCACTAACTGGATCAATGTTTAAGTATGACAAGAAGCAATATTCATATGATCTTGATCGAATGACTGGTAACCTTGGTACTTTAGATAAAATTGAGGTAAACACTAAGTCAAAAGAAATCAGTTTTTTTGTTGTAGAAAACTTAATTTTCATGACTTGCTGAACAGTTACAGGCTAACTCGAAAGGGTTAGCTTTTTTATTTTTTCAAAAAATACCCTCGGTGAAAAACAAGAATGAGGAATATACCCACCGAAATTGCGCTATCAGCTACGTTGAAAACGGGTTGAAAAAATTGAAATGATTTGCCTCCAATGAGAGGTAGCCAGCTTGGCCAAATAGTATCAATCATGGGGAAGTAAAACATATCGACAACCTTGCCATAAAATAGGCCTGCGTATCCACCACCTTCAGGCATAAACTCCGCAACGTTGCGAACAAAGGGGTCGCTTTCACTAAATATTTTACCGTAGAAAATTGAGTCGATGATATTTCCTACCGCACCAGCCAAAATGAGTGCCATGCTCATAATGAGACCGTTTTTTTCCTTACGGACTACCAATTTTTTAATGAACACGATGATTAGAATGACAGCCACAATTCTGAAACCAGTTAACATTGGTTTTGCCCATTCAGGATTAATGAATTGCCCAACCAAGGGTAGATCATCTAGTTTTGCGCCAAAGGCCATGCCTTCATTTTCTAAGAAGTGAAGTCTTGCCCAATCATCAACCATGATTTTCTCTTCATGATAATGAAAGTTTGTTTTCACATAAAACTTCAGCGATTGGTCTATGGCAAGAACTGCCAATACCAGTACTATAACTTGTAGGCTCTTTTTCAAAGTTTGTTATTTGGTGTCTCGTGCTTTTTTTGCTTCAATAGAAAGAGTGGCATGCGGTACAGCCATCAACCTTTCTTTGGCAATTAGCTTACCTGTTTCTCGGCAAACGCCAAACACGCCGTTATCAATTCTAATTAATGCTTTTTTTAAATGATCTATGAATTTAGCTTGGCGTACAGCCATGTTATTCAAATACTCTCGCTCACTACTACCAGTGCCGTCATCTAGGCCTTTAAATTTATATTCTTGATCATCGCTGCCAAATTCTCCCTGATGTGTAATTTGATCTTGCACCTCTTTGAGTTCTGCCTCTGCCTGCTCAAGCTTTTTTTCAATAACTACTCTAAACTCTTCTAGTTCATTTTTTGAATACTTCGTTTTTTCCGTTGCTTCCATAATAATCAGTTATATTTTTTCAATATTTATAAACGCTTCATAGTTATCAATCTCAACTTTCTCGCCAAGTTTGGTGTCGGCACCCTCTAACTGCTCTGCGAGCACCTCTTGCTTAATATATTCTTCAAACGCTTTTGCTGCGTTTAGCAGTTCGTCGCCAGCCGAAATGGTTACAGCAATTCTGTCTGTCACCTCAAAGTCTTTATCTTTTCGCATATTCTGAATTCGGTTAACAAATTCTCTTGCTAACCCTTCATCTTTCAACTCATCAGAAATGTTTACATCAAGCGCAACCGTTACGTTATCTGTATTTGCAACAAGCCAACCCTCAACATCGGTACTTGAAATTTCAACTTCATCAAGTAAAATTTCTATATTACCCTCATCATCTGGAATTAACAATTTTCCAGCGTGTTCAATTTCTTGAATATGGGTCTGGTCAAATGAAGCAAATGCCTTCGATACAGTCTTCATCTTGGGACCAAGCTTTTTCCCTAAGGCCTTAAAATTTGGTTTCATGCTTTTTTTCACCATGCTGCTGGTATCATCAACGTATTCAATGGCTTTCACGTTCACCTCGCTTAAAATAAGGTCTTCAACTTGTTGTATTTGCTCTTTTTGATGAAGAGAATCGATTGGAATCAACATTCTACTCAAGGGTTGCCTTACTCGTATATCTTCCCTTTTTCGTAAACTTAGCACCAACGAGCTTGCATCTTGCGCAAGTTGCATTCGTTGTTCAAGCTCCACATCAATCATCGATTTATTAGCAATTGGAAATTCGCTTAAATGAACGCTTTCCTCACCATTTCCAGTTGTAGCTTCTCTCAAACTTTTATATAAAAAATCAGGAAAAAACGGCGCAATAGGAGCCATCAATTTCGAGGTAGTCTCTAAACAGGTGTAAAGGGTTTGGTATGCGGAAATTTTGTCTTCATTATATTCTCCTTTCCAAAACCTCCGTCTACATAAGCGCACATACCAATTACTGAGATTATCTAAAACAAAACTTTGAATTTTTCTAGCTGCCCGAGTTGGTTCGTAATCCTCAAAGTCTTCTGTAACATCCTGTACTAACGAGTTTAAAAGAGAAATTATCCATCGATCAATTTCTGGCCTGTCGGTTAGCGCAATTTGCTCTTCTGCATTGGTAAACCCATCAATATTTGCGTAAAGAGCAAAAAATGAGTATGTATTTTGGAGCGTGCCGAAGAGCTTGCGCTGTGTTTCGCCAATACCATCAGAATCGAACTTGAGGTTATCCCAAGGCTGCGAATTTGAGATTAAATACCAACGGGTGGCATCGGCACCAAATTTTTCTATCGTAGAAAATGGATCAACAGCATTGCCCTTGCTCTTGCTCATTTTGTTACCTGCTTTATCGAGCACCAAACCGTTACTTACCACGTTTTTGAAGGCCACTGAGTCAAACAGCATGGTGCCAAGCGCATGTAGGGTAAAAAACCAACCACGTGTTTGGTCAACACCTTCTGCAATGAAGTCTGCCGGAAATTGGTTGGCAAGCTGATTTTCATTTTCGAATGGCCAATGCAATTGTGCATATGGCATGGCGCCACTATCAAACCAAACATCTATTAAGTCAGCCTCTCTAAACATTGGTTCACCCGTGGAGCTTGACAGCACAAATTGATCTACATATGGTTTATGTAAATCCAGGTCGTCAGTTACTTCAGCTGTTTCAATACCAGCTTGTTTCGCTTTGGCTACTTCATCTTTAAGTTGGTCTATACTGCCAATGCAAATTTCTTCTTCTCCATCTTCTGTTCGCCAAATTGGCAAGGGCGTGCCCCAAAATCGTGAGCGAGAAAGGTTCCAATCTACTAAGTTTTCTAGCCAATTTCCGAAACGACCACTGCCGGTGGCTTCAGGTTTCCAGTTGATGGTTTCGTTCAGTTCCATCATGCGTTCTCTTACAGCCGTTGTTTTCACAAACCAACTGTCGAGCGGATAATAGAGTACAGGCTTGTCTGTTCGCCAACAGTGTGGGTAGTTGTGCTCATATTTCTGCACTTTAAACGCACGGTTCTGCTCTTTAAGTAAAATTGATAATTCTACGTCAACCGATCTTTCGGGTGCTTGGCCGTCTGCATAATACTCGTTTTTTACATAAGCGCCACGAAATTGTGTGGGCATACTCGGTAGGTCTACAAACCTGCCTTGTAAATCAACAAGCGGTTGTTGTTTGTCATCAAGATCAACAAGTAAGGCTGGCACGCCATGTTTTTGGGTTACGCGCATATCATCTGCACCAAAGGTTGGCGCAGTGTGCACAATGCCTGTTCCATCACTGGTAGTTACAAAGTCACCATCAATCACTTGAAACGCTTGGTCAGCATGAATCAAGGGCTGCGCCCAAGGTAAGAGTTGTTCATATCTTGAACCGACGAGATCTTTTCCTGTAGAGCTTGCTAAAATTTGATAAGGAATTTTGCTTCCTAAGTCTGCAGGAAGATCGTTGAAATTATCAACCTGCTGATATTTGCCATCAAATTGATAGGTTACCAAATCTTTAGCCAATATCACATTCATTGGCTCATTAGTATATTGATTGCGCGTGGTTACCAATACATAATTAATCTTTGCGCCAACAGTGAGGGCTGTGTTGCTCGGTAGTGTCCAAGGTGTAGTTGTCCAAGCTAAAAAGAATACGTCTTCGGTTTTTGCTTGCTGAAATTCAACAGGCAGCGAATCTTCGATTGCCTTAAATTGAGCCACGGCAGATGTGTCTTTCACATTGCGGTAGCAACCTGGTAAGTTTAACTCATGGCTACTAAGCCCTGTGCCGGCAGCGGGGGAGTAAGGTTGAATTGTATAACCTTTGTATAATAACTCTTTTTCGTGCAGCTTTTTTAGTAGATGCCACAGCGTTTCTATGTATTCATTTTCAAACGTGATGTAAGGGTCGTTGAGATCAACCCAGTAACCCATTTTGCGTGTGAGGTCATCCCATACATCCTTGTATTTCAGTACTTCTCTGCGGCAAGCTTGGTTGTATTCTTCTACCGAAATTTTAGTACCGATGTCTTCTTTGGTAATACCAAGTTCCTTTTCTACTTGAAGCTCTACAGGTAAGCCGTGTGTGTCCCAACCGCCTTTGCGCTCAA
>ENA-ORXM01003942-ORXM01003942.1-marine-metagenome-genome-assembly--contig:-NODE-3942-length-13822-cov-3.065187_pt1 | contig 13822 bp, 11 predicted proteins | sample MGYA00237867_ERZ511480 | MGnify/ENA primary metagenome ERZ511480 (study PRJEB26309, sample SAMN06266103) | marine metagenome | isolation source: Algal blade | place: United Kingdom:Sidmouth, United...
AAGTGCCGGCCACCCCTGGCGAGGTATTCGAACACTTCGGCCGGTGGTACAAGGTCGAAGAAGCCCCGTCGCCCCGAGGCGGCGGTGGCGGACGCAAGACGTTCCTCTAGCCCATGGCACGACGCAGACTAGAGGCAGAACGGGTCTACACCTCAGCGGAGGAGGCCCGAGAGGCGGGATTCAACGTCTCCGACGAACAGTTCGACCTGTACAAGAAGGACGAGTTCGTCCAGAAGCAGGCCCGGGAGGCTCTGACCTACCAGGCCCGCTACCAGGTGGGGGACTACGACTTTGAGGAGTACACCGAGAATCCGGTGACTGCCCAGGAAACCAACCAGATAGACTTGGCCCGTCGCTGGGACCCTGAACAGAACGGCGGCCACGACTACGCCGCCTACCTGGAAACCCTCTCGGGGCAGTCCGACAAGAAGTCTGCCGACCTAGAGAAGCTAACCCGATCTGCCGTACCCCTCCTCCTAGCCGCCCGGGAAGGCCTGTTCAAAGAGCATAGCGGCAACGTCGAACAGACCGTCCTGTCCATGCTCAACCAGCATGGCAAGAACGCCATGCCGTACCTCCAGTCGATCGACCCGAAACTGGCGTCCGAGCTGGAAGAGACGGTCATGCAGGGCCACGGACTCAAGGACAAGCTCGTCCGGGGCACTGGCGGCCTGCTTAAAGACACGATAGACAACTCGCTCGTGGGTAAAGCCATGTGGGCCATGGAGAAGCCCCAGGAACTCATGATGGAGCATGTGGTCGCCAATTTGGCGGGCACCGAGGGCGAGCTGGACCGTGACGAAGACGGCAACATCTCCCTCTCGGAGGCACTCGGCAAGGTGGCCCCCAAGGGGCGGGACATTGAGGCCCCCGAAGACGGAGAAGAGGGGGAAGGCAAGAGCCTTCTCAACATGAGCCTTGACGAGTTCACGGGCACCCTGGCCGACGGACTCACCCAGACCCTTGGAGGAGAGACCTCCCGGGAGCAGTTGGAGCGGGGCACCTTCCGCTTGGCGGACGGCGTGGCCGAGGTCGTCATGGACCCCCTAAACGCCCTGACCCTGGGCTCCGGCCAAGGCGCCAAGGTCGCCCTCAAGACGGCCCAACAGGGGGCCGACGCCATCGGCCTCAGTGCCGACATGGCCCGCATCTCCCAGAAGATCACCCGCACGGGCATGAAGTCCCTGACGGACGTGGAGATGGCCACCCTACGCCAGTCCCTTCGAGAGGGCGGCAAGCGCACGGCCATGGGAGGCGCCGATGAGATGGTTCAGGGGGCCGAGCAGGTGTTGGCCGCCCAGGGCCGCACCGGTCCGGGCATCCTAGGCCACACCGTGCTCCCGACAGGCCGCCTCGGGGACGTCGGACGTAAAGTCGGGCTCCTGGCGGACACCACCTTCGACACTGTTGACGGGGCCACCACCATAACGGGCCGACAGCGTGGCCTCAAAGGCATGGCCTCCGACAACCCGATCACCCGGTGGCGGGGCGGCGAGGCCTTCATCGGCCGCTGGAACACCCTGACCCAGTTCGACAAGCGGGTGGCCGACTCGGTGTCCTCGTCGATATCCCGTAACCGGGAGGTCATTGACTTCCAGAACTCAGCTATGCGCCTCACGAACAACTGGGCCGGCAACGGCGTTCGGGCCCGGGGTTTGGCCGAATTTGAGGAAGCTATCGGCATCCGGGCGGGCGTGTTCCAGACCGGCCCGGTCGGCCGCACACTAGATGCCGCAGGCGTGCCCACTGCCCCCCTCTCGGTGGACCAAGAGATCGCCCGGGACCGGGCCATCATGGATGCCGTCAACGGGACCTTCACGGGCGAGCTGGGGCCCAATGCCCAAGCCCTCGTGGACGCCATCAGGGGCACCCAGGACGCCACCGTGCGCATGGCGAAGTCCGAGGGTTACGTGGACACCTCCATGGGGCTCTTGCCCGGGGCCCGCACCCCCGAGCAGACTGAACTCATGGACCAGTTGGTCCGGGAGAAGGATGAGGCCACGGCCAAGCTGTCTGATCTGGTGGAGCGAGGCGTGACGGGCCGGGACAAGGACCGGCTGGAGCGCCTCATCGCCAAGATGGACGAGGAAGTCGTCGAACTACGCAACGGCAAGCACGAAGTGCTGAACATGCCGATCACCCGCAACCCCGACGCCGACTACACCGCCGTGGTCGATCGTATGGCGGTGAACACAGACACCAAGGCCGAGCTGGCCCAACTCCTCCAGGACTACCCCACGACACGAGTTGCGATCGAAGAACCACTGCTCGTGGCTGCCAATGACGGCAAGCCTATACGGAATGCCTTTGAGATGAACCGGGCCCTCCGATCATTAGGAGCCGACGAGGATCTGTTCCTGACAAATGCCGCCGATGTCGCCCTAGCCGAATCTGCCTTCATCGCTACCCGGGTGACCGACCACCGCATCCTGAATGAACTTGCCAAGCTGGAGCTGGACGACGGCATGTTGGCCGTCTACGGCGTGTCGGGCGAGAACGCTCGGGCCGGGGTGCTGCCCGCCAAGGAACAGGCCAAGGCCCAGTTGGACCTGGCCCTGGGTGAGTCCACGGCCAGCCGCACTCCCACGATAGGCGACGATGGCGTGGCGACCGTGGCCAAGCCCGACTTCGACAAGGAGTCCTGGATCGATGTCAAGCTGCCCGATGGTGGCGTCTACTACATCCAGAAAGACATCTACGACGACCTGGAGAACATCCGCATGATCGTTCGGGGCGACCCGGCGAAGACCAACCCGGTGCTCCAGGGCCTTGAGGAGATGAACCAAATGTGGGCCGGGTTTGCCACCTCGGCCGGCATCAACCCCGCCTTCCAAATGCGCAACCTCCAAGGTAACATCATCTTCGGTGTCCTATCGGGGCTCCGCAACCCTCGGTACTTGGCCATGTCCGCCGACATCCAGTCCAAGCTCCAGAAGGCCCGTAACCTCTCCCGAAACTCGGGCCGGGACTTCAACGAGGTGGCCGAGGAGATTCTCGGAGCCGAGCAGTGGCGTATTGTGCACGAGGCTCAGCGCACTGGTGCCATGGACACCAACTTCGCCGGGGACGTGCTCACCCGCTCGACCCCCACCCAGAACAAAGGCAAGGTGCGTCGAGGCATTGACAAGGCCGTGGGCCCCGACAGCGCCCTGTCTCAGCCTGGCCGGGCCCTGGCCAGCTCGCTGGAGAACAACATGCGCCTGGCCGTCTACCTGGACCAGGTGGACAAGGGCGCCACGTTCGAGGCCGCTGCCGACCATGTGAAGAAGTACCTGATCGACTACGGGGATCTCACCCGATTCGAGCGAGAGACCGTCCGTAAGCTCAGCCGGTTCTACACCTTCATGCGTCACAACAGCCGCATCTGGGCCGATGCCCTCATGAACCAGCCCGTGACCGTCAAACACATTTACGATGTCGAGGCAGGCGCCGAGGAGATGATCATCCGAGGAGAGGACGACGCCGAGAACCGCTCCAACCTACTGGGCGATTGGCTCCAGACCGGCTCCTGGAACTCGGCCACCGGCCAGTACGCCGACGTGGAGAACCCCATGTACGGAGCGGTCGACATGTGGATGACGCCCGTGGCCCTTGTGGACGCCTTCACCGAGACTTCGCCCTTGGGGTCCTCAGCGTTCGACCAGTTCGTCCTCCGGGCGGTGCAGTCGCTCGACGCCATGACTGGCTCATCCTCCACCGAGGTGACCAAGGCTCTGTTTGAGACCATGACCGGCGTCGACTCCTTCACCGGCCGCCAGATCGAGCGGAGTATCGCAGACTCCGACCTGGAGAAGCTGGAGAAGTCCAACCTCTACGCCTTCGCCAGCGCCGTGGCCCCCATCCTCGGCCGCACCCTGGGCGACCTCGAAGACGCCGGGCTCGTGGGCGATGGAGAAGAGAAGCAGATGGCCGCCCAACTCCTCAACAACGTGGCCGGCATTCGAAGCGGCATGTACGATCTGGAGGAGATGGAGGGCTGGGAGCGGAAGCGCATGCTATCCGAGATGGAGGAGATGCGATCCCAGTTGAACGACTTCCTGGGCGACGAGTCGATCCCAGCCATAGACGACCTCATCAACGAGGGCGTCATCGCCCCGAAGAACCGAGTCCTGTCCGTGCTTGTGGGCGGCGTCAAGGGCGTGGCCGAGGACGGCACAATCGAGTGGCGCTCCGAGGAGGACCGGGAGCGGTTCATCCAGATCTTCGACAAGGACGTCCGGGAAGACCTCGGCCTGCCCGTCGACCTGGGGGACGGGGCCAAGACCGAGCAGTCAAACCTGCCGCAGGGCTGGGAAGACGTCGACAAGAAGGAGTGGAAGGTCGAAGAGATGATCCAGGCCTACGAGTTCCTCGTGGGCGACGGAGAGGCCACCGACGAGCTACGTGAGTACTTGATCCGTGAGACCGTCAAGACGAACGCCTCGAAATCCGGTAACACCGACCCCGGTGAACCCCTCACCCTGGCCCGGAACACCTCCGAGGTACAGGAGCGCTTCCGAGAAGAGGCCGTGATCTGGGGCTGGACCGACAAGCAGATTGCCGAGTTCTCGCCCTACTTCAGCAACGCCGAGCGGGCTCTCCGTAACGCCGCCAAGGAGGGCATCACCTCCGAGGAGCTGCAACGCTGGACCGCCGGCCAAGTGTCGCCGGAACGGACCCGGGAGATCAACGAGATCGTGAACGGGAACCCCGGCTACGGCCTCTTCAACATCGACCTCAGCGACACCGATGAACAGATGGACACCCGCCAGTACAGCAACCTGGTAGAGAAGATGCAGAAACGGGGCGCCATCCTGGATCTCATCCTCAACATGCCGGACCTCACCCTCCCCGTGGAGGAGCAGTACCGGCTCTTGGTTGAGGGCCTAACGGGTGCCGACCCGGACCGTCTCACCGATGCCGTTGTGGCAGAGCGGGGCCCGGGCGTGCTCGCTCCCGAAGACGAGACCGAGGAAGAAGGAGAAGACCTCCCCGGCCCCGTCTTGGGCGGATTGTTGGATCAAGAGGGGTAGAACCCGTCCTGCCGTGGCCCCCACTGTTTAATGGCCATCTCAGCGTGATCCAGTTCTGGGCAGTCGTGGTGATACTCGATAACTAGCGAGCCATAACAACAGGCCGCTCAATGGTCGGGAAGCCCGGTACCTGGTCCCCCGGCGGGGTCCGTGCAAGGCACGCACAGGCAACTCACTCCCAGGCCAGGCCGATGCCAGCCTCGGTCATGAGGAGAGCTATCAGGTGGGCGTCTGCGTAGGAGGTGATGCCGTCGGCGGCCACGTAATCTTCGCCCTCATGGTGCCACAGTTCGAGGTCGGCCACAGGCTTGTGGCGGTTGGCCACGGCCCATCCCCCCACGAGGTCATTCAGCACCGGGTACCACTGGTGGGCAAATACATGGCCCTGGTACAGCTCTACAAGTCTCGGGGTTCCTGCCCTCATACCGGCTCCACGCCTTCCGGCAGATCGTACTCCTTGACCCGGCGCCACGCCACGTCGGTGAAGCCGACCAGGGTGCCGTTATCGTCCAATGTGGCCACGTACACGGCGCCCAAGACTCGATGCTCCTGGCGCATGTCACGTTTGCCGTGGCCCACCTGTGTGGTGAAGTAGGGGGCCCCGCCGAGGTGGAAGAACTGATCGGGGAACCGACGCTGGGCCGTGGCCAGCTTCAGGTACACTTCGGTTGTTTGCCGGGTTGAAGTCATTTCTTGCCTCTCTTCATCTTGGTCTGTCCCTTACGTAGGTGGGCCTGGTCTCCGATGACCCGATTCACGCCCTTCTTGCATTTGCGGCACCGGTAGTGGTTGGCGTGCAGCTCCTCCAGGGCGAAGTCCGGGTGCTGGCATTCTCTCACAGGTCGGCGTCGATCACGAGTAGCACACTCCCCACTGCGAATAGGACGACGCCCGTTACCGATGCGGCGGCCCCCAGCTCCACGGTCACTTCCGCCCAGACATCGTACCATAGGATGCCGACTACGGATAGGAGCCCGACTACGAGGAGGGAGATGCCCAACGTCTTCATTGGTTCACCGGCCAGTCGGCTGGCTTCGACCACTCGGGGTCGATGTGCGGCTTGTCGGCGTGATTACACGTCGTCAGCACCGTGGCGTTCCAGGCGATGGCGTCGGCGTGGGTGGAGCCCAGCTCTTTGTCGTACCATTCGCCGGCCGCCAACTTCAGGGCGTGCCGGATGATGGCGCCGATGTACTCCCCGTCCGGCTTTCCTCCGAGGGTCCAATTCGGGACACCCGGCTCGGTGTCGGCGTACTTGAGCTGGCCTTGGGCGGCGTGGTGTGCCAACCCTTCCAGCCCACGCCGGAAGTGGCCGAGGTTCTCCATGGGCGGTTTGCTGGAGTTGTCTCGGGCGGCGACGGTGGGGGGCCCCCAGGTCATTGTGCCATCTGGCGTGGGGGTCGCCAACATATGGCGGACCTCTTGCTTCGCCGCCCACAGGCCCCACACTACACCATGGTAGCTGTGGCCGTCAGCCTCCGGCCCATTATAGGGGTGATCGGGCACGAGCACATGGTAGCCCCAGTTGGCGTACTGCCTTATGTTGTGGGGGGCGTCTTCTATGACGATAGTGTTGTCCGCCTGGAAACTGGGGGGCAGGACGTCCACCTTGTTGTGGTGGGGGGACACTATGTCGCCCTCCAACGTGTAATCCACACACAACCAGTCCATAAGGTCCTGGACATGACGCATGGTGGCAGCCTGTGCACGGTCGGGACGGTGGCTGTTCACAAACAGGTTGATGGCGATGCCTTCGTCGTTGAGGAACTGGAAGAAACTATCAACCGTGGGGTGCAGATGCGGGTTACGGCCAGTAACGGCTACAGTGTTGGGGCTTTGAGGCGGGGTATACCCCGCTCCGGCGGCTGACGTTCTGGCCATTTCCTCCAAATGCCCACGGAACTGCCCACGGGTGTAGCCGTAGTCCTCGTAGAAATTCCACGAGGTGGGGTCCTTCTGTTCACCGTATGGAATGCCAACGTGGAGGAACCATCGCCCCACGAAGTCGAATATGCAGCCATCTACGTCGAGCACGACGTTCAATCGGTCAGTCACAGTGTCTCCTTGTGTAGGTTTCTAACCCCACACTACCACCCCACCGATGTCCCGGCCATGGGCCGTTAGAACCCTCTTGCCACCCGATCCAACTCCATAGCGGCGTCTCGCAGCTCTTGGGCCAGGGCGGCGGCGGCATGACGGACGGTCTCGGCCCGCTCGAAGTCGGTCTTGCCCCAGCTCCACTGGGTGCCGGCCCGGAACATGGCCCGCATCCCACTGACCTCCCAGGGATTACCGTGGGTATCGGGCCCAACCTCCTCAGCCTCCACGCCGTCCAGCCCATTCAGCCTCCGTAGGGGGTCACTCATCATCTCATTCCTTTCATGCGGGGGAACCAACCAGCATATCACAGGTCATCACCCGATGGCGGACCAAACGTCCTTGGAGCCCCGGCGACCCCGACGGGCCTGCTTGCGCTTGGCGTCGGCCTCCACCTCATCGGCCAAGGTGACGGGCTTCTGGTCCTTCGGTGGCCGCCACTTCGGGATACGGTCGTGAATGTACTTCTCCATGAAGGCCGCCGAGTCAACTTGGTCGTCGTGCGCACCGAACGGGAAGTCCTGGAACTCCATGGCCAACCTCGGCACCCAGGGAGCGCCCCGGGGCACGAACAGGCGCTTGTTGAAGCACCGCTCGGGCAGTCGGCTCGTTGTGACCCGGGCCACCTTGTCGCTCGTGGCCCCTTGGAAGATCACGTTGTACTTGGCCCGGGCCAGCATTTGGCCGAGGGTGTTGCCGTACGTTACCTTCTCCACGGTCACGTCCCGCATCTGGTGCTCGGCCAGAATGGGCTCCAACCGGGCCATGTACTCGTCGGTGCCGATCCGCCCGTGGAAGCAGTCGACCATGAGCAGGAAGTCGTACTCCCGGTGGTAGTAGCCTATCAGCATTGAGGTGTAATCGTGGTGGTCCTTCTTGCCGGCGGCCATGTCCAGTGACGCCACCTTGAACATGTCGTCCTTTGTCAGGCGGTAGGTTCTGCCGTCGTACGGCACCACGAACATGTCGTTGCGGTCGATGGTGAACTCGGGGAACTCGGGGTTGAGCATGCCCGTTCCGCCCGCCGTCGGGTGGCCCTGATACAGGGCGGCGAACGTGCGGGGGTCTTCCTCCCGCTTCTGGAACAGCTCGGCCTCGGTCTCGTTACCCGCCGAGGGATGTGTCTCTCCCTCTTCACGGCCCAGGGGATCGGTCTCGGGGTTCTCGCAGAGCGCCGGGATGTTCAGGATGCACCAACCGTCTCGGGGCAGGCCGTCCTCGTCGTAGGCGTAGTGGCCGATGATGTCGTCCACGTGCCAGCGGGTGGCCATCTGGACCTCGATCGGGATCGGGAATCGGCCCTTGCTCTTCGTCTTACGGGTGTTCCACGTGGTCGAGTAGAAATTGTGGAGCTGCCGGCGGACCGATGGTGATTCACCCTCCTCAGCGTTCTTGATGAAGTCGTCGCCCACCATGACCTGGAAGCCCTTGCCGGTGAGCCCACCACCCCGGCCCGAGTAGACAATACGGCCCGGGCCCGTGGTGGTGTAGAGAGTGTCCTTCGACTGGTTGCGGGCCTTTGGCTCGGGCATCCAGGGCAGTGCGACCGGGAGGTGATCCATGTTCCCCTCGTGGGCCGCCATCGTGAGGTCCCGGGCCTTGCCGCCCCAGTCGGCGGCGAAGGTGTCCGAGTAGGTGCCCAAGGCAACCTCCACCGTGGGGTCGAGCGCCAGGCACCAGAGGGGGAAGGTCTCGGTGGTGACAGGGCCATTACACGCAAGGGGCCGCATGGACAGGGCCAACCGGAACACGACGTTCCCGAGAGGTGTCCGCCCCTCATAAGAGGTGATACCGTCCGGCAGTTCCCACGGGCCGCCCACCTGCTCCTCAGCCCCATCCCTCCAGGTGATCCACCACTCAACGTCTTCGGGAGGCACGGGCCCATTGGCGGTCAGCCGATACTCGGCCAGGGCCAACAGGTGCTCATTGATGATCTCAACGTGCTCCCACCGCTCCGTCTCCGGGAAGAGAAGGCAGGCCAAGTCCAGCGGGGACTTCATATGCTTCTCAAACAAGAGGGAAGAATAGTAGTCTTCGAGCTCCATTTGATCGAGTAGCTCGATCTCATCCTCGGTGAGCCTATCCATCAGGACGCTTCGTAGATGAAGTTTATGTAGATGTCGTCCCCCGATGCCCAGGTGAACGGTCTGCCCACAGTCCAGTACCCGGAGCCAGTGGCCGACGCCTCCCGCACCCTCATCAGGGAACCTCCATCCTTTAGGGCAATGCCGGCGCCCGACTTGCCGGCGCCCACGACAATAACGTTGCCGATGGGGCTGAAATTAGCCGAACTGTTGGCGGCTACAGGTATTCCTACCGCCAATAGGCCGGTAACCGACGTAACCTCTAGGTACACATAGCCGATGACCAGTTTGCCGATTTGGGTGTAACGGGCGTGATGCACCGTGCCTGCACAGTTAGACAGGGTGGGGGTGTAGCTGCTATAGGTACCAATGTTAGACTCAAATGTCTCCAGATCGTCGATATCAGACTCGGCAGTCGTCAGGCGGGTGTCCAGGGCGGCAATGTCCGTGTCATTGGAGGTGATATTGGCGGTATTCGTGACGATATCGGCCTCAGCGTCATCGATGTCTGTCTCAGCGGTGGTCAGCCTAGTGTCCAGAGCGGCAATGTCCGTGTCATTGGAGGTGATATTGGTCTCAGCCGTCCCCACACGGGTGTCCAGGGCGGCGATGTCGGACTCATTTGTTCCGATGTCGCTCGTATTGGTGGCGATGTCGGCTTCAGCGGCATCAATGTCGGCCTCAGCCGTGGTCAAACGGTCATCCAGGCCCGTGGTGTCGAGCTCCAGGTTCGTCGTGAACTCGGCCAGGTCGTGGAACCATCGGTTGGCGACAAACCCCCAAGAGCCCCAGTCTCGTGGTACGTTTCCGATCCAATTTCGTGCAGGCATGTGGTTCCCTTCTACGGCCAAGGGATGCTATCCACATCCACGTCGACTCTGATGATGCGGACATTCTCAATGTTGAACAGGCGGACGGTCTTGTCCGCAGTGTGCACATCGTCGTGCACCACGAACACCTTCTCGAACGCCGTCCAATCGGCCACGTTCACAAAGGCGTCCCCATGTCCCGGCAGGGCGGCCCCATCGTTGATTCCCACGTCCACCGAGGCCGCATACGACGACGCCGTTTGGATGTAGGAGCCGGTCACTCGAATCTTGTGGACCTTGATCTTGGAGTCCGGCCGGGCCAAATTGTTGAGCCGGATCTCCCCACGACCGGCGGACTCAGCCGAGTTGGCCGCCCCCACGGCCCCTTCGAAGAACGGGTCCCGTTGGTGCAGTTCAAGGGCGTATCCATCTCCAGGGTCCGGGTCTCCGCCGCCCCCCTCTCCGAAGAAGAGGGCCGAGATGACCGTAGACGACTCGTCGGCCACGGACTCGAATACCACGACATCGGTGTCCACCACGTCGAGCTCGTGCTCGATGATTACGCCGTCACGAATCTCTTGCTGGGTGAGGGCCTGGGTCTTCACAGTGGTGCCGTTGACCTTGATGTTGGCCGTGGCCGCCCCCACGCTGCTCCCCCCGGAGTAGCAGAGCATGCGGACCGTGTTGTTGTAGGCCCCACTGAAGGTGGCCGTGACGGAAGGAGTGGCCCCCGCCAAGTACGAGCGGAACCGGAACGTCCGGGTCTTATCAACCGGTCCTCCTAGATCACTCACTGCGTCCGCCAACTGTTGGGAGAACCCGGACCCACTGTAGGCCAGCGTGGCCGGCACACTGTGGAGGTCTGCGAGGTGCCCGCCAGCGGCCGAGGTCCGGCCGTGGAGTAGGACCACGCCGTCGCCTCCCCACCCCTTGTCCACCCAATTGCCCACGCCGTCGCCATCGTGAATGGCGGTCACTGCGTCTAGGGACTTCTGGCTGAAGAACACGCCATGAAGGAGCGAGGACGAGGACACGGTACGAGCCGTGATGATCAACTGATCACCGCTTGATACGTCGATCTCTCCCTCACAGGGGAGGCCGTCGGCGTAGCTGTCCGAGAAGCCCTCGTTATGGCCAGGCCAGTACCGGGAGTGAACGTACTCCCGGGCGGTCTCGCCGGACCGGAGGATCTCGATGATACACAACGATCGGCGGCCCACAGAGTCGTGGTCTGACCCGTAAACTCGGACGGTGCCAGTGTACGACCCATTGAAGGTGAAGGTCACCCCGGCGCCCGAGAAGCGCCCAGCGTTGCGGCGATAGGTGCCCGTTGGGTCCTCCAGGAACTTTGTGTTACTGCTCCCTCCGTGATAGTAGCTGCTTCCGGTGTAGCTCACACCACTCACAGGAACGGCAGGGTACGAAGACACATCCGAGCTGGAGTGTCGTATCAGCAAATAACCGTCAGCGCCGTATCCTTCGTCTACCCAATCACCGTTCGCCATTAGGCCTCCTCCGCTTCCTCTCGTTTGACGATCAGGTACTCCGTGCCCAGGCCGTCGGATTGGTCGAGAGTGATGGTGCTCTCGATGATAGTGTCGTCGATGTCGTACCGTTCCAGATAGAGGGTGCCCTCTGACAGAACCAGATACTCTTGGGGATCGTCCCGGCGTCCGAGGATGAGGCGTTCTAGGGCGAAGTTCGCCTGAGCGCAGCGGGCAACCGGAGCGGCCAGAGCGGTGCGTTCAAAGCCGACATGCAGGGTGGACTGAGTTTCCCACTCCAAAGACAGGTCGATGGACACGAGGTTGTCGCCTCCACGGTCCAGATACCACAGCCTGCCCTGGTAGAGAACGGGGATGGTGCCGTGCATGGGAACCGGCCGGTGGCCGAGCTGGACGAGACTTGAGTTGGCCGGGTTACCTTCCCCGTAGAGAACGAACCACTCACCAGAATCGGTCCAGATGAGTAGATAGTCGTTCAAGGACACTAGGCCACGCACCGGGCCGGGGGCCAGGATGTAGTTGAGGTCCTCCCACCCGCTTGAGGTGAGGTCATAGCCGGGTCCCGAGTACATCAGGAACCGGGGGTTTAGCCGCTGGCCGTCGGCCCCATCGTCGTACACCAGGGGCTCCGGCACGATGGCCCACCCCCTCGATTGGTGGAGGGCGGTGTGCACCCCGAATGGGCCGGCGTCCAGGTCGGGGGCCGTCAAAGCTCCTCCACTGGCCGAGGTCTCGTCCGGCGGCGTGGAGGTCACTACGATAGCGGCCTGCACGTCAGGGTCCACCTCGGCCGGCCCCACATAGGTGTCAAGCACGGCGCCCCCGCTGAACCACTGCCCCGCCCGAATCTGGGCGGGGTATGGGTAGGGGAAGTCGGAGTTGGAGTAGGCCAGTTCCAGGGAGTGAGTAAGGGCCCCGCTAGAGGTGTCAAACACCCCCACCACCAGGTTCGTCCCATCGGACCACACCCCCCACAGATCGGACCCATCCACAACCGTATCGGTGTCGTGCATCCGGGCCATGAACCACGACGGGGCACCGACCTCTTCGAAAGGCCAGCCGGGAGTGGACAGCCCAACCGCCAAGGACCAGGGCCCAACCGGGGCCAGCACTTTGTGGATCGCATCGAGACGCATGTTAATGAGTTCGATCGACTCCACATCTGCCCGCTCATTCTTGTGGAAGCCGTGCCCAAGCTGAAAGGTGTCCCAGCCAAACGATATCGTGTCCACTAGTGATACTCCTTGTCCAAGAACTCGGCCTCAACGGTTACGGCCTCAATCTTGACTTGCCGTAGCCCCGACAGATGGAGGCGGGTGGCGGCTACCCACTCTCCGTCATGGACGTTCACCTGAATGTCGGCCGAGACCCACTCGGCGCTCGTGCCCCAACTGCCCACGTCGTCCCCGTGCTGGTCCAGCTCGGCCCCGCCATCTATTGACACGTCCAAGTTAGCCGGGTTGCTGGGGTAGCCGAAGTAGCGGACCTTTATCCAGGCCTTTCGGATGCGTACATAGTGGCCGGGCTCCCAGAGCATTGGCAGTGTGACTTCCCCTTCGGGGGCCTCCTCGTCGCCTGGGTTCACGTCGGGGTTCTCCAAGTCGCTGTCCTGGGACATGCGCTCGATGCCGTAGATGCCCCCCTCAAGCCGCTCCACTACCAGGAGGTCTTCTTCCTCGGTGGAGGCTATGGTGGCGTTGTACAGGGTGCCCACGGAGAGGTCAACGGTGTCTTCCGCCCAAGATCCGTTGTGGAGTACAAGGTAGTTGATCTCCGATTCCTGGTCCGGGCCAGGAAGGAACAGGGTGGGACTATCGTCAAGGTTCGGGGATACCCGGGACATCCGAGGGCTGATAGTGTCGTCGTTCAGCCGCACGTCCGCTGGGCCGGGGTGCTCGCCCACCCGCTCGAACTGGAGCTGGCTGGATATCTTGAAGATGCCTCGCCCGTTTTCAGCCTCATAGTACATGTCTCCCATATGGGGAATGAGGCCGGTGTACTGGCCTGGGATCGGGTGCACGCCGAGCAGTCGGAGGGAGGCCGTGTTGGGTGAGCCTCCATCTAGGGAGAACCATCGGCCGCCGTCCACACAAATCAAGAGAACGTCACCGTTACTCCACATGCCTCGGACCTTGCCCGGGACGATGAAGTAGGAGCTATAGGTGGAGGGTCTGTACGTCTCGGAGTACAGCACGATGTCGCCCGGTACCACCACGTTATCGCCGGAGCCGTCCTGAACCCCATCGTATTGGTGCACGGCCAAGTAGGCCCTGCCTCGGTGCCCGGCGGTGATCGTGGGTCCGGTGTCCTCATTG
>ENA-ORXM01003944-ORXM01003944.1-marine-metagenome-genome-assembly--contig:-NODE-3944-length-13815-cov-3.527078_pt1 | contig 13815 bp, 15 predicted proteins | sample MGYA00237867_ERZ511480 | MGnify/ENA primary metagenome ERZ511480 (study PRJEB26309, sample SAMN06266103) | marine metagenome | isolation source: Algal blade | place: United Kingdom:Sidmouth, United...
GGCGCGATCGGACTCGACGAGGACAACCCCGCCGTTCCGGTCTGCCTCGCCGCCCCCGAAGGTGCTCCGGCGCGCACCTACAACGTCGAGGCGATCGCCGCGCAGATCATGACGCTCGCCGACGCGGCGACGCTCGCGCAGTTCAACCGCCGACGGGTGGAGCGCGGCCGGGACGCGGGCGGTTGGCGAAACCGCTGGCGGCAGACACGCAAGCTCGGGCTCGCGGTCGGGCGCACGCTCGTGCGGCAGGTGGAGCGGACGGGCACCGACGATATATCCAGATCGTAACGTAAACACCCGTATCGATGGAGCCGCCACCGGGCCCGAAGACGATCACTTCGACCGGGAGGGCTCGCGTTCGAGCGTCACTCGCGACCACCGTCACCGGAGCGGGAGACCGGATCGTCGATGAACGATCGCGCGATCTTGTCCGCCACCGCACTCGACAGCGGCTTGACGAGATACTCCGCGACCATCTCGCTGTCCGCGATCCGTTCGCGATCGAGCTTCGCGCTCGAAGAGCTCAGCACGATGATGACCCGCGAGCGCACGCCCTTCGGTAGCGCCGCGCAACGCTCGAGGAAGCCGAAACCGTCGAGCAATGGCATGTTCAGATCGAGCAACACGATCAGCGGCGGGAAGCCCTCGGGAGCGTCGGCCCGCCCCTGCTCATGGCGACAGAACATATCGATCGCTTCCAACCCGTTGCTAGCGTGCCAGATGCGCCCGAACATGCCGGTACGCTGGAGCACTCGTTCGTGCAAGGCCACGTCCAGCGGGTTGTCGTCGACGATGAGCACGTCGTTCACGAGGCGGCCCCACTCGCGCCCGGTAGGGAGATTCGGAATACCGTCGGCTTGGCACGATGAGCGATCGACAGTGTGCCGCCCAGCCGATCGGCGTGCTTCTTGGCGATGTACAGACCGAGGCCCGTACCGGCCACGCCCGTGCTGCCGCGTGTGAACATCTCGAATGCGCGTGCCTCGAACTCGAGCGGTACGCCCACGCCGTTGTCACTCACTTCTATGACCGACGTGTCGCCCTCACGACGGGAGGTGACGACGACGCGCACCTCCTCCTCGCTCGGGTCGCGGAACTTGATCGCGTTGCCGATCAGGTTCGACAGCATCTGTCGAATGCGCACGGGGTCCGTCCTGACCTCGGCCAGGCCGAGCTCGGTGACGACCGACAGCGCTGCCGACGGTCTCTCCGCCGTGTGATCCGCTTCGATCGTGCTGACCATTTTCCGAAGAGAAACCGTTTCGGCCTTGCGCTCGTCCATGCCGGCGCGCGCGAGCTCGGCGAGGTCCGAGACCAATGCCGTCAGTGCGCTGAGCTGATGCTCGACAACCCCGAGCAGCTTCGGTACCTCCTCACGATCACCGTCCTCCAACACCTCGTTGGCCAGCGCGAGAAAACCACGTGCGGTACTTATCGGTGCGACGATATCGTGCGAGACGCGATAGTTGAACTGCGCCAGTTCCTCGTTCGACTCGAGCAAACGACGCTCCGTCGCAACGAGTGTCGTCACGTCGCTCAAGACCGCGAGCGTTCCGCCCGCAGCGCCGCTCGTGTCGATCCAGGCGCGGCAGTCGACGTTGTACAGCCGCGGCGAGTCGGTCCCGACGCCGATCTCGACTCTCCGCGTCCCGGGGGTGTGTCCGTGCAGGGCGCTTTCCAACTCGTCCAGTATCGGCAGCCAATCGTTCAGCGTCTCGGCGTAGTCGGCGTGCAGCAGCTCGTCACCGCACGAGCCCTGACGCTCGACGATCTCGCCGAACGCGTCGTTCCACATGATGACTCGATGCGCGGCATCGAGCATCACCACCGGTGACGGCAGCGAGTACACCAGCGCACGCACCTCGTGGGTGGAGCGCCGTGCCAGCTCCCGCCGGTGTGCCCACCGGTCCTGCTGTTCGGGGTCGACATGTGCTCGCGAGACCCCGACCTGACGCACGACTTCGCCGTTCTCGTAGATCGGACACTTGACGGTGTGGAACAGGCCCGTCTCGCCATCGTGGCGAGTCACCGGCTCGCAAGGCACGTCGATGCACCGGCGCTCGACGAACACGCGACGGTCGTCGCGCACGTACTGCAACGTGTCGTCCGGGTCGCTCTGCGGGCCGTCTATGATCGAGCGCAACGTCTCGTTATCGAGACCGTAGTACTCGCGAAAGGCACGGTTCGCCCACAACAGTCGTGAACTCGGTCCCTTGACGAGCACCAGGTCGTCCATCGCGTCGAGTACCTCGGCGAACCAGTCTGCATTGCGTTCAACGAGCGCGTCCGCCATCAGCTTCAGGGGCCAGCGCCCGTCTTCTTCGCCTACCGGAAGGATCGGCAAGGACGGCGAGCTTCTGAGCGCCGCGGTAGATTCACCAATTCGACTCTGTGATCCAGTGCGCCCGCGACTCGCGATCCTCTCCGGAGTCGATATCGGTGACGCCCACTCCCGACCCACCAGTCGAAGGTGAAGGACCCGCTTTCCCGCCGGCGTGCCGGGCCACTACGCCGCGTCGGCGTCGGTGGCCGAGCACCTCATGTAGGCGTCGGTTCTAGGCGTCGGTTCGCGAACCACTTCTCTCGTCGACGTTGATTTGCACGAATTCCGACAGTCGGAACGAGAAGTGACGATAAGGCCCGTAGAGCTCAGTCGCGCAGAGTCGATCCATCGTTCCCGATGCAAGCTAGTGACAACAGTCTCGACGAGCTCGATCGTCAGCGGGCGGATCTGCGTCGGCGCGGCCGTCTGTATTGGGTGCACTGGATCGTCCTCGGCGGCTCGGTGCTGATCACGTTCGTGGCATGGCATCTATCGGATTCGCTGATCGAGGAGCGCGATCGGCAACGCTCGGAGCGTGAGGCCGGGCGTGTGATCGAGCTCGTACGGGAGCGGCTCGGTCATTACGAGGACGCGTTGCTGTCCGGTGTGGCGTCGATTCGGGCGTCGCGCGGAGAGGTTTCGCACGCTCAGTGGCGGCGCTATGCCGACAGTCTCCAGCTCGCGGCGCGCTACCCGGGCATCAGCGGGATCGGCGTCATCTTCCACCTTCGGGAGGACGAGGTAGAGGCGTTCCTGGCGCGTGCCAGGCAGGAAAGGCCGAACTTTCGCATACACCCCGAGCACGGGTTCGACTTCCGCTTGCCGATCACGTACATCGAGCCTGAAGGCAACAATGCCGCGGCCATCGGACTCGACGTCGCCTTCGAGTCCAATCGCCGTGCCGCAGCGCTCGAGGCGAGAGGCAGCGGGATGACGCGCATCAGCGGCCCGATCGTGCTCGTGCAGGATGCCGGCAAGACGCCCGGGTTCCTGTTCTACGCGCCCTACTACGATACGCCGGACGGACGAATACCGACCGGAGACGTCACGCCTCGGGACCGAGAGTCGGCCTTTCGCGGGCTCGTATACGCGCCGCTAGTGGTCAGGAGCCTGATCGCCGGCACGCTCGATTCGGATAGTCGTGACGTGCGGTTCTCCATCCGCGACGGCGACGAGCTGCTCTACGCCGACGACGAAGTGCTGGAGACGGCGGAGCCGTACACGTTCACGAGCTCACGGACGGTCGAGCTGTATGGGCGCACATGGACGTTCGACTTTCGTGTTACCGCGGCGGCGGTCGCCGAGAGCGGTCCGAACCTCTCCATGGTGGTGCTGCTGAGCGGCCTGGCCATCGAGGCCATGCTGCTCGGGCTGTTCTTCTCGATGAGTCACTCGATCCGCCGCGCGCTGGCGCTCGCCGAGAGGACGACGGGCGAGCTCGCGAGTCACGCGAGGGCACTGAGCGCGAGCAACGAGGAGCTGTCGAACTATGCCCATATCGTCTCCCACGATCTCAAGTCGCCCATCCGTGGAATCCAGGATGTCACGCAGTTTCTCCGAGAGGATCTCGAGAGCTACCTCGCCTCCAACGAGGCCGACCCGGAGATCACGCTGCATCTCGATCGGCTTGATCAGCAGGCGAGCAAGGGCCAGGCGCTGGTTCAGGGCATTCTCGACTATTCGAGTGTCGGCGTTCACGAGAACGAGCGATCGACGGTCGATGTCGGAGCGCTGATCTCGGAGATCGGAGCCACGCTCGGTGCACGCCCGGATCAGCTCTTGGTCGACGACGACCTGCCGACCTTCGAGACCCATGCCGTACGGCTCGGGCAAGTCCTCGAGAACCTGATCGGCAACGCGTTCAAGTATCACCAGAATCGCGAGCATGCCGTCGTGCGCGTGTCCTTCGAGCGTGATGGCTCCCGATATCGCTTCGCGGTCTCCGACGACGGCCCGGGCATCGAAAGGGAGTACCACCAGCGCATCTTCGAGGCATTCGAGAAGCTCGAGGTAGGCGGGGACGTGAACAGCAGCGGTATCGGACTGTCGATCGTCAAGAAGTCGGTCGAGCTGCTGGGAGGGCGAGTCGAGGTCGACTCCGAGATAGGGCGAGGCACGACGATTCTCTTCGACTGGCCTACCGAGACGACAGCTCGCGCCGCATAGGCGCCGGAGTCAAAGCAGATGATCGACCCTGACCTGACCCTACTGCTCGTCGAGGACAACGACATCGACGTGATAGTCGTGAAGCGGCTGATGCGTCGCCTGTCGATCGATCTGCCGATCATTCGCGTGCACGACGGACGGGCGGCGCTCGAGATGCTCCGGGAACCGGTCAGTCCACCGAGAGTGGCGCCCCCCTACGTGATCGTGCTCGACATCAACATGCCGCGCGTGTCGGGGTTCGAATTCCTCGAGGCCATCACGGGTGACTCGCAGTTCGCGAACACGCCGATCTTCATCCTATCGACCTCCACGAACCCCGATGACAGCCGCAAGGCCGAACAGTATCGGGTTCGAGGTTACTTCGTGAAGCCGATCAGCGAGACCGAGCTGACGACGGTCCTCAGCGCGACGGGGACGCGCGCAGCCTGAGCGGTTTCGTCCCGCTCCCCGGTTTAGACAGCGTCCGGCGCCGTTTCACACGCTCGAGATCGATGTCGTTTCATCATTCCGACCGGCGCTTCGCAGCTCGCTCGCCACGCGCCCGAACGTGCCGGCAGCGGTCGCGTCTCGAACCGGACTTCACCCCCCGTCTCCAGCAGCATCACGGCACCGATGGGGAACGAGCGGGCGATGCTGACCAGCAGGTCCCGCACGTGGTCGTCGTCCCAGACCCAACCGCGCTGGAAGTCGGGCAGCTGAATCTTGCCGGAGCGGATGTCGCCCAGCAGGTCGGCGAGCGAGGACTTGGTGGTGTCGAATGTCGTCATCTACGGATTTCCGTCATCGTCGTGTCGTCTGTCGGTCGTGTTGTCTGTCGCCGACGACACGGGCTTGCGCGCCCCGGCGGGACCGAGCTAGCGCGCCAGGTACTCGCTCGCCGCGCCGTTCCACGTCACCGCCAGCGTCTCGATCGCCCGGCTGGCGCAGACGTGCAGCAGCGCCCGTTCGGCGAGCTCGCGGTCGCGGAGCTCGGTCAGGTCGTCGGAGCCGCCGACGGCCAGGCGGTTTGGCACGATGCCGTGGTTCATCGCCGCGATGACGACGTGGCGGAACTCGAGGCCCTTGACGCGGTGCATGTTCGCGACCCGAATGCCGGGCACGGTCTGATCGTCGGCACGGGCGTCCAGCATCACGAGCTCGAGTCCGGTTTCTGCGATCGCCCTCGCATACCGATCGCGCAGTTCCCGCGTGCGCAGCAGCACGCAGCAGTGGGCGAGGCTGCCGTCGTCATCCGCGAGCGCCCGGACGTGCTCGACGATCCAGCGGATCTCGGCCGCCTCGTCGTCGAACCCGGCAAGCGTCGCGTCCGGCCCGTGGGTCAGCGACAGGTAGTCGGTGGAGCAGTCCTCGCCGCCGTCGAGATCGTCGATCCGCTGGCCGTCGAGCACGGCGCTGGCGAAGCGGCGGATCTGCTCGGTGGTGCGGTAGTTGATCTTGAGCTTGAGCGCGCGCCCGACGATGCGGATGCCGCAGCGTCCCATCACCGCGCGCCGCCGGTAGATGCGCTGGTGGCCGTCGCCGACGAAGAACAGGTCGTTCTGCCCCTCGGGCACGAGCGCGCGGATCAGCATCAGCGCCTCGTAGGCCTCGATCGGAAGCCGGGGCTCCATCGCGATCAGCTCGGGCTGTGTCCGCAGCGCCGCGACCGGCTCGACCATGGATTCCGGCACGCCGATGCCGAGCAGTCGGGTGTCGTCGAGGTTGAACAGCGGCTCGGCGGAGCGGGCATCGACGGCGCCGGCGCGGTTGTCGGTGCCGGTCGAGGCGGCTGCGGGCACAAAAAAGCCGCTCTTTCAGCGGCTTATATATTCTGTTTATATCCCGTTGCATTCCGGGAGATACGTCAATGGTAGCGGGGGTAGCTAACAAAGCGTCGCCTGTGAGCAAGTATCCGTGCGGCTCTCAGCCGATCGCCGCTCGACGATGCCCCCAACGGTGCCCCCGGAATCGCTCTGCTGGACCGATGCCGGCGAGCGCTCGCCGCAGCGATTCCGTCTCGAGTGCCCACACGTTCGAGCCGGCGATTCCTCGCCAACAGGCGCTCTCCATTCGTCGAGTTCGGCGTCTCGGAATGGCGAACCGATCCACCGTCGTGATCGACTGCCGACATCTCGGTGCGAGTCGGCCGCTACCGCTTGAATCGATGCAATGACAGCATATATGCTGTCACCGTGAAGCGAATCGTCGTCGATACGAACGTGCTGGTCTCGGCCACCCTGTCGGCGGGCGGTGCCGCTCGCCAGGTGCTCAGGCTGTGTCTGCTCGAGCAGGCTCAGCCGATCATCGGGAATGCACTGTTCTCCGAGTACGAGGATGTGGTCTCGCGGGACGCGCTGTTCGAGCGGGCGCGGGTAACGGCGGATGAGCGTCACGTGATATTGGACGCTTTCGTCAGCAAGTGCCGCTGGATACACATCTCGTGGCTCTGGCGCCCGAACCTGCGAGACGAAGCGGACAATCATCTGATCGAACTGGCGGTCGCCGGCGACGCGGCGTACATCGTGACTGCCAACCTGAAGGACTTTCGTGGCAGCGAGATGCGATTCGACTCCATTCGGGTGATCTCGCCGGCCGAATACCTGAGTGAGGAACACTGACATGGCTACCCTGACCATTCGCATGCCGGACGCCAACCGCGATCGCCTCGCCGCCATGGCCGCGCAGCGCGGGATCAGCCTGAACAAGCTCATGGAAGAGCTGTCGGTACGCGCCATCGCCGAGCACGACACGGAGATGAGATTCAGACTGCGCGCCGCACGCGGCGACCCGGCCCGAGCGCTGGAGATCCTGGATCGGTTGGATGCCGAGTCATCGCGATAGGCTCCCTACGGTGTCAAGCATCGAGGGACCGCGAACACGGGCGATGGCGGAGCTTCCCGACTGGATGGTCCTGCATGTGCCTCGCGATTTCACACGCGTTCCAGATGACGTCCGCGACCAGTTCGTCCTCGACGACTCGGCACTGGAGTAGGAGTTGGTCAGGATGACCGATCATCTGACGCTGGAACTGTTCGGGTCGCGTGTCGCCGAAAACAACATCGTCCGAGCGCCCGTCAGCCGTCTGGTGCTGGACGTCGAACGCTTCGAGGACGACGCACTCGAACCGATGTCGGCCAGGGGCATGGGCGCGATCTATACGAAGACGTCCACCGGTACTCCCCTTCGCCGCCGGATCGAGCCCGAGGAGCGAGCCGAACTTCTGGTCCGCTGGTATCGACCGCATCATCGCCACCTCGAGTCTGTCGTCGCCGGGCGGCTCGATCGCTTCGACCGGACGCTGATCGTCGACGCGCCCAGCTTTCCCTCGGTGCCGCTGCCCTACGAGCCGGTTCAAGATCGCGACCGACCGGAGATCTGCATCGGCACCGATGCATTCCACACGCCGCCGGCACTCGCCACGCGACTGATCCGATCGTTCGAGAACGAAGGGTTCACCGTCGCGCTGAACACGCCCTTCGCCGGCGCGCTCGTGCCGCTGGCCTTCCACCGTAAGGAGCGACGAGTCTCGTCCATTATGATCGAGATCAGACGTGATCTGTACATCGACGAGACGTCCGGCCTCCGCAACGATCGCTTCGCGAGCGTCGCCGAGCGAATCGGACATTGCCTGGACGACGCGCTGGAGACCAACGGCTCCGGCTCGTGAGCGAGGGACAGCCGAGTTGTCAGTCCCTGCCCGCTCCATCGGCACCCGCCACCGTCTCGTCCCATCGAAACGGCTCGCCATCGATCGTGATTGTCGCGTTGGACAGACTACCGTCAAACCCCACGCCGCCGTCATCGTAGTTCACGACGAGCGTTCCGAACCCGTCGCGGTTGAAGTGCCATTCGCCGACGAAACGCTGTCCTTCGTAGACGTACGGCTCCACGCGGCGGACGACCGCTCCCTTCACAATGCGCCGCCAAGTACGCATTGCCATCGGACAGTCGTGCTGATCGTCTCCCCATTCCACGCTGACGACGACGCACCGTTCGCTCTTCGGCTTGTCGCCGAATGGTGCGAGACCTTCATGACTGGAAGGTTCGCCGGACATGGTGAACTCCGTGGAACGATCCCGATCCGTCATCATAGACGCACCCGTACCTGCCGAACTCGCTGCAATCGCACCTCACGCCAAGCATCTCGACAGGACTAACGAGCCGCTATCAATCCCGACATCAGTTCCGGCGGCACGCACCCGGCGAACTTCATCCCGCAGAAAGGAATCATCGCCCAAGGGCGGCACCCAACCCCATCCAGGCAGCTGCACATATACAGCCGATGTAAGTGCACGCTGCATCCAGACCCCCGCTCACGATTCGACGTTCCGCGCGCCGCCGGCTGTCGGCTGTCGGCCTACCGGCAAGCAATCGGCATCACGATTGGACGCCTCTGGACATGCTCTTGCCCATCGTCCCGGCGATCACGTGGATTCCCGTCATCACCGCCTCCCGCTCTTCGCGCGGGCGCGGCTCGTCGTGCGAGGACAGGAACTCCGCGACACCCAGACGCTCCTCGCGCAGCACCGAGTCCGGGCCGAACCCGGTGGCGAACACCGCCGAGGCGTAGCGGGTCAGTGCCTCGGCGTCGTCCCCGACCGTCGCCGAGGTGCCGACGCAGGCGAGCTCGTCGCCGCAGCCGAGCCGGTCGCGGAGCCGCCGCACCAGACAGGCGAGGTCGGTGCCCTGTGCCCCATCGAAGGTGTGCAGCTCGTCGACGACGAGGTAGCGGAGCGTGCCGGGCGTGTCGTTGTGGCGCCAGAGCTGCCGGTCCTTCGGGCGAATCAGCAGGAAGTCGAGCATGCGGTAGTTGGTCAGCAGGATGTCGGGCGGCTCGCGCTGCAGCGTCGCGCGGTCGGTGATGACGGATTCCGCCGACATCGCGGTGGTGCCGCGGCGCGAGCCCTGGTCCCCCGTGTAGAGCCCGACCCGGACCCGCTTGCGGAGCCCCGCCTGCTCGTGAACCTCTTTGGCGAAGCGACGCGCCTGATCCTGCGCGAGCGCGTTCATCGGGTAGATCACGAGCGCCTTGATGCCGGGGGCGGGCGTCGCCGCGCAGTGCTCGAGCAGCGGGAACAGGAAGCACTCGGTCTTGCCCGAGCCCGTGCCGGTCGCGACCAGCGTCGGCTGAGGCTTGTCGGATGCGAGCCGTCGGTACGCCTTCGACTGATGGAGGAAGGGCGGGAACGGCAGCTCGACGTGATCGAACGGCGACACGTCCGGCGTCTCCGCCTTCAGGAACGGCAGCCCGAAGCTCAGGTACGGCCCCTTGAAGACCTCGCCGGGACGGGCGAGCAGATCGTCGATCGCCGCCCGTCCCTCGTCGAGCTCATCGTCGCGCAGGAAGCCCCGTGTGGTCGACGGGAACTGTGCGCGCAGCTGCGAGCGGACCGCCTCGATGACTTCGCGGGCGACGAGCGACGGGAGCACGTCAGGTGACGCTCAGACGCGCCGGCGCCCGGTGCCGGACACCGCCTGCCCGTGCGCCCAGGACGACGGTGTGCTCACGTCTCATCGGGAACGGCGATCTCCACCAGGTCCAGCCCGCTGATCCCCAGAAAGTCATCCGCGTTGGCCGTGTACAGAGGCAAGTCCTGCGAGATGGCCACCGACGCGATCAGCGCGTCGTACGCACGCGCGCGCGTCTTCCGACCCGCGCTCCGCAGCTCGCTCGCCACACGCCCGAAGGCGCGGGCGGCGGCCGCGTCGAAGTCCAGGGCTTCGAAGTCGGATTCCGCCTGTTGCACGTGCGCCTGCCGGGCCGCGCGTTCGATGTCGTTTCCCGCGACCAGCGGTCCGACCGACAGCTCGGCCAACGTGATGGTGGTGATGACCGGTTCGGCCGGCAGCGCCGCCGGGTCGTCGATGCGCGGAAGCAAGATCACCGCGTTGGTGTCGAGGATGCCGCGCCCGCTCACAGCGACGGGTCCAGCAGCTCGTCGATGTCCTCGCGCAGTTGCCGCGCGTCGATGCGCGGCAACGACCGCCACCGGGCGAGCAACGTGGCGGCGTCGAGCGGCTGCCGGGGCACCGGGCGTAGCTCCGCGACCGCCTGCCCGTCCCGGGTGACGATGAGATGCTCGCCGCCCTGCACACGCTCGACGACACGGCCACCGTGGTTGCGCAGGTCCCTGATCGTGATCTTCTTCATCGCTTCAGTGTATCACCGGTGATACATGCGAGTGACCGTAACGCCCGGAGCGGTTCGGCGGGGATACCGCGCGCGTCGGCCCCGACCACGTGCGCCATGGCAGAACCGTTCAATTCACGCTCTTGCAGGGGGTAGCCCTCAAGAAACGGACGTTTTTGTACGTCAAGGTACGGAACGGGCCGTTTCGGCACCGTCAGCGGCTTGAACCGGTCTTGACGGGGCGCGCCAATGTCACGGCACGGGTCGATCCTCAGGTGCCGCCGAGTGCTGTTCGGCGTCCGGATTCAATCGGCTCGCGCCAGTCGTGCTCGACGCGCTGTAGGCGAGCGCGACGCCGGGCTCCTCAGCGCGATCTTGCCCGGTTATCAGACGGAACAGGCCGGTGAGGGTTATCAGTACCTGAACGACCAGAACGCAATAGAACAACCCGGCACTGCCCAGTCGATCGACGAACATGGCGACCAGGGTCGGTCCGATGATCAGGCCGATGTAGAACACCATGATCAAGGTGCTTCCCGCCGGAACGATCTCCTCGGGCGTCAGGTAGTCGTTGGTGTGGGCCAAGCACAACGAGTAGATCGGCAGGCATAGCCCGCCGAGGATGGCGATAAGCCCGAAGGTCCAGCCCAGACCGGTAGACGCGGTCGGCTGCAAGATCAGCAGTGCACAGATCGGCACCGCGGCAGCCGAGCTGCCGACGATGACCCTGCGCCGATCGATCGTGTCGGATAGGCGGCCGATCGGGAACTGCAGCAACATTCCACCCACCGTCACGGCGGCCACCAGAGTGCCGGTCTGGCTGGCGCTCAGCCCCCGGCCGGCACCGTAGAGCCCTAGCCCAACGTACAGCGCGCTCTGCACGATACCGTTGAGAAAACTGCCGGTCACTCCCATCGGCGAAAGCTTGAAGAGTTCTCGCAGGCCCAGCAGGGCCGGACGGTGAATCTGCGGCGAGGCGGTCACCGCAATCAGGATGGGGATCAGCGACAGCGAGATCAGGATCGATATGACGATGAACAGCACGATCCCTTCCGGATTCGATCCGAAGAGAAAGAGCTGCCCCAACGCCATGCCGCCGGCCTGGATGACGAAATACGACGACAAAATAGTGCCACGGCTGCGGTTGTCCGCCATGCCGTTGAGCCAGCTCTCGGCCACGACGTACAGCCCGGCATAGCAGAAGCCCACCAGCAGGCGCATGGCGCTCCAGGCCAGGACCGAGTCGGTGATCAGGTGCACCAGGGCGCCGGTGCTGGCGAGCGAGGCGAGTGCCGCGAACACCCGGATGTGACCGACACGAAGGATCAGCCTGGGCGTCAGCCAGCAACTGATGATCGAACCGATCGGAAACGCCGACTGCATGATGCCGATGTCGGTATTGTCGAAACCGAGCGCGTATCCGCGCAACGTCAGCAGGGTGACCAGCAAGCCATTGCTGATCATCAGGAAGACCATGCCGAGCAGCAAAGGCCAGACTCGTCGCAACGTACTGAACAAGGGTCTTTTCTCCGCGCGCCACTGAAATGCAGGATCGGTCTCGCGCACACCCGGACGAGTTTCGGCCCGCTAAGCGGTTCGAAGGGCTCGCGCGGGGAATTCTCTCGTGCCGGCTCCGTGTTGTTCGATAGTAGTGGTTCGGTCAGCGCTCTACCGTCGTGCGAATGTCCACTTTCGGCAGTTGTCTCATAGCTAAAGACGCTTCCGTGGAGAGCTGCCGGATTCGGGCGGTTCAGATCGAGAGAGACTCTCGATCGTCAGTCTCCGTAGATTCGTTGTGCGACGAACGCGCTGATGCCGGCAGCCATCGATAGAGCGTCGGAACGGAGACGCCAAGGTCGTGTGCAACGTCCCTCGGTGCAGCACCTCCCTCGAGCATTTTCCGGGCAGCGGCGACCTTGCTGTCTGTCATGCGGCGTTTGCGTCCACCGACACGCCCGGCCTTCTTCGCCGCGTCAAGCCCGGCCCGCGTCCGTTCTCCGATCAGCTCGCGCTCCATCTGCGCCAGGCTCGCCATGACATGGAAGAAGAACCGTCCTGCTGGCGTGGTCGTGTCGATGCCGTCGGTCAGGCTCCGGAAGTGGACCTGCCGCCGTTCGAGCTCGGCCACCAGGTCGACGAGCCCCTTGGCGCTGCGTCCGAGCCGATCGAGCTTCCACACCACTAGCGCATCGCCTTCGCGCACGTGCGAGAGGGCGTCGTCGAGCCCGGGACGTTGCGTGCGAGCGCCACTGATCCTGTCGGTGAACACGCGCTCGCAACCGACCGCCTTCAGCGCGTCGAGCTGAAGCGCGAGGTGCTGGTCCTCGGTCGACACTCGGGCATAGCCGATCTGCACGATCCTGCCTCCCAGAATTCTCGATTCTTGTGCACAGAGCCGCGAATCGAGAATATCATTTCGAGAGAGGTATTCGAGAACCGGAGAACCGCATGATCACGTGGCTCATGCCGACACGCTCGGCCCTTCTCACAAACCACCGTTTCTGAGAGCCCGTGCCGCGCCGGAGGCTGCTGACGACCGCGCAGCGCGACGACCTGCCGGCGTTCCCCGACGACGAGAGCGAGCTCATCCGGCTGTGCACGCTCTCGGCCGACGATCTGGCGTTCGTGCGTGCCCATCGCGGCGAGCACAATCGGCTCGGCATCGCCGTTCAGCTGTGCTACCTGTGTTTTCCCGGTCGAACGCTCTCGGCAGGAGAGGTCCCGCACGTCCCGGTGCTCGGTATCGTCGCGGCGCAGCTGGATCTGCCGCCCGGGCTCTGGGATCACTACGCGATCCGCGACGAGACCCGGCGCGAGCACGTGCTCGAGGTGCTCGCGCGGCTCGGCCTCGAGTCCTTCCGTCGCTCGCACGGGCGAGAACTCGTGACCTGGCTGACGTCGCTGGCGATGCAGACCACGCAGGGGTTGGTGCTCGCTCGGGCGCTGGTCGCGGAGCTTCGGGCGCGGCGGATCGTGTTGCCGCCGATCCGGGTGCTCGAGCTGCTGTGTGCGCAAGCGGCCACGCGCGCGCAGCGCGAGGTCTTCCGTCTGCTGACCGAGCCGCTGACTGTCGAGCATCGGCAGCGGCTCGACGCCCTGCTCGTCGTCGCGCCCGGGCGCTCGATCAGCGCGCTGGCCTGGGTGCGGCAACCGCCGGGCGCGCCCGGTGCCCGGAACATCATGGGCCACATCGAGCGACTGCAGGCGGTTCGTGCGC
>ENA-ORXM01003945-ORXM01003945.1-marine-metagenome-genome-assembly--contig:-NODE-3945-length-13814-cov-17.759991_pt1 | contig 13814 bp, 13 predicted proteins | sample MGYA00237867_ERZ511480 | MGnify/ENA primary metagenome ERZ511480 (study PRJEB26309, sample SAMN06266103) | marine metagenome | isolation source: Algal blade | place: United Kingdom:Sidmouth, United...
AAGTTTCATTACCCTTACAGGAAAGGTTACTTCTTTCATACTGTATCCTTCATAATAATGAAACCGTCCTTGCATTACCACAACCGCCTTTCCTTCCAATGTCCCAAAGATTAATTTACCCTTATGACTTTCTACGGTTGATACAGGAAAATTAGGAATATTTTCATACGCCAATGTATGGGCAATGTCAATATCATTCACCAAATTCCCCAAACCTGTCCCCAATATAATGCCCAATTTTGCCTCAAAATTATTGGTTTGTTCTTTTATAAATGCAACTGTTTCTTTAAGCTGTTTCATATTTTTTTATAGTTGATTTTTTATTTTGGTTTTGGCCATGAAAAATAGCCCTGATAGAAGTGGTAGGGCGGATCAGATGTAAGGCATTTTCAAAATGCCTTACATCTCCGACCTTTAACGGATAGCAGGACTTTCCGTTACGACGAAGCACTTTACAGTTCGCTCCTAATCATCATTATTTTTTACCTCCAAAATTTTCGACTTTACCAATCTATCAAAATCCTCTCCATTTTCCTGAATGACCATTTCAATCGGTAAACAATAAATCGGCAGTCCTTTCTGCCTCAGAAAATCTTCGTGCAACAGCAGACGCATCGAATCCTTTTCCGTTGTCAAAATAATTTTGTTAGAAGCCGTCATTTTCTCAAAAGTAGTGGCGACTCGCTCTAACTCCTTTTCCTTAAAATAATGATGATCTGCAAACGGAATACGCTGCCAAGTAATCCCCAAATTTTTCAAATATTCGACCAAAGACTTAGAATTCGCAATCCCACACACCAACAAAACGCTCATATCGGCTGACAATGATACGGTTTCTGTGGGATTTAGAAAGTCATAAGGCAGACCATATTGAATGTGGGAAAAAAACACTTTTTGGTGCGGCAAAGGTTTGAGCCGCTCCACAATAGACGCCTTTTCAGCATTGGGCAAATCGGTAGCACACTTCGTCACCACCAACACATCCGCTCGTCGATAACTGCTTTTCAAGTCCCTCAAATCCCCCGTTGGCAAATACCAGTCATCCACAAAAAGTTGATAACAAGGCGTCAAAACAATCTGCAAATGTGGGCGTATCGCTCGGTGTTGAAAGGCATCATCCAACAAAATCACTTCCGTTTCAGGACGTATTCCCATCAATCCAATGGTGGACATCACCCGATCTGCACCCACACTCACCGTCAATTTATCGAATTTGTGGTGCAATTGCATCGGTTCATCCCCAATATCTGCCGCCGTCGAATCTGGCTGTGCAATCAAAAAGCCTTTGGTCCGTCGTCGATACCCTCGACTCAACATCGCCACCTCATATTCGTCTTGCAACAGTCGAATCAAGTACTCGACCATCGGCGTTTTGCCCGTTCCACCTACGCTCAAATTCCCCACGCCAATCATTGGCACATCAAACTGTACGCTTTTCAAAATCCGCTTGTCATACAGCTTATTCCGCACATACACTATCGCAAGATACAGCAGCGCAAAAGGGAATAATAGGTAACGGATGAAGCGAAGCACGGGTTGGAGTGTTTTGGGGTGTAAGCCTTACTTGGGCAGATAAACGTTCAATTCTTCTACTAATTGATAAACGGTTGTTACGGGGTTTTGGTTGGCATAGGATTTATCTTTTACAGTATTGTATAACTTCTTTGCTCTTTTAATGGCTTCTTTTTGTGAAGCTTTTTCATGACTCTCTAAAAAATTATAGATACCTTTACAAAAAATCTTTTTCTTACATTTCTTTTCATAATTTCCATCAAAATAACCACTCAATTCCGTATAGTGATTATGACGAACACTTGCTTCTGAAACCACTCTAAAATGCAAAATAAACCACAATTCAAAAGCATCATCAGAATAAGCAACATTTACATTATTCCTTTTTGCAAGGTCTATTGCATTATTAAAGTCTTCTTTTTGTTGAGCATAATTATCTGGTCTTTTGTCCATGTCAAAAACAGCCCAATATTCTATTCCCTCATCATTTTCAGTCTCTTTAATCGCAATTAAAGTTTTAACCAGCTTTGTTTTTGTTTCACCATATCCATAGGATTTCACACTTGCATTGGTCAGTGGAAAAGCCTTAAAATATTCTGGTTCTGTGTTTTCTCCTTCACAATAGATATAAAATACTTTCTTTGGTAAAATACTGTCTTGATTATAAGGCTTAGATTTTTTCACTCTTTTATTCCAAGCCTTATTTTCATCAGATTTCTTTACGCTTTTACTTTTCTTAGGCATAACTATTTTTGAAAAATAAGATCAAGTTGATTTAAATAGGGTAAGGCTCCAAACTTGCCCCTAAGATAATCTTTCTCATAAGAAGCAGTATTTTTCACTCCTTTAAACTCTACTAAATCAACAAGTTGGCTTTCTCCATATTTGTTTTTTTCTGCAAAAACGATTTGATCTCTTCTCAATAAATCATTATCTAAAAGGTTCGTATCGTGCGTTATTACGATTAATTGTGCGCCTTTGGAATTTGTCTCTTCGGAATTAAAGAGTTCTACTATTTTTCTACTTAATATTGGATGAAGTCTTGCATCAAATTCATCTACAACCATAACTAATCCGTAATCTAATGCTCCAAATAATACAGGGCTTAAATAGAAAAGCTTTTTAGTTCCTTCGCCTTCTTCTAGGTCAAGAAAAAATGTTATTATCTTTTCTGATTTAGAATTCATTTTTCTTTCAATAAAAATTTTTTTATTTCTATCTTCTCCAATGACATTAATGCCATGTATTAACGAATCAATGCTTTTTAAAAAATTTAAAACTCTTTCTTTAAATTTACTATCTTCTAATAATTTTGGAAGTCGATTCGCCCAAATATTCTCTAAACCTGAAACAACTGCAAAATTTCTCCGAAAATATTCGGTAATAATTGTAGAAATTTTTCCATTTAATGCAAAAAGAACAGAAATCATTAAACTATTCTCTCTAAGAATATTTCCATCTTTATTAAATAAAATTTTAGCTTCTTGAAATTTTCCTTTGTTGTAATATTCTATTTCTTGACCTGTTCTTAAAAAATAGGGAACTTCTTTTTTATCCTTTACAAATAACCATTCTGTATGTATTCTCTTTTTATCTGCTTCAAATCCATATCTGTATTCTATGTCTTTATAAATAAAAATAATTTGAAAAAAAGAAGGTGCTTTTATAGATTTTTCATCTAAATAGAAAGGAATTATATATTTCAGTATATTATCATCTTTAAAAGATTCTTTTACTGTTGTCAAAAAAACAGAAAGAACAGATAGAACATTACTCTTCCCACTTCCATTTGCTCCATAAATCGCCTTAAATTTTAGAAGGTCAAGTCCTTTTTGGGTCATGACATTGTTTTCATCCATCTCCTTATTTTTGGAAACGATGTTGGCAGCTTCTAATTGAAGTGTCTGGATTTCTTTGAAGGATCGGAAATTTCCAAAGCTGAATTCTACGAGCATAATGGTGTAATTTGCTGATTTATGGCAAATTTAGCACTTTTTGTCCAGAAAAAACGAGAAATTTACTATCTCCTACCCCACTGACTTCGCAAAATGATAATCTACTAAGTTGTATATAGGCTGTTTGATGATTTGTCCTATTTTGATGTCGAAGCTTTGGCAAACTTCTTCTAAGATGTCTTGGAAATAGTAGGCTACGGAGCCGATAAAGTGGACGGGTACGTCTTGGTGGTTTTCGTAGCAGGTAATATGAATGTCTACAAATTCGGTCATGCCATCAAAAATGAGTTCTTTAACCCAAGTTTCTTCTTTGAAATCAGATAGGGATTTCATGAAAGAGGCTAAATAGACGTTTTCGTTGGGTTGTTGGTAGACGTTCTCGAAGATGACTTCTTTGGAGAGTCCATAGTCTTCTACTAACTTTTCGTGTAGATAACTCGGTAGTCTTTTGTAGAGGAATTTACTTAGGATTTTGCGGCCAAAGTAGCTGCCACTTCCTTCGTCTCCTAAACGGTGTCCTAAGGCTGGTACGGCTTCATAAACTTCTTTACCATCAAAATAACAGGAATTAGAACCCGTTCCTAAAATGCAAGAGATGCCTGGATTGTCTCCACAAGTGGCAAAAGCTGCTCCAATTAAATCGTGATCAACTTCTATACGTGCTTTAGGAAAAAATTGTGCTAAGGCATCAGCAATATGGGCTTTTCGGTCTGGACTTGAGCTGCCTGCACCATAAAAATAGAGGTGTTGTATCAAAGCCGCATATTTTACAGCTTCTTGGCTTTCTATTAAAGTACTCACAATTTTTTCTTTGGAATGAAAAAATGGATTAAAGCCCATTGTACTGAATTTCGGAATTTTGTGGTCTTCGGTTGCAATCATCCAATCACATTTGGTTGACCCACTATCTGCTACTAATATCATAAAAAGGTATCGTTGGTTTGTTTATGAGCTTATTTGGACTTTTATAATTAAGTTAAAAATGCTCAGAAATTTTGCTTATCATTAAATATTTAAAATATTATCAACTCTTAAAAGTTCTTCGTCGATTTCTCTTTCTCCATTGATGGCAGTAATGAATGGCGTAAATCGGGCTTTTCGATTGATTAAGCCGACCATTGCATCTCTTTCGCCTTGTCGTAAACCTTCTACTGCCAAAACGCCTAATCGACTCGCTAAAATGCGGTCAAAGCAAGTTGGACTTCCGCCCCTTTGCGTATGTCCTAAGATGGTGACTTTGGTATCATACAAATCGGGAACTTTTTCGTTGAGTTCTTCTGCTATTTTTATGGCACTGCCTCCACCTTCTGCAACAATCACGATGCTTGAAGTCTTTCTATTTTGGTTGCCGTATTCTAGGATGCGAGAAAGTTTGTCAATGGTGATTTCTCGTTCTGGAACGATGATGGTTTCGGCTCCTGTGGCGATGGCACTGCGTAAGGCGATAAAACCTTTGTCTCGTCCCATTACTTCGATAAAGAATAGACGATTGTGTGAGGATGCTGTATCTCGAATACTGTCAATGGCTCTCACGGCTGTATTGGTCGCTGTGTCATAACCTAAAGTGTAATCTGAGCCATTCAAATCATTGTCGATAGTGGCAGGGATTCCGACAATGGGAATGCCATATTCTTCTCCGAAAATGTGCGCTCCCGTAAAACTACCATTGCCGCCAATCACTACTAAGCCTTCTATTCCTCGGGCTTTTAAATTTTCGTAGGCTTTGGTTCTTCCTTCTTCTGTCATAAAAGCCTTGCTTCGTGCAGAACGCAAAAAAGTACCTCCTTTGTTGATGATGCCACTGACATCTCTCGGTCCCAATTCCACAAACTTCTCTCCTCCTTCAATCATTCCTTCATAGCCTTCATAAATTCCGACCACAGATAAATCATAAAATATACCTGATCGAACAACGGCACGAATGGCAGCGTTCATTCCTGGAGCATCTCCTCCTGAAGTAAAAACACCTATTTTCTTTATATTTGCTTTCATAATTTATCAAAAGTACTATATTAGGAAGGAGTGCTATAAAAATAAGGGCTTGTTTTTAACTAAATTACCAGTCAAACGCAGTATTTTCTGATATATATTGTTAAAAGCTTCGCCAAGCACATACTATGCCTACGTTTTTTGCTTCATATATCTAAAGCACTCTTTGTATATTTATTTCTATAAAATTCCCTTTCTAACTTCTTGTTTCAAAGTGTATACATCTCAGTGTTTTTGTTACACTCTAACAAAGATAGCAAGATAACCCATACATTTGCGTTGAATGTTTTAAATTTGTGTAATTCCCTACAATACATAAGGAATATTTACCATCCAAAATAGACCCGATAGTAGCGGTAGGCGAGAATGTAGTCGCCTTTAGCGGATAGCGGGACTATGCATAACGACGGAGCAATCCACCGTTCTCTCCTAAAAAAAAAGGAGGCTTTATAGCATACGAAGCGGATAGTATTAAGTTTTAAAGAAAACGAACCAATATGAAATACATTTTTTTATTTTTAAGCGTATTATTTTGCTCTTTACAGATGTCTTTTATGGTAACTGCTCAACCCAATAAAAGTGAATTTGAGACTTTTGGGGCTGAACCTAAGAAAAAGAAAAAAGAGAAGAAAAAGAAGGAGAAAAAAGCACCGAAAGAGCGTAAAACTTCGGCTAAAAAAGAACCTAAAACGGAAATAAAGGAAGAGGTTGCTTCTACCAGTAATCCCAATGTGATTAGCTTGGATATAGACAATCTTTTTGAACAAGATGTGATAGAAGATACGACGGTTGTAGTCAATCTTACACCTCGCAAAAATCTGTCTTTTAAGGATCAAGAAACCTTTAAATATTACTATAGTCAGGCGTTGCAAAGGGTGAATAGTAAGGATTATGATGAGGCTTTGGTCTATGTGAAAAAGAGCTTGAAATTAGACCCGAACAATAAGGAAATGCTGCAAATTAGAGGCAATGTCTATGCAGAAATGTTTAATTTTAGAAAGGCAAAAAAAGATTTTAAAAAGGTCTTAAAATCAGCTCCGCAAGATCCTACCGTCAATTTTAATATGGCGGCTATTTTGGCAAAAACGGGTAAATTTAAGGAGTCTATCAAATATTTTTCGGTGGCAATTCAAAATGATCCGAATTATTTATTGGCGTTGCAAGGACGGGCTGCGGCTTTTTCACAAATTCGACAGTACGATTTGGCAATTGATGACTATAATCGGGTTATTGATCAAAATTCTTTTTTTACACCTGCTTATCGAGGTCGAGGTGTTGCCAAAAGCCTTGCGGGTCGTTATGATGAAGCAATTGTTGATTTTACGCAAACCATTGAGCTAAAACCAACAGATGGCTTGTCTCATTATTATCGTGGTTTGGCTTTTGCACAGTTGGACGAAAATGACAGGGCTTGTACGGACTTTGATCGGGCGTATCAGTTGGGAGTGGATCAGGCTCGTTATGAAATGCAGAAGATTTGTAAGTAGGGGGTTGGTTTTTGTGGTTTTTGTGGTTTTTGTGGTTTTTGTGGTTTTTGTGGTTTTTGTGGTTGGTTAGATTTACTGTATGTGGAACGACTTAAACGACTACCCCAAATACATCAAATTACACCCTCTGGCATCACTATGATCCATTCGCCCCAAAACCTCAAATGTTCCATCGTCAAACACTCGACCCAAATCAGCCGTCGCAATAAAAGCACAGGAATCGGCATTGGCTAAATCAATGATGTTGAGGATGCCTGTTTTGTCGTTTTTTTGCCACGAAAATGGGTCATTGACCTCTCTTGCCATCACTCGCATCCACGAAGGACAAGCATATTTTCCTGCGCCTTTTGAATAGGCTTGTGACATCAATTCCGTCATACCATATTCAGAATGAATGTGTTGTACGCCCAATCCTTTTTGCAAAATGGCGTGTAATTCTGCCCGTACCATTTCTCGTCTTCGCCCCTTCATACCGCCTGTTTCCATGACGATGGTGTGTTTTAAATCAAGCGTGTATTTTTCGGCTAAGTCCAATAAGGCAAAGGAAACGCCCAATAAAATCGTGGGTTGTTCCTCTTTTTCTAAGGTTTGGAGGGTTTCCACCAATTTTTCTTGGTCATATAGATAGAAATCGCTCAACGGATGCGTACTTTCCTCCATCATTTTTTGCGCCATATATACCAAAGACGAGCCTTTTCGCTCCAAATAAGCGGGCAATAACGCCACAACCGCATAGTCTTGAATCGCTCCATAAAACGACTCAAAAGCCTCCCTAAAAATCGTTTCATACCACGCCAAAGAAGCCACATAATGCCGACTCGTCGTTGCGCCCGTCGTGCCACTACTCGTAAAAGTCGTTTCAGCTTCCCAAAGATGAGTTTGAACTTTATGTGTTTTAAAGAAATCTATCGGCAGAAAAGGTATCTCTTTAATCCCTTGAATCGCCTCTATTTTTCTATTCAACGCCTTCAAATACGCTTTATACATCGCATTGTGTTCGGCTTGTTCATAGAACAACTGCATGGCTATTTCCTCAAATTCATCGGCTGTACCCTGTACAATACGCTCTTTTATCTGTTGTAAATTCGTCATTAAAAAATAAATTGTGGTTCAAGTAGTTATAAGAAAAGAGATTTTATTTGGAGAGAACGGTGGATTGCTTCGTCGTAACGTATGGGCCCGCTATCCGCTAATGGATGGCATCTCCAAGATGCCTTGCATTTTTTCACGGACTGTAGAGTATTGGAAGGCATTTCCAAAATGCCTTTCAGTTCCACATATGAACCGAAAAAGGCAGCCAACGCTACATCCAACCACTACTATCGGGTCTAGGTCGTTATGGACAGAACCTCTAAAATACATAAATGAACAAAATTAAATAACTAAGAAAAGATAAAAAACAGGAAATGAGATAATTATTAATGTCCCTTTCGTCCCTTCGTCCCTCTTTCACAAAACAATTGTTCAAGATGCAAATATCTTATAAAATATTCATAGGCTTCTTTTTTTTGGTATTAATTCAAGCATGTATTAAGCCAGACGAATTTCCGCCAGAACCACAAATTACGGGTGTGAGTATCTCCACCAACTCCATTAAGAACTTTTCAGAGCCTTTGACCGTTTTTATTGGCTTTGAGGATGGCGATGGAGATTTGGGTAGTTCTGACGAAGATTCCCTTTTCAATCTATCCATTACGGATACTCGAACAGGCTTCGTCTCTCAATTTACCATTGACAACATTCCCCCACAAGGTAGTGTCGATGATATTAGTGGAGAGGTACAAGTAGCTTATGCCAGTACATGCTGTATACAAGAAGCCATCGCTTACTGTACCCCAGATTCAAGCCTCCCCAATTACGATACCCTCTACCTTGAAATACAAATCAGAGACAGAGCCAATAATTTAAGCAATACCGTTACCACCGAAGCCATTCAAATACGTTGTAATGAGCCGTGACAAGGAACGAGTGGACGGGTGACAAGGAACGAGTGGGACGGGTATGCCATTCCCTTTCCTACCTCATAATCACCTCTTCCTCCCTAAAAATCGTCCCTTCGCCCCACAAATCGCCCCTTCGTCCCCTCCCCACATAGTTAAATATTTGCAAAAAAGACTTCTTGCAACAACTATAAAATATTTTTCGCTGTTATAGAAATAAAAAAAAATGAAGAAGTTTAGTATATTTTTACCAATCATTATGCTCTCCTTATTTTTGTACATGTGTAGTGCCACAAATAGTAGCAAACAGTCTGTACAAACCAAAACACCCGCAGAGTTAGCAGAATTTAGCAAAGCCTATTTTGCAAGTGGCTGTTTTTGGTGTGTTGAGGCGGTATTTGAAAGCGTGAAAGGCGTGGAAGAGGCTATTTCTGGGTATGCTGGTGGCAAAGAACTCAATCCAACGTACCAACAAGTCGGTGCAGGAAAAACAGGACATACGGAGGCTGTAGAGGTTTACTATGATCCCAGTGTCATTGATTATAAGACTTTGTTAGAAGTTTACTATGGTTCTCACGACCCCACAACGGTCAATGGACAGCATCCTGATTATGGTCGCCAATACCGTTCGGCTATTTTTTATCAAACCAAAGAAGAAAAAAAGCTGGTAGAGAGTTTTATAGCTAATTTGAATGCTTCTAAAGAATACGATAAGCCGATTGCTACGGAAGTTGTGCCTTTTGAAAAATTTTGGCAGGCAGAGGATTATCACCAAAATTATGAGAAATTGAATCCGAATCAGCCTTATGTTAGGAGTGTTTCTATTCCAAGATTGAAGCGTTTTCAAGCGAAATTCCCTGATTTGTTGAAGTAGTGACGAGTGACAGTGACGAGTGACAGGTGACGATAAGGAATTTAGAATAGTGGTAAACTGTCAAAAATCTAAAAATAAATGAAGTACGATGTGGACATATTGTTGCAAAAAATAAATAACTGTACATCAGAAAGATTTCGATTTAGAGATTTGGAACAAGATATTTCTCAAAAACCTCTCTGATACAGACCTTCCAAAATAGCCCTGATAGGAGTGGTATGGCTTTTTTTAGTTTTTGTGGTTTAAGTGGTTTTTGTAGTTTTTGTGGTTGTCATTTTGACTACGCTCAATGACCTAAGCCATAAGAACGGATAGCAGGACTAAATGTCACGACGAAGCTCCTGACAGTTCGCTCCTTTTAAGTCAACAAAAAAATGGAAGCCATAAATGACTTCCATTCGCTTATCTTTTTTGAATAGAGACTAATTTCCTGATTCTCCAATTTCCCAACACGTTTCATTTGCTACGCTAAAAGTCAATTTCAGAGATGCCTAATTTTGCTTTATTGGGTGCCCAAATATCGTAGTCTGTGACTTGTACAACGCCATCAAGATTACCATCTGTACTGATATAAACCGTTAATTGAGCAGGTTCTAATCTCCAGATATCAAAATCAGTTAGCTGAATTACGTTGTCTTGGCTGTATTCACCTGCGTACATTACTGCATTTCCATCAGTAGCCATTTTTAATTGTGATGATCCCAAAGCCGTATTTATATTGGTTGTAAAATCGTAATTAATGATGCTGGTTGCAGGCAATGAATTGGCGGTGAGGATGTCTAAATGATTTCGGTGGCGTACACAGAAATGATAGTCATTGCCCAATGTCAAATTAGTGAATTTAAGACCTTGTGTTGTTCCATCAACAGAGACAATACTTCCGTCATCTAATAAAATAGCTGCTTGCGTTTCTACGGTAACTGTCGTTCGATTTCCTGATAAATTAGGCGTTCCTTCTCTTGCTTCTACCAATACCCAATCGACCATATTTGCAGGAATGCTTGTTAAACTTTCTGTTCCACCATAGTTATAAGGTGCATTTGCATAAGGCTGTGTTAAAGGCACTACGCTGTTTAACAAAGTGTGCATTTTTCCTTGATTGGTTTCATACGCTCCTTCTAAAAAAGTTTTGAGCGAAACCGTAACATCTGAGGCAACTACCGTCGGTTCTCCTTCTAAAATAAAGAGTCCATTTTCAATGTCAGTCACTAAAATATTACCCGAAGGCAAATAAGGATAAACGCCCCAAGCTCCGTTAAAACCATTCCCCGAAAAATTGGGAGAAGTATCATAATCCGCTACTTGTGTAAGATTGGTTGGGTCAGAAATATCTGCTGCCGTTACACCATCTCTATAGTAAGAGGTATAAATATAATTTCCTTTTACAAAGACATTGTGGGGAATTACATTGGAACCAGGATTAGAACGATATTGGTCAATCAATTGAATATTAAATACACTGCCTACATCGTAAACGCTAACCGCTGCACCACCTACTTCTTCTGTAACAAATAAAGTTTGGTCGTCATCACTCAACCAAAGAGCATGTGCAAAATTGTAAGGTGTTGAAATCGTATTTAAAACGTTGGGATTGGCTTTTGAACTAATATCTATGATAGAAACAAGTCCATCCTCAATGTCAGCTGTCCAAGCTATATCATCTCGCACAAAAATATCATGAACATAACGGTCATGCCACATACCTATCACATCTGGATCTGTAGGATTACTCGCAATGTCTAACATAATGATACCAGGAAAACCAGCATATTTTGCCCCAACAACATAACCGATTCCATTTTCGTCTATAAAAATATTATGTGCTTGCTCAAAATTGATATTATTTCCGTTATAATTATCTCCTTGCCATTGGCTGACTGGAATATTGTTGTTTAAGTCGCTCAAATCTAAAATGACTAAGCCATCGTTTCCTTCACTGACGATGTAAGCATAATCATTCCATACTTTGGCGTCTCTCCACAAAGTATTAGAACCATTAATATATTCTATTTCGTTGGGATTTGTAGGATCTGTCACATCTACAATCGAAATTCCTGTTTGGGTTGTAGCAATTGCGTATTCATTACCATTGCCGTCTGCATATCCCCAAATATCACTCATATCATTCCAAAAAAGTTCATCTATTTGTCCCAACAGATTTAGTGTGGGCTGTGCTGAAGCTGTGGCACAGTAGAGACATAACCCTATAAGTAGGAAGCCTAAGTATTTAACCATAATGTTCTTGTGTGTTTAAGTATTTTATATCAAGCCAACACAAAGTTGGTTCATTTGTTCATCAATATTGGTGCTATAAAAGGAAGTGTATGTTATGATACAGTTCTTTTTCAATTGTTGCCATGAAACATACATGTCCCCTGTCATTATCTTGACTAAACTAATTACTGTGGAGTGTTTGTGAATATTGAAGTTAGGTAATAGACGATAAAAAAAAGTTTTGTTTACATATTTTTTTATTTTGGAGAGAATGGTTTGTCTTTCATCGTAAAGCATGGGCCCGCTGTCCATTCTTATGGCAAGTAAACCAACGATTCTGAACCGACACAACCACAAAAACTACAAAAACCACTTAAACCACAAAAACTACTTGCCATACCACTACCATCGGGTCTATTTTGGATGGTCTGTACCTTTATCAAAGGTATTTGGGGGTTACCCCTCCTCTTCTTCTTGACCAATATGCACTTGATAAGCGGCTGCATCTAACAATTCTTCTGCATGCTCTGGGTTGTGTGGCTTCATTTTGATTAGCCAACCCTTTTCGTAAGGCGATTCATTCAGGCTTTCAGGTGCGTCTTCGAGTGCTTCGTTCCAGGTGGTAACAACGCCGCTAACAGGCATAAAAAGCTCTGAAACGGTCTTAACCGCTTCTACTGTACCAAAAACGTCGCCTTGTGTAAGGTCTTCCCCTTCTGTCTCAATTTCTATATAGACAATCTCGCCTAATTTATCTTGTGCATAATCAGTGATACCAACAACCCATGTTTCATCATCTTCAATGCGTATCCATTCGTGGTCTTTGGTATATTTTAAATTATCAGGTATATTCATAATTCTTGGTTTTATTGCTCATTAGACTGTTTATTCCGATTCGATAACAGGTATTTGAACAAAAATTAAAAATTTATTAGAAATGGGTTTGTTTTTCGTTCTAAACCGATGGTTGTTTCAGGGCCATGTCCCGAATAGACGATGACTGTATCACCCAAGGTCAAGAACTTTTCAGCGATACTTTGAATTAAGACGGGATAGCTTCCGCCTGGCAAATCAGTACGCCCAATACCGCCTTGAAATAAGACATCGCCCCCTATGACAAATTGGTCTTTTTCACAGTAAAAGGAGATACTTGCTATCGAATGCCCTGGTGTGAACAAAATACTTAGTTCTGAATTTCCAAATTTGATAGTATCTTCTTCTGTCAGATACTTTTCTGGTAATGGGGATGGCTCTACTTTCAAGCCCATTTGTGCGCCATAAGTGGGAACTGCTTGTAATCCTGGCAATTCATCTTTGTGCATTTCTGGCAGTAATCCATAGGTGTCATAAACAAACTTATTGCCAAATACATGGTCTATATGACTGTGGGTGTTAAGCAATCTAACAGGTTTTAAGCCATTTTTGGTAATGTAGTCTTTTAAGGCTTCTTTTTCGTGCATTTCGTAGCAACCTGGATCAATTATGATGCATTCTTTGGTTTTGTCTTGCAAATCATAAAGGACATAGGTGTTTTCTGCAAAGGGACTAAATTTGAAATAGTGAACGTTTATCATAGTATAGCGGACGTTTTGTTAAAAATTTAGGCAAATGTCATATAAATAGATTATTTTTCATAGTAAGTGCGTAATAAAAGATTTTTGTACTCGTCTTACATGTGACAAACTGTGTTGTTATAAGGGACGAAGAGGCGAAGGGACGTTTTGGTGCGAGGGCGTGTGAGATTTACTTTTTGCCTTTTTTTCATCGTTCAAGCAGTGAAAGATAGACCCGATGGTAGCGGTATGGCAAGTAGTTTTTGTGGTTTAAGTGGTTTTTGTAGTTT
>ENA-ORXM01003947-ORXM01003947.1-marine-metagenome-genome-assembly--contig:-NODE-3947-length-13801-cov-3.808802_pt1 | contig 13801 bp, 9 predicted proteins | sample MGYA00237867_ERZ511480 | MGnify/ENA primary metagenome ERZ511480 (study PRJEB26309, sample SAMN06266103) | marine metagenome | isolation source: Algal blade | place: United Kingdom:Sidmouth, United...
AAAATTAATGATAAAAATGAAACGATTAAATACCTTTTTGAGAAAGGACAAATTGGTTCCGAGCCAGTTCCTATTTTAAAGAATCCAGAAGTAGAGGATGAAGGTCATGTCATCTCCTTAGTATTTGATAGCAATACAAATAAAAGCTTTTATATATTATTAGATGCAGTAGATTTAAAATTTATAGCTAGAATTGATCTTGATCAAGTCATCCCAATTACCTTTCATGGCAATTGGGTTGAGAAGAATTAATTATGAGGAGAATGTAATGATAGAGTTATATGTTTACAAGAAGCCAGAAAACTCCCAGTTATTAAACTTAAGTTCGTTTTGTGCAAAGTCAGAAGCATTTATGAAATTTGCCCAAATAGATCACACTGTCATTGAGTTCGATGGTAACCCTGCAAAATTTTCAAAGGGTAAACTTCCTATCATAAAAGATAACGGAGAAATCATAGAAGATTCTAGTTTTATAGAGGAGTATCTAAGTCAAAAATTTAAACTCGATTTTAATAATCATTTATCAAAAGTTGATCACGCCATAGGTTTTTCACTTTCCAAATTAGCTAAAGAAACTCTGTATTGGACATTATTATCAGAAAGATGGTTTGTAGATGAAAATTGGCTTCGCTTAAGAGAGCAATTCTTTGGCACATTACCAAGGGTAATCAAACCATTTATTTCAAACATGGTTAGAAGGAATACTAAAAAATCATCCTATGGACATGGAATTGGGAGGCACACTCGTGATGAAATAGATCAGATAGGAAGAAAGTGTCTTCAGTCTATTTCTGATTTTCTAGGAGAGAAAAGGTTTCTTTTTGGTGACAAAATTTCAACTTATGATATTTCACTCTATGCTGTCCTATCAAATGCCTTAATGTCTGATTTAAATCCTAAGTTGCAAGGATATGCTCAAAAAATGGCTAATCTTAATAAGTATGTTGAAAGTGTGAGTGAGCAATTGGTGGGTGATTCTTAGGCAAGAATTACAAGTCAGTATTAACTCCTGCAATGATCTCAAACATTTAAAATGTAAAAAATTCAAGTCGTTTGAAATATATTCATACATTCATCATCCCAGAGGTGCGCCGTGCTATAACAATGTACATTTCATTTTAGGAGTTACATATGAAGGTCATAATTTTATCACTCGTACTTTTGTCTTTTTGGAGTTGCAACAAGAGTGAAACTAAGACAAAGGAAGTAATAACAGTCTCTAATGAAAGAGGTTCAGAATTAATCTCAACCTACAACAATAACAACCGTGCAAACATTGATAGGTTACTTATTCTTGATTCAAGTTATGAGATTTCTTTATTAGAGTATAGTAAAGTAGACTTTTCTCGCTTCTCACATGATGAAATATTGGAAATTATTGACCTGCTAGGTGATTACATGATAGATGGACAGAAAATTAATTCAATTGTAGAGAATTACTCCAATGCTACAACTTCTAGTGGTGAAAGGTTCGTATTTCCTGAAGATGGGGTCGAGGCTACGAAAAAGACAACAACAAATGCAGAAAAATATTTTAATGATCTGAAGGCCTATACTGAAAAATTGGTAGAAAAGCTTGAGACGCGTGAGAAAAAGTTGAGACTTGAAGTAATAGAGCTAAATACTGAAATGCTATCTGCGAGTTATATAAAAAAGACATTTAAAACGAGGAGAAAGTTTCTCATTAAAAGGTCTGCGGGATATGAAACTTCTTTAGAAGAACTTCAGGGATTGAAACAAGAGCTAGACGTGAAATTTGCTAAACAACAGAAAAAATTAAATTCTCTAAAGAATGACTTGATTGTTTTTGATAGAGAAGAAAAATTAAAGTCTGCTGAAGATGTGATGGATACCTTAAAAGAGGCTGACAAATTACATGCAGAAACTCTTGCATCATTAAAAGCAGAGATTCGTATTAATGAATTAGAGTTAGAGCAGCTTGATAATGACGAGTTGGACTTTTCTACTGGTCTTTTTAAAGGGACAAATTTTGATAATATTATTGATATTGAGATAGATAGACGTGATGTTAGAGTGACGACTGATAGATCAGATAATGTTAAAGTTCTTTTGAATCTTACTTTTGACGATGAAACTCATTCTCAAAAAATTGTTCCAAGAAATTCTGCTCAAAAATTAGTTCAAGAGAGATCAACTTCCAAGCTTATATTTCCACGAACAAAGTGTGGTCATGTTGTTGAAATGAGTTCTTCAGTGGCCCAATCGATGGTTAGTTACATCTATGATAGACAAAATGAAGAACTTCAGACAAGTGGAATGGAATTAGTTAAGAGTTACCCATCTGTTGCGATGGATCTATCTAATGCAATATTGAGTGTTGAGACTCATGGGTGTCAATTAAAAGCTCTTTCATTATAGAAAGTACGAAACGGCACCCACATTAGTAATTTTTTTTGATTTTTCTTGCTAACCAGTAGTCATCATCCCACTAGAAATACCAGCAACAGTCTTTCTGACAAGATCAAGGTCATTAGATTTATTACCAATGATTTGCAGAATATTTAATGGATGTATCATGGAAGATCTCAAGGAAATAGAATCTTTTAACCAAGGTTTAAACCATAGTAAGCTTTTTTGTTTTGTTATGGATAGTACAAAGTTACACGCCAAGTTGTATTCTTTAAAAAACTCTTGAAAAATTATTTCTTGATCTTTTTTTGGGAGTTCACTTTTAGCTAAATAGAGCTTAAATACTTGAAGATCTACTTTGCATAATGTGAAACCTAAAGTTCTTATAAATGAAGAGAAAATGAAACTAGATTCATAGGATTTGATAATACTTTTTAATTTCTTTTTATCATTTTTATAAAGCTTCCAAGCCGTTCCTACTCCCCACCAGGTAGGAAAAAGAGTTCTGGTTTGAGTCCAACAAAGAACCCAAGGAATGGCCCTAATAGAACTAAAGTCTAGAGTTTTTGCTTTTGATCTTTTGGTTGGTCTTGAGCCTAATTTTAAGACATTGAGATAAGAATAAGGGGTGGATAGTTCAACCATATTGAAAAAATTAGGATCATTGATTTTCTTCACATACTCTGCTTCAACGATACGAGAAAATTGTTGCATTTCTTTATTGAGTTTGATCTCACCACTTTGAGATTTTACCTTATCAAGATTTGTTAAAACATTTTTTATACCAGCTAACGTTACCTCAGGTGAAGAAAAGTTTCTCTCAACCATTTCCCCTTGAATTGTAGCTTTATAAATATACAGAGCTGATTTAGGCCACCAAGAAGTTTGTTCTTTAACACTTCCTCCACCTCTATCCACTGAACCACCGGATCCATGGAAAAAAATGGGAGTGATTCCATAACTAGTAATGAGTTTGTCTAAAGATCGCATTGTGCGAGCAATACCTAAACGACTTGGTAAGACTCCCATCCCTTTAGAGGAGTCAGAGTAACCAAGCATAATTTCAAGGCGATTATTCCAAATGTTTTTTACATGTTTATGGTACTGAGTATGATTAAGCATAGTTTCAACTATTAGTGAGGAGTCTTTAAGAGCTGAAGCTGTTTCAAAAAGAGGAATAATAGGAATTGAAAGGTTACCAACATTTTTTTTCACTAACTTCATCGCATTTGTAACATCTTCAAAAGATTCACACATGCTGATAATCATCCCTCGAGCATAATGACGAAAGTTCTTACTACCACAAATATCTTTTAAGGCTAATAGCATTTTCTCTATGGCCAGTTTTTTATTGCTCTTTAGCGCATTGGCTATGATCTCACTATCTTCTCTTAACTCAATAGGGATGACTAAGGCCGGGAAGAGTTTAATGATATTTTTCATTTTCTCTAAGCTAGGAGCTTGAGTTCCAACAATTTTCTCATAAGCGATATCCAGATCTGAAAGTGAAGCACTTACTTTTTGAACCTTTAAAAAATCATGTATTTTGATTTTTCTAATCTCTTTAAGATCCTTAAAAGTTATATTTAATAATTTATCTAGTTTTTCATCATTAATATAATGTATGTCTTGAACTAAGCTCTCCAGCATTTTATTCATAATAGTTACAAAGTGATCTCTTGAGGCCTGTAAGCAGGTAAGCATGACTTTCTCATCAACGCCAGGATGACCATCTTTGTCGCCTCCTACCCAAGTTCGCACTCGCACTTCACCTAGATCACGATTTGCCTTCATTAAAGTCTCGAAAATATCAGGCCTCATGATAATAGAGAAAAGATGCTTTGCTTCATCTATCACTTGTGGTTTTTCATGCCTCGTAATAGGAAGGAGCCATGCTAGTTTAAGGTTGTGCTTGATAAGAGAGAGGATATATTCTTCTTCATTAGAATGATCTAGTAAACGTATCGCAAGATTTTGAATCCTGTGAAAAAGATCAATGTTTTCAGGTGTTCTTGCCTCGGTAGGGTGGGCAGTCAACACATAAACTAACATATTCTTTTGTCGTTTATAGGTTTGAACACTGCCTTTATCTCTTAAGCGAAAAGTTCTATAGGCACTCTCACAGGCATTGATAAGCTCTAACATCAAAGTGAAAGCATGAGCAATACGATGCTGCTTTTGTTTGTCACATATTTTCATTTTTTTATACAGGCCACAAAGAATCTCATCTTTTTTAGATGATGAAGATTTCCTATAGCTCACCATTTCGTTTCTAATGGCCTCAACTGATTTATATAATGGCTTGCCACCTTCCTCGGTAATAACTTCACCTAAGACGACGACAGATTTATGAACGAGTACTTTTAATTCTTTTGGTAAGTGATCTACAGTTTTTTTCATTTCTATCCAATGTTTATTTATAAGTATTGAAACATATTAGATGAACTGCTCCTAGTTATTTCTAGAATATTATAGTATTTGCTTACTAACGACAGTTTAGAATAGACTGTGTAGCCTTGAAGATATTTACTTTACTTATCAAATGCGTCACTACTTTTGAAAAAACTCTATCACGCTCTTAAAATCAAACATAAAGTCAGACCCGGTTCTTCGATGACCGCCCTGAATTAACTTATACTTTGGATACCCAAAAGCATGTAAGAGTTTAAATTGATTAATCGTTGGCACCAAGTGATCATCACTTGCTAGAACCATGAAAATATCTTCTCTAGATCGAAGATGAGCAAAGTCCATCGGTTTTATTTTAATATGTTTATTTAAGAGTTGATGATATTCACTCTTACTTTTTAGGCCATACTCTTTCATTTTAGTATCTCGTAAATCTGCAATAACTTTAACTTCACTATTCGTCATAATCTGAGGTAAATCTCCACCGGCTACCCATACAAAGGCCTTTTTAATATCTTTATCAACACTTAAGGCAAATGAAGCCCTTATTCCTCCTAAACTAGTGCCGGCAGCGAATAACTCTGAAGGATGAATTAATCCCTCCTTAATTAACATAGATTTTAATAGGCCAAAAGAAATAGTAGATCTCTTTAAGAAGTAATCTATTTCTTCTACCTTGCGAGATAGATCATATATATCTTCAACGAGTTCAACGATCACAGCATTATATCCATTTTTAGCAAATTTAACGGCTAGGACTTGCTCTATAATAGGAGGTAATGTTCCAGCAATAGCCGGGAATAAAAATACGGTTGGAGCATCATCAGATACTTTGAAAAATTGAAACGGTGCTTTGAGCACTTTGCTTTTATGAATAGGATCTTCAGTCGTTAATTCCCCTTTAAAGTGTCTAAACTTCTTTATCTTGAATGTCTGTTTGAGCTCAATAGATGATTTGGAGAGCAAGTAGTGGTATTGGAGCTGCTTTAAGTTTACTGATTGGGTAAAGCAATTTAAGGAGAGGATAAATAATAGTAGTTTCATGGGGTGATTATTATAAACCTCAATCTTAGATGAATTAACAAATGTTAATATTTTCCTGAAAAAAGGTGATGTAATCTATAAATAGATCACTATGGTTGGGTTTTACCAATTTAGGATATCACCATACATCTCAATTGATCCTACACTTTCATGATGAACACTATCAATTAACTCACTCACTCCAGGCCTACTTAGTAAAGCTCTTGATGATTTGGTGGCGACAAATCCATAAATATCAGCTTCTCTCCAGCCCTTCTTTGCTCTGCCAAAACCCCATTGAGCTCAATCGATCGTTTAAATACACCGCGTATCTATAGGCCTGTTCGGGGCATTGAACCCATTTTATGATTTGTTTAACCCAATACATTCTTAAGTTATTGTGCATCCAACCTGTCTCTAAAAATTGAAGTTGAGCAAAGTTCCAAAGCTGATCTTGTGTTTGAGCGTGACAAAGTTGCTCCAGTGAGTAGATGTGCTCGCGCTTGTCATTACGGTGATCACGTAATGTTTTTTTTGCCCACTTTGGTATTGAATCAAAACAATGAAAATTTTTATTTTTTAAACTTACATGAAAGGCCAGTTCTCTCCAAGTAAGCAACTCATCTTTGAATTTCCATACAGCACTTTTTGAAATTTCGTATTCATCTATGATGAAAAGTATATCTTCCGGACCGATGATCCCATAATGGATATAAGGAGATAGCTTTGAGGTCGAATAAACTTGTGCTGGATTATTTCTCTGCCACCTGTAGCGCTCAATTCCATGCTCTACAAATTCTCTAGCTCTTGAGAGAGCAACTTTTCTTGAGCCAGGAAACTCAGCACAAGACTTTAAACTATGATCTATTGCGCAGGCATTTATAATTTTTGCAAGACCTGTTTTAACTGGGCCTAACCCCGGCAGTCGTTGTGAGTATTTAACCTTACAGCTTAGTTTTTCCTCTCTAGGAAAATAATCATCTCTGAGTACTTTGTGTTCAGCCCTGAAACTCTTTGCACTGTCGTGATCTCCCTTAACTGCTCTCATCGGAACGAGAGTAAGAGAATCCACGCTAAAAAAAGGCACTCGAATTAGCTTTTTAAATTTCAAAATCTGATCTGACCAGTATTGAATTGGAATTTCATCAATAAATACGGCACTAGATTTTGCAAGGATCTGCTCAAGATTTGTTTGCATCTCTGATCCAACTAAAAGGGTATAACTTACATTCTTAGATAAAAGTCCAGCCTTGATCTCCTTTGAAGCCTCCACTTGCAAGGAGTGAAGCCTGTCAGAGGCGTAAGGATACTCATCATCAACAAGTTGAGCCACGACGAGAGGAAGAGATGTATCATTGGCAACTTTGATAGCGATATTAATCACATGGTTTCGCTGCGCTCTTAGGGTATGCCTTAAAATACACAGAATATAACTTCCTTTGTTACAGAAGCGATGGGAATTTAGTTTTACGACCCTTTTTTTTAATGAGCTTGGTAAAGATGAAATCATTTCTTATCTACCTTTGAGATAACTCTCTTTTTTTTGACTCTTTTTCTTGAGCCATGTTTTTTAAGAACCGATGTCTTAATTTCTCTAGCTTCATCCGTCCTAGAGATTTGGTAATATTCGGATCTCATCATGACAATGGCCATCTGATAATCAACGACAGGCTCAATATAAAATGACCCGGGATGATATTGATGAAGATAGATATCTTGAACGTCGATGTTTTTTAGTTCTGGAAGCCATCTCTTGATGAACTTTGCTTCTGGATCATGATCAAGAATTTGCTTGGCTGGATTGTAAATTCTAAGAGTATTTATACCAACTGTCCCTGCCTGCATTTGAAGTTGAGCAATATGGATGCCCGGTTCATAATCGCTCCACCATCTTGCCATCGGCCACATAATGTCACGCCAATCTAGATGCATGACATGACAAGCTAAGGACGTAATCATACAGCGCATGCGGAAGTTTAAATAACCTGTCTTTGTCGCACATTTTATACAAGCATCTACTAGAGGAAATCCCGTTTCACCCTCAATCCATTTTTGCAGCATTTCATGGTCTTTATTAAATGGAAATTTATCAAAAGCTCTATTTAGCGAGTAAAATTCCATAGAGGGTTCAGATTCTAGTCGTTGAATAAAGTGATCTCTCCAACTCATTCGCGCTTTGAATGCGTTGAGCGATTTTCTCCAAGTCCCTACATCTTCTTCACCAGTGTGGAGCACTTCTTCCATACGCCATCTTGTATGATTGATAACAGTTCTAGGGCTAACGGCGCCCCATGCAAGATGAGTCGAGAGTCTTGAACATACAGAAAAAGCTGAGTTGGGTGAACTAAGACCTGAGCTATAGGCTTTGACTCTTTTATAGAGAAAACTATCGAGGCATTTTTGAGCCGAAATTGGTCCAACTTTTTGAATCCTAGTTGAAGTTTTAAAGCTTGCTCTAAATTCAGTACATCTAGACTTTGCTTGATCATCATTTAGTAGTTGGAGTTGGGTTCCTTTTAGCCAAGAAAGTCGTGATAAATCTTTACTCGTTAAATCTTTGCTCCAGCCATTCATCCAATCGTGCCACTTTGTTGATCTTTTATCTCTATCCTTTAACCTTCGAAAAACTCCGGTTTGCATCAGCTCAGTAAAGACGACGTCATTTTCCTCACACCATTGTATGAGTAATAAATCTCTTTTATAGGTACGTGAACTTCCAATTTCTTCATGGGCATAAATATGAGTGATAATGTGTGATTTCTTCAGAATCTCTAAAGTTTGGATGTACTCACCATAAACAATAGGCACTTTTGAATTAGAGTCGCTAAGGATTGTATTTAATTCATCAAGAGCGCAAAACCAAGATTGTATATGATGGTTTGAGGTTTCTGGTGCTATGAGGGCCGAAGGTTCTAAAATAAATAGTGGATGCACCTCAGCGTGATTTTCAAGAGCTAAGCAAAGAGCAGGGTTATCCTCAACTCGAAAGTCTTTTTTTAAGAGCCATAGGCAAATCTCTTTTTTCTCAATAGTCATCCTAGTGTTACTCCTGATATCTCAAAAAATTTATGAAAGTAGCTAGCTTCTTTTATCATTTATTAACTTTAATAATTGTGCTGCAGCAACAGCATCGCACAATGCTCTATGATGTTGATCTAGTTTAATCTCAAAGTGCGTTGTTAGGTTGGCTAAACTATAGGATTTTAAACCTTTAAAATATTTTCTCATATTTGCACAGGTGCAAAAAGTCGGCCTTGAAAGTCTTATTCCAATCCGGTTAAATTCTTGTCTTACAAAACTATAATCAAAGTTCACGTTATGAGCAGTAAAAATTGTTCCTCTTAAAAACTCTATGATCTCATTTGATACCTGCTCAAAGGTCGGGGCCACAGAGACCATCTGATCTGTGATACCTGTTAGCTTCGTTATTGAATAGGGGATGCGCCTTAAGGGGTTAATAAGTGTTTGGTACCTATCAATCTCAATACCGTTTTGGATTTTAACAATTCCTATCTCCGTGATTCGATGATGTTGAGCCTTACCACCAGTTGTTTCTACATCCACTACAGAATAAATGAGATCAGGGTTATAGGTGTACTTTAAGTTAGCAACTTTGACGTCAAAACCTGCTTTTTTAAGTAGTTTTATTTGTCGAATTTGATTCGGTCTCAAGACATCTCCAGGCCCTTTGACTTCGATCAGTTTTACTTTCCCATCTCTAAAAAGGGCAAGGTCAGGAAAACCGTCATTGTAAAACATATAATCTTTTGACATGGTCTTTAAGATTTCTTTTAGACTCTGAAGACTTGAACAATCAATAAGCTCAGCTATGCGCTCTAAAAGATAAGCTGGCCATTTTACAAATGGGTTTCTTTTCCCAAAATTCTCAACTGACACTTTCACCATTTTTGATTTTAGTTGAGCCTTGGTTAATTTTGACCACTCAGATTCGAACCACTTGTTAGTGTCTTTAAAAAAAGATCTTTTTTTAAGTGAAATGGGAAATGAATCAAATGGATTTGAAACTCCTAAATTTTGAGTCTCAAATAACTTTTCCCAAAAAAACAAACCAAACATTGCTCTCCAGATATAATTTTCATAGCGTCTCACCTTATATCCCTGAGCTTGGTAATAATCTCTAGCACCTTTTTCTGGTGATTTATAAAAAGACTCATCGACTTCAATGACCTTAGGAGAAAATAATTGTCTAGATCTATCAATGAGTGAAGTCGAGCTGAAATTTTTATCCAGCATTGTAAGAGCGAAATGATATTGCTCTTGGCTTTTAGGATTTTCTAAAGAGTGTTTGAGGAGTTTTTCTAAATTACTATCATTGCTTTTTTCTAATAATTTAAATCTGAGTTTAAGGGCAGGAAACATCGTCGATTTTTTAAGTAGTAACAAAGCTCTCTCGTCATTGCCGGCTGATAAGTAAAAATTAGCAAGTTTTTCTATTAACTGGTTTTGTTTAAGTTCATGCAAATCATTTTGAGGGGCTTTATTGATGAGCTGCTTAATCTTGGAAGAATTTTTTTCACTTACATAGAAAGAATCATTAATAATTAAATCGCATTCAAATATTTCTTTTGCTATTTCAATATCATTAAAACGTGCACATTCTTGCTGGAAGACTCCACTACTTTTTCTAAGTCCTAAGTCTTTAAGGGCAAAAAGATTTAAACCCTTCTCTACATCTCCAAAATATAAATATTTTAAAAACTTTATATCAGCTTCGCAATTTAACTTATAGTATTGCTTTAAAATTGAAAGATCGGCCATCTCAATATTTGGCAAAATTTCAAGACAGCTCAGTAAATGTAATCGAAGCTTTGCGACCTTCCAAGACTTTTTATGATTCTGACTAATAGTACTTAAAATAGCGACGGCCTCATCTTTTTTAAGTTCAGGAACTATATCAGCTAAATCTTGGCTTTTTACAGCCTTAAGGATGCCTAAGTCTTGTAGACTATTCCAAGCATCAACGTCCTGTTCATTCATAAATCTTACAATGTTTTTTAATTTATAAAAACTTGCTTTGTAAGTAGAAAGTTTCACTATAAGTCGTTGCTGAATCTCATTTAATTCTGAAAACAATAGCTCAATTTTTTTGAGCTCATTACAATTTGGATAAAATTTTTGGCAATGGTTAAATACTATCTTGAAGTGATCTAGATAATAACCTTTGTTGAGCTCTTTTAACTTGCGATTAAAAGTTTTTTTTCTTACTGCTCTAAATCTTGTTTCCATCAGTATGACCTCGAGTATCGATTATAGTTTCAGCTTTTTTTTCTGACAAGTTTAACAGGATGCGCCTTAAGGTATTGTTGCTCTTATAAGAAGATTTTGGGCCCAATTTTTTGATCGAGGTCCGAAACATTCCAAGATAGCGTCTACCCCGAATAAGGAACCTTTAGCCAACCTTCCTAATACTGCTAACGGCAATGTTCCACGTTCAGTAATCAAAAGAGAATCATCTCCAGTTATCAAGCCAAGGTCATTATAGGTGGAACCGATATTAAAGTCTGTTAACAGGTTGTCTATAAGTGGCGAATTCACTTCCCGAATGTCAGGTGCCGGTAAGACAGAATCAATCATTACATTTGCAACTATAGATACTTTTCCTTTAGAAAGAGTCCACCCTTTATTATTTAATTCAATTTTCGGATCGTTAGTAAACTCGAGGTTTAAAATACCATCTTTTGATAGAGCAAGGACCTGTTGCATGCTCGCAAGCGGCGGACCAAATGAGTAACGCTTAAGACAATCATCCTTGGCTATAATTTCCCCAATAGTTTTGTCATCAAGTAACGCTAAAGAGTAAGTCTGATACATTGCTGGTTGCATTTTTCTCCAAACTTGACCTATGCAATAATCGAAACTAATTGGCTTTAGACCAGAGGCCATCAGCACAAAACTTTCGATTTGATCTAAAATAATTTTACTTTCTTCAAAGATGTAATGGTCATCTTCTTGGCGCTCTAACCATTTAAGAGCAAGAGCTTCCAACTGATAGTCATCAAGCGAGTGCTCTTTTGCCCTAGGCCCTAGCTTTTGGAAAACCCTGGCTGAATAAATAGCAGCTAGATTGAGAAGTCTAGGAAGAACATTTTCTTTATTTCCAATGGTTCGTTCTAGACTGATCAAAAGCTCTTGCTTTTTGAAGCAGTCACTATCAAACCAACTATCTATATCTTCGTTCATAGGTTTTGGAACTGGTGGGAGTCCATCAAGAGAGAAAGGAGCAATCGTCACGGGTTCATCACCACTTCTTTTATACTTCATAAGCAAAGACTTCGGACAAATTATATCAAATTTCCCTCCACGACCAATAGTCAAAGCGCGCATTGAATCGATCATCGCTAATCCGAAACCACGTATCGCTATCACCTCACTTGAGTTGTGTTCTTTATGGCGATAGGGCTCAACTGGATAGGCAATGGTGTGTAATTTCTGATTTGAGCCACTGTTGTTTAGTTGTTTCTTCCAACCACTGATTTGTGAATCAAGTTTAGTCATTTGGTGTCCGATGGCCAAAAGGATCTCATCAAAAAGTACTGGATTCTTTTTAACATGTTCATAGTCGACTACATCGAAAGCAGAGTGTTGCACTAAATTTGACTTCGTAAAATTAACTTCAAATTGTTGATTGACCGGCTGAATACGAACTACGCGCCCTCTCAAAAATTTCAAGTATCCGACCTTTTCAAGAGGCTCAGCTATCGAGAGAAATCTTTGTGTTAAATACTTTCCTAGGTCCGATCGTCTCGGGTAAATATCCATATTAGGTTTAAGATCAAGTAGCGAAATCATAGGGGCTAAGGGATCTAGTTGTTGCTCTAATGACCACTCAAAAAATGAGGGAAACTGTGGAACCTCTAAGTTTTGAATCTTGAAAGCACTCCGAGTATCTAATTCTAAAAACCTTATCGAAATATTCAACCAATTAGTAGGGGCTTGATCGTGAGAATACACAGGGCCGGCTCCTGGCCATGAACTTTCTTCGAAAATAGTGCACAGAGGTATGGGTAGCGAGCTCTCTTGAGCGGCTAAAATGTAAAGATTTTCTAAGGCAGCCAGACCCCGTGGACCACCACCAATAATTCCAATATTCATAAGTCTTTGAACCTTTTTAAGTACCACTAAGTTCTAACTCCATCAAGCATAATACTATCGACAACCTTATTACCATGCAGAACACTTATATCGCCCGTCGATTCAAGGACAACCGCAGCAATCTTGGATAGATCTGTAGCATTTGCTTCTCTCATTTTAGCGACAACGTCACCTTTTTTTACTCGCGAACTAGCTAAATTTTCTTCCAGAAATTTGCCTTCAGAAAATAAGAGCAAAGGTTTATTATCTATCATTGAAGAAAATGAATCGAAATGGTGTCTCAAGAAACTGATTAAGAATTGAATAACCAACATCGCTGTAACCGCAACTAATCCTTTTGATAAACTAACCTTAGAGTTAATAATAGGTGAAGCAATAAGAGTTCCGACTGAAATTGTAATTGCGAAGTCGAATCCAGTCATTTTACTAAAACTTCGAAGACCAATAAGACGAATGATAAAGATTAGGAACACTACAATAGTAATAGAGATCAAGATGGTTTTCAGATATTCTATTTCTGGCATGGTTGTCCTTTGTGAGTAATGTTTGCTTATTTAAATTAGCATGGAAAAACAAGATTTATAAGTCTAGCGATGACCTTCAAGAAAGGCTTAAGTGTACTAGAGAGTAATTTGATATCTAGCAAGCGGATGAATTCTATCATCAGTAATAATATCAATAGTGTATACGTTAGGATTATTTAGATCTCCAAGCTTAGTGCCTCTTGTAACAATAATTTTTCCTACTTCTGGATTATGATCAGTAATTTTTCCGTTTTTATCATAAGCGATTGCATGGGAAGGAGAATTCTCTATTGAGAATAATGCAGGAGCGGAAGATTTTTGGATAGTTGGTACCCGAGTTGATCTTTAAGATGCTATTTTTA
>ENA-ORXM01003948-ORXM01003948.1-marine-metagenome-genome-assembly--contig:-NODE-3948-length-13801-cov-2.883270_pt1 | contig 13801 bp, 12 predicted proteins | sample MGYA00237867_ERZ511480 | MGnify/ENA primary metagenome ERZ511480 (study PRJEB26309, sample SAMN06266103) | marine metagenome | isolation source: Algal blade | place: United Kingdom:Sidmouth, United...
CAAAAAAAAGTAGAAAGAGATAGGAAAAAAATGTCCGAAAAAAGCATCTCAGATCTCTTCCAATTTCGATATTTAACCAGTCCTCTAAAACGAATTAAACTACCGCAAAGAGTCGTACATAATGATACCAAAATCAATAATATTTTATTTGATAAAAGAACAGGTAAAGCGGTTTGTGTTATTGATTTAGATACCTTGATGCCGGGAAATATGCTCTATGATTTTGGAGATATGGTACGGACTTTTACGCCAGCATTGGATGAAAATAGCAATGATTATGATAATATTCAGGTAAGACCAGCTATTTTAGACGCTTTGACAAAAGGTTATTTAGCAGGGTGGGGTGATGCTTTGACAGAATTAGAGTCAAGTGCTCTAATGTATGGTGCAAAACTGACAATCTATGAACAAGCCCTTCGCTTTTTAACGGATTTTCTAAACGGAAATATTTATTATCAGGTAAAGGACAAAGAACAAAATTTGGTGAGAGCTAAAAATCAGATTTGCCTGTTGGAAAGTTTACTGAAGATATAAATCAAGGTGATTTTTAAAATCACCTTGATTTATTACCATGTAACAAAAGTAATTTGCTAACTACTATAACCACGCTTGCGACCGCATACGGTCTCCAGCATGGATTTTAAGGGATAGAACTAATTGATTTTCAATGAAAATCAATTAGTTCTATCCCTTAAAATCCCCAAGGAGGAGCATTGCTGCGTGCCAAGGGTTATCAAGAATAGTAAGTAACTTTTGTTACACAGTAGTAAATACTATTTCTTTAAAGTAGGTTACAAAAATTTTAAAAAAACAAAGGGGCGAGGTAAAGGCCGAGCTTGACTGGAGCACTAAATACCCCTACCAACTGGTTATAGCTGTTATTTTGTCGGCACAGGCTACCGATTTAGGCGTAAATAGGGCAACTAAAGATTTATTTAAAAAGTATAAAACTCCGCAAGATTTTGCAAAGGCAAAAATAGAAGATTTAACACCTTATACTAAAAGTATAAATTATTATAATACTAAAACCGAAAGGATTATTAAAAATGCAAACGAGTTAATTAGCTTGTACGGTGGGGTTATTCCTAAAACTATTAAGCAGTTAATAAAGTTGTCGGGTGTTGGGCGTAAAAGTGCAAATGTTATTTTGCAAGAAATTTATGGTATTGGCGAGGGTGTTGTTGTAGATACTCATATGACAAGGGTAACAAATCGATTAGGTTTACAAAAATTTGACGATCAAAAGTATGCTAAAAAAATTGAAGAAACTTTAAATGGTATTGTTCCTAAAAGTTTATATAAAGATTTTAGCCAGTTAATTGTTTTGCATGGTAGGTATGTGTGTAAGGCACGTAAACCTAACTGCGAAGAGTGTCATTTAAATAAAATTTGTCCTAGTGCTTTTAAGTAGTTTTTCTTTTTTAGATTTACTTTATTAAAAATAAAAGTATTCCATTTTTATTTACCAGCTTCAATTTGCTTTATAGTTTTTAAAATATGCTCTAATTTAGTTTTCCATCTTTTATAAGCTTCTTCTACTTAAATGCCCAAGATTTTTCTCACTGTAAACATAAAGCGCTTTAATTGGGCATTTTGCTAAAAGTGTGCGAAAGCACTCAAACTAAAAATAAACTTAAGTACTAGTAAATACATACGGTTGTAAGTAAAAAGGTGGGGATTTACCCCTCTACCTTTAACAACCTACCCTTAACCTCGTCTTCGTAATTTTTATTTTACTTAAATGCTTTTTAACAGAACTTTCGCGGTTTAAGAATCTTTTTATACTTAAACTTAAAGTTTACTTATTTAACTTAAGTTTTATTACTTCTTGCGAAGCACATAAGGAAGCCTACGGCGTTATTTTATGTTTTCCTTTCTTATTTATAAGGTTTTAAACATAACTTTCGCTAAGTGCGAAAGTTCTGTTAATTCCCCTCATATACTAAACCCACAACATAACAAGCACCGACGGGTGTTAAAATGTTTATGTGTGTATAAGGTAGTGAGGTACTAATTCCCCCTGTACCTAGAATATTATTCTAGAGTACCAGTCAAAGCTTTAACCCACTACCTTTGTATTTTAATAAGAACCGATTAACAAGTTGTTCATACATTTTAATTGTATAGAACCTATTATTCATGAGGTTGTTCAAACCAAATACTTAACTAACACACATTTAAAAAATTATCGTTGTAAGCTTTGTATTTAATTTCTAAATGCTAGTTTTTACAACAACTAAATAATATTATGCCATATGTTGTGTCAGTTGGTATAGACATATCTAAATCTAAATTTGATATATCAGTAACAAGTAGATCTAAAGTGTTTAACATTAAATACTTTAGTAAAAGTAATCACCATTGTAGTTTTAATAACACCACAAAAGGAATTGAAAAATTATGTAGAAAACTTAGTAAACTAAATATATCTAAAAACTCCAAGGTAATAATGGAGTCTACAGGAGACTACCATTTACTTGTAGCTTACATGTTACAAGATAAATATAATACTTACGTTATTAACCCTTTAATATCCCACGGAGTTATTAAAACTAATGTTAGAAAAGTTAAATCAGATAAAGCTGACTCTCTAGTACTATCAAGACTAGGTATAGACAATAATAACTTAGAGATAAAAAAACTAAATAAATTTAAAATATCAAAAAACCAAATAAGTAAAAACAAACTATTAAGTTTTACTAAGTGTATAAACAAACATAAAGCTGCATTAAAGCTAAGTATTAAAAATCTTAAAGAAACTACAGGTAAGTTTAATATTACCGATATGAATGACCCTATAAAAGCAATGGAAGATATAGTTAAACAAATGGAACAAACAATTGATAGTATAAGCAGAATAATAGAAGAAAAAATAGAAAACAAAGTACTTCAAAAATCCCTAGCTAATGTTAAAGGTTTATCCTTAAAAACAGCTTCACAAGTAATATCAACAATAGAAGATAAAACATTTAAAACAAAAAACTCAATAGTATCATTTGCAGGACTAGATATATCTACAAAAGAAAGTGGTACATTTAAAGGAAGATCAAAACTAACAAAAAGAGGTAACGAAATACTAAGAGCACAGCTTTTCTTTGGAGCATGGGGTCTAATGATGCATAACGACAAATTTAAAGAATACTACGAGTACCAAAAACAAAAAGGGAGAAAATACAAAGAAATACTAGTAATGATAGCAAGAAAACTATTAAAAATGATATATGGAGCAATGAAAGATAATAACGAATTTAACATAAATAAATTCCAATTTAATTACAGTAAATAGAAATAATAATAGGCTAAGTAAAAACATTGGTATGAAGGTAAAAAAGCAGAGTATAACTAAAACTAGTACTTGACTCTAGTATAACAAGCTTTGATGAGGGGTGGGCTTTCTAAGCCGCCGCAGGCAGTGCAGAAAGGTCGGGGAGGGATTTTAAATAAGCTTCTCTAATTTTAATTTCTCTTATAACTGTTTCAAACACACCGTCTAGTTGTTGTAGTATTAAAATATCTCTAAATATTAATACCTCTAGTTTTAAGTGTTTAAAAAATTTAATTCTTTTTTGATCATATTCAAATTTGTTTTCGTGAGATATTCCGTCTATTTCTATAACTATACCTAATTCTCTTATAAAAAAATCTACAATGTAGTTTCCAATAATGAGGCAAGTGCTACGTCCGGAGAGAACAGGCTTGAGAACAAAAATTCACTTTTAGGCCTTGGCGTCGTATTTCTCCAGCTTGTAGATTCAGCTGATGGTGCACAATCCAAAGTAGCAGTTGCCGATGGTGCTGCAACTGCCAATGGTGTAGAAACAGAAGCCGTTACCCTTACAGTGTACAAGGCCAATGGTCTTGCTAAAGCATCTGGTGGCGATATAGTAACGATTACAGCTACAGGTGATGCCGTTGTAAGCGCTGTTACCGATAATAATGATGGAACTTATTCGGCAACCGTTACAAATGCTACTGCAGAAACTTCGGTAGTTTCTGGAACTGTCAACGGAAAAGCTTTGACGGACACGAAAGATATTGTATTTTCGTAACACTACTTTTTAATTAGTCATAATACTTTGTTTTAACAAAAGCCCTTCTTCGGAAGGGTTTTTTAATGTATATTTATCATGAATATAAAAACAGTACGATGAATTCGACCGCTTTGGTTCAAAGCAGTATGGATTTCACCGAGGAACAACCGTTTTACATTGCCTGTAATCCGAGCAACATAAAAGAAACAATGCCCAAGCTTCTGCCCCATCAGGTAGAAGATATCGTTAAAATTGAGAGGCGATATCAGGTTGGCAAAGGTTATCTTATTACTCATGGCACAGGCGTTGGAAAAACGTATATTGGCCTTGGTGTTATCAAAAGATTTCTGGTTCAGGGAAAGAAAGAGATATTGATTATCGTTCCCACGGACCAGAAATGCAACGATTGGATATCGGAAGGTTCTTCCGTAGGAATCGATATCTATAAGCTTAAAAGTATTATAGATTCAGGGATAAGGGTTTCAGTCTGTACGTATGCCAATTATTATCAGAATGAGGCGATACTGAAAACCGATAAGGATTTGATAGTATATGATGAAAGCCATTACCTCAACCAAAATCAGAAGGGTGCGGATACGTCTTGCTTGGCCAAACATAGGTTGGTGGCCAATCTTCCTACGGCTGCAAGAGGTAAAGCTACCGATATATTGGGTTCAGCTCCTAGAATGCCCGATAATATGTGGAATCTTAATAAGCGTCCAGAAAGGGAGGCTTTTGAAGAAAAGAAAAAGGAGTGGGCCAGAGCTCACTTTGAGCAATCGATCAACCTTATAGACAAAACTAAAGTTCTTTTCCTTTCGGCCACTCCTTTTGCCTACCACAAATCCATCAGGTATATCGATGGCTGTCTTTACGATATCGAAGAGCACCGTATCGAGAAAATGAATGAAGCCCCCATATACAATGTGGCTAGAGGGTTTGATAGGTTTCTTGTGGATAATTTTGGTTATAAAATGCGAACTAATAAACTGACCAAACCTGATATTGATGTTGATCAAGGGCTTTTGGAAAGGGAGTTTTTCGAAAAGATGCAGGAAGATGGCGTGGCTTCCACAAGAATACTCGAGCTTGATGTTGACTATTCCAGAGACTTTATAAAAGTGGACAGTGAAATCGGGGATATCATCGATGAAGGTATTTCCATGCTGCACACGAAAACCTTTCAGGACAAGTACAAACATCTTGGACAGTGTGCCATTAAAAACTTTACATATCTGAGAATAAATCAGATGTTGGAATGTATCAAGGCACAGAAATCAATCGAGAGGATAAAGCAACATCTTTTTCTTGGAAGGAAAATAATAATATTCCATACTTATAATCACGCCAAGTTGAATTCTCCTTTCAAATTCGATGTGGATGTGATAGGTAAGGAGCATTACAATTTATATGCGCTTAAAAAAGATATTGAAAGATTTGAAGAAGAATATCCGGAATATTTAAACCTTGACCTTTCATCATTGATAAATGTTCGTGATGCCATTAAAAAAGAGTTTCCGGACGCACTTGAATATAATGGCATTGTTCCAAAAAAGAAAAGGAGGGTGAACATTGAGAATTTCAATGACCAGAATTCGGGCTTTGACATCATAGTGGTTCAGACCAAGGCGGGAAGGGAAGGGATATCGCTTCACGATAGGACTGGAGAGAAACAACGTGTCATAATCGATTTTGGCCTCCCTGTAGCCCCTACGCAAGCAATTCAGCAAGAAGGAAGGTCTTATAGATTTGGAACGTTTTCCAACGCCATATATGAGTATTTTACCCTTCAAACAAGTTTTGAGCGTTCCGCTTTTGCGCATAAGATAGCTAGCAGGGCAAGAACTGCGGAGAACTTGGCTATGGGAAATCTGGCGCGTGATCTTGAAACTGCTTTTAAAGAAGGATATCAAAACTTTACCGAATCTCCACCTAGTATTTGGCAAGGCCGTGGCGGTACCGAAAAGGATAGAGTGCTAAGAGTGGATTCCGAATGGGACAAGGCCAAGACATATTATTATCAGCGTCAGAAAGCCAATAAGAAACGTAAGAGCGGTGGCATGGATTATTTTGCTACTCCGGAACCTCTTGGCTTTAAAATGATAGAGTGGTGCGAACTTAAAGCAGGCGATACGATAATGGAACCATCTTGTGGTACCGGGTCGATATCAAGGTTTACGCCCCCGCTTGCAGAACTTACAATGATAGAGAATCATTTTGCAAGTGCGAGTATCGCTGAGATCAATAGTCACGGTAAAATGGTTATAGGTGATTTCGAGGAATACTATGTCGGGAACAAGGCCGATCATGTAGTGATGAACCCTCCATTTGGAAAAGGTGGTAAGACCGCATTCGAGCATCTTGAAAAGGCCTGTAAGCATTTGGGAATGAATGGCGGTGTGCTATATTGTATCGTTCCCAATGGGCCGGCAATGCAAAAGCGTTTGGATGCCTGGTATGAAACTCGTGATTTTAACGAGAAACATAGACTGGTGCTTGCAGGGGAAATGATATTGCCCAGCTGTACGTTCGAGCGTGCCGGCACAAGAGTATCCACTAAGATAATCAAGCTTTTCAAATGGGGGTGGATGCCCCAGAACAAATTCAATATTAATTCAAAAAATGAAATTTATGCAAGACAAATTGATTTGAGCTACTGCGATAATATCAATGAGTTCTTTGAAAGAATTGAACATTTAAAATTTTGACGTATGGAAACCTTGAATGAGATTAAGTTTAAATTAAAGCAACATTTTGGCAGCGAAACGTTTTATGCACATTGGTTTGTTAAAAGCGCCGTACATACAGAAGGCGCCAAAGATTATTTCGATCAGGCAGCCTGTTGGTGGTTATGGGATATAATCGCTACCGAGTGTCATAATGCAATTAAAAATCTGGATCCAGATATACACTATTTTAAAATAGTTGTTGCAGATGATGAAGCCAAACTTACCCTTCACGATTATCAAAAGGAATTGCTTTGGAGTAGGGATATTGGCTTTACCACACATCCTGAAGGTGAAATGGATTTGATTGTAGGCTGGGATGGCCAGCGAAGTACAACCTGTTTAGTGTCTGAAAATTAAATATGGGAGCTTTTGGAGAAATGATGATAGGTAGTATGGGTGGAAATCTTGACTACTATCGTAACGGAAGAAAACCGAAAACCAATACTGTAACCACAAGTACATATCAATGTATTTACAATGATAGTGGCGAATGTATTGGAAGTTGGAATCTTAAATCAAAAAAATGAAAAATATTTGTTTGAATTGTTTTCAATCAACTAGTCATTGTGTTTGTTGTCAAATTTGCGGCAATACAAATTGTAATTGTTCCACAAAATGAATACATCCGATGCCGCCCATGGCAAATGGGAGTTCATATTCAAGGAATATGGGCTTCCCCCGCATACTGGCAATAAGCATTACAATGGGCCATGCCCTTTATGCGGAAAGAAAAAGAAGTTTCGTATCGATGATAAGCATGGTACCGGTGGTTGGATATGTGTTTGCGGCCACGGTAATGGCCTTGACCTTATCATGGCCAAAACAGGTCGTGAGTATACCGAAGTTTGCCGTGAGATAGATGTAATGATCGGCAATGATGGCAATAAGGATATTGCCGTAACAATGGAGGACGATGGCCATATTATGGCAATGGAGCATTACAATTCGCTTTATCCGGTCAAAGGCTCTCCAGTAGAAAGATATCTTGCGTCTAGGGGAATAACATTGTTGCCCCAGCATTCGGTCAGGTTTTCCCAAAGGGAGTATTCTACTTCGGTAAAATCAGATCTGCCCGCTATGTATTGCGTGGCCTCGAATTATAAGAACCGTATCAAGTACAAGCATTGTACATTTATACTCGAGGACAAAAAAGCCAATATAGAGGCCCCTAAGCAAATGGGTACTATTAAAGAGTATTCAGGTGCCGTAGCTGTTAAATTGTTCGGCTATGGAACGATATTGGGCATAGCGGAAGGAATAGAGACCGCTTTGTCAACTACCCAAATGTACCGTATACCTACTTGGTCTACTATGAATAGCGCTTTTATGAAAAGGTTCTTGGCTCCTGAAGGAGTTGAAGTACTTTACATATTTGCGGATAACGATAAAAATGGTACCGGCCTTGCAGCAGCGTTCGAGTGTGGGCGCAGCAACATATTAAAGGCCAATTCAATAAAAGAAGTCGTCATCGTTTGGCCACTCAAAGATGAATCTGACTTCAATGACATCCTGTTGGATGAAAAACCTAAAGTAATGAAGTGGAAACTAAAAAAGTAGATTATGAATGAAAATCATTTGAATTACCTAAAAGAGAACAGATTTGACCCTAACGATTATGTCGTGCTCAATCCGTTCGTTACCAAGCTGGCCAAAAAGAAAGATGGTTCGGCAATGTGTGTTATCGAAATCGAAGAACCTAAGTGGGTAGAGCTTATTGGTCCCGGTTGTTCCGTAGCCTTTAAAAAATGGTGTAAGGCAAACGGTATTTTAGAGGCGCATGAAGCACAATCAAATGAACTTGCTCCTAAACCCCCGGTTTTTGCAGAAAAAGTAGAGCAAGTAAAAAAAGTGATTACGCCAGCTACTCCTGCAGAAGCTTTTGAGATTCCACCACCACCTACAGGAGCTCCTGTTGAAACAGCTGAAAAACCTATTGAGGATTATGGTTTTGATTTGACTACAATGCAAGGAAGAACACAATACCTTCATAAGCTGGGGTTTGAACATTTTTCAGACCATAAAGGTTATTTGAACAATGGTGGCAATCGATGGGTAGATGAAAAAGTGGTTTCTACTCTTGACGACCCAAAGGCTTATGTTGATTATGTTGCGAAACAATCCGAAATCCCTTGGAAACCTGAAAATGTTGCCAAATTTGAAGAAGCTCCAAGTATTGTTCCTAAAGAAACCGAAACCAAGAAGTTGACTTTGGCTGAAGAAGAGGCTTTGAAAAACGAGCGTATCAAGCTTTTAACGGACAATGGTTATATTCAAGACGCACAGACCTACAAATATGAAAAAGATGGTCATATAGTGTCTATGAGTCAGATACAGAATTATTCTGATCAACCATGGTCTATTGAAAAGCATATCAAGCTTGTCGAAAAAGTTCCAGAAGCGATTAAAGAAATTGCCCGTGAATCAGATAATGTGATCATAGCTTCTACAGGTTCGCCGGCCCCAAAGGAAAGCCCTATGGAAGCACTTCTTTCGAAAAGGGTAAAAGAGCTTATGGATATCGGATGGGAAATGGATTTTGAAAAATCCGTTCTTAAAGCGTTTGACAGTTCTCTGGTCATTACGGAAAAAGAAATTATGGATGTTCCGTCTGACGATTGGGATTTGTTCGTTCAGAAGAAAACGACTGTTTTCAACAATATCAAAATGAAGGCCGAAGAGCGTGCCAAAGAAAAGGCTAATCATACGGCAGAAGAGGTTAAGGCTGGACTTGAATCTGAAATGACCACTACCGAAAAAGAAGTCGGTGCTGTTGCTGAAACTGAATCCTTGGAGGATACATCTACGGGCCTTAAAGATGAAAACGGCAAAGAGGTTCATTTGGTGGCCAAGGATGAAGTTTCGAAATCCGAAACAATCGTTGAGGAAAACGATACAGATGTTCGGAAAATCGAAACAAAAGAGCCGGTTAAGATTTATACTGAGACCGAACTTAAGGAAATGAAAACTGCTGACGTTAGGGCTATAGTCGATAAGCTTAAAATAGAAGTTCCGGAAGAAGGGGCGAATACTAATAAAAAGTATCGCACTCTTATTCTCGGTCATCAAAAGCCTATTGCCGAGAAAATGGCCAAGGAAAAAGAAGAAGCTCGTAAAGCTGAGAAATTGGCTAAAGAAAAAGCGGAAAAAGCTCCTTTGGAGAATGTGGTTACGGCCAACGATGATTTGGCGGTTCAATTTGATGTAATTGATAAAATAATCGATGGGCTTCATTTGTTCAAAAAAACATATTATTCTCTTGAGCGAATTAAAGCGGCTATGGAAATGAATGTTCCAGACGAAAGTACGGTAAATAGAATTCAAGATATTCTTGATGAACTAGAGTCATGAGGCCAAAACCGATTGTCAAACAGTTGTCTGAAAAATATGGGGGTGTGTGGTTTCACATCCCTTTTCAGGGATTTTGGTATTGTGAAGAATTAGATCTCACTGCACATTATGTTGCGGATGGCGGATATGATGTTAACGGAAATTATGTGCCTACACCTGCTATTTTTCAAAAATTGTACGTGTATGGTTTAAAAACTGGTGTCGAAAAATTTTGGCCCAAAAAGAAAATAAAATGAAATCTACAAAAGCATTTTTAGCAACTATTGAAAATGGCCTTAGAGAAATGGCCTTTACAGACCTACAGCTTGCAGAAGCCTTGAAAAAAGAAAATAAAAATATCAAGGATTGTTGTACGTACATCATCAATCAGGTCAAGAAAAGTGGTGAGAACGGTTTTACCGATGATGAAGTGTTCAGCATGGCCAAGCATTATTTCTTTGAGGATGATGTCAAGCCAGGTGATTCCTTTAGGGGCAATGTAGTGGTCAATCATAAGGTCAAGCTTACTGCCGAAGAAATTGAAGCTGCAAAAGAGAAGGCTCGTAAAGAAATAATTGCTGAAGAGAAAACGCGGATGCGTAAAAAAGCATCGGCTCCTAAAAAGAAATCTTCAACGAAAGATCAACCTAAACTTTTATAGTATGAAAGCAAGGACCAAAAATCAAAAACGTGTTGTAAAGGTCAACATGAAAGTAAAGGATATTGGTGTCCGTATCCAGAATTGGGCTAAAGAGCATGTGCTTAAACATCAAGCCGTAAGAAATAAGTGGGGCACTTGCAATTGTCTGAAGTGCGGACATACTTGGAAAGGCTCCAAAGAAGCTTGGCACGATGATATAATGGATACCAAATGCCCCGGCTGTAAAAGGACCATGGATATTATTTCCACGAACAAAAGAACGGCCAAGGGCGGTGATTATTTCTCAGTTGTTACCGTTGCCGATGAATATCAAGTCGTTACCACATACAAAATAATGGCCGAGTTCAAAGCAAAACAAGACCCTAAGTATTGGTTCAATAAATGTTTCAGGATATTCATTCGCGAAGACGGAAAACGCGAAGTATTTGGTCAAGTATCTGGAGGTATGGGGTATTATAACCATCAGTATCAAGGTGAATTCTGTCTTAGAAACCCAAGGGTCATTGACCAAAAATATGCCGGAGAGGGAAAGCTTTACCCTAAATGGCGGTTACAGGATTATCTTATCCGTGTAGGTTTTGATGCTTATTCTTATAAAGAGTCTGATTATACAGTTGTTGCGTGCGCTCACACATTGCTTTCCAATCCAATGGCGGAGACTTTTGTAAAACAGGGCTATATATCATTGTTCAAAATGACAATGAATATGCGAAACGATTCGAACATAATGAATGATTATTGGCCCACGTTTAAAATATGTATGAGGCATAATTTTCAGATTCCGGACGCAAGCTCTTACGTGGATATGCTTCAAGCGTTGGACTTTTTTGGAAAGGATATTTTAAATCCGTACTATATCTGTCCGCGAGATTTTCAAAAAGCCCATGATTATTGGATCGGCAAAAAAGATAAGAGTTTATTGGCCGAAAGACGTCAGGCCGATGAAGCAAGAAAAGTTGAACTTGCCAGAGAACAAAAGGCCGAAAGAATCAAATACGAGAACAGGATGAAAAAGTTTTCCGGACTAAAAATAGTTTTGGAAAATCTGGAAATACGTCCTTTTCTTAAAATTTGGGATGTTGAAAAAGCTGCAGATGAAATGCATCATTGTATGTTCAAAACTGTACGTTACTGGCAGAATCCGGACAATCTTCTTTTGGGTACATACTTAAAGGGAAGGCTTATAGAAACCACGCAATATTCCCTTGGCCAAAAAAGAGTGCATCATTCTTATGGTAAATACAATAAGATATCCGGAGCCCATGATACTATAATAAAACTACTAAAGGAAAACGAGCGAAAAATATCGGCTTGTTTTGAAAAAAAGAAAAGAAAAAAGAAAGTAGCCGCATAATTTCGACCATTAAAACGGTCGATAACAGCCGCTAAAATTCATTGAAACGAATCTTAGCTTAATGTTAGTAATCATTGATTTCGCTTATAGTCTTTTAAGAATTGTTCCCATTCAGCCGAAAGGTGCTTGCTTCTTATGAAGTTTCGTAAAGGCTCAATCAACGCCACTTCGCAAGCTTCGTTATTACTAACAACATCTATAATTAATGCTTGGTTTTCCTTATCAAGTTTTTCCCACGCTCTTTCTTTTTTATCAAGTCCGTAGAGGGCATTGCTTAATTCCATATTTACATTTTCCCAAAAATCATCTTCTTCTATTTCAAGTTCTTCCTTTTCATGGCAGTCTACGCAAATAACTAAATTTTGGTCTGCATACCATTTTTCAGAACCGTAGCCATCATGTAAATCAAACCAGTTTCCGCAATGCTCGCAAGGGCATGGGCATTCCATACATTCGGTATCGCAATCTGTGTGTTCCATCGCTCGTTTATTTTAAAGTTTGTGTTTATTTATTAAGTTTATTTCTATATTTCAAGGTCGCACTAATCATAGATTAACCGTTATAAACAAATTTAGAAAAATTATTGGATATTATACTTTTTCTGGTATTTTTACAAAAAAAATATCAATGAATTTACATGCCCTTGCTTTAGAAACGAATAGACAGACTTCGGATAATGTGAATTTTCACCAAACTTTGGAAGCTTTAAGAAAAGCGTTCGATATTATTGGTGACGAGCTTTATGCCGGAAAAAAAATCAGGATAGATAGGCTTGGCACATTTGATACGTCAATTAGAAAACCTACAAAAACAATGAGTAGGCTTCCACATACTTTTGAAAAAGTCTACGACGTCCCCGCTAAAATTTACCCTACATTCAAATATTCACGGGTAATAAAATCCAAGCTTGCCACTAAAAAAGTGTTTTGGCAAGACGATTCGGAACCGAACAAAAATTATTAATGTTTAATTTAAATTAATGAATATGAGCAATTTGCCTAAATTGGGAGCTTCGACGACTTCGGGCTCCAAAAGAACAAGACGTAAAGATGTGCAGCTTTTAACACCTGGCTACAATCTTTGTAGGCTTTACGGTATTGTCGATATCGGCGATCAACTGAACAAGAAATTTGGAACTCACAGCAGAAAAATAAAGATGCTGTTCGAATTTCCGTATTTGGTTCAGTTTTATTATGAGGAAGATGATGCTCCAAGACCAGCCGGAATCATAGAAGAGTTCACCTTATCGTTTCATCAGAAATCATCGCTGCGCCCTTTTATAAACAATATGGTAGGAAGGGTCATGAGCGACCAAGAGTTCGACAACTTCAATATTTTCAGTCTTGTGGATAAATATTATGTGGCCAATGTTGTTCACAACCCGTCAAAAGACGGTACTAAGACCCATGAGAACATCAACGGTATTTCAAAATATGACCCAAGGTTTCTCGATAATTCGAAAGAGCTTAAAAAGTATAACCCGACTACAATGTATTCTATTGACGAGCATGGGTTCTTTGGTGAAAATTGGCTGAACCTTAAATTCTTCCTTAAAAGAATGATCAAAGAGTCCAAACAGGGTCTTGCCCATATTGCATCTGGAGGTACTTTTGAAGAGCGTCAATATGATGCCAATGGGAATATTATACAGAATCAAGCGCCACAAGGCCAACAACAACCTCAACAACAGGGGCAAGTA
>ENA-ORXM01003949-ORXM01003949.1-marine-metagenome-genome-assembly--contig:-NODE-3949-length-13798-cov-3.740179_pt1 | contig 13798 bp, 12 predicted proteins | sample MGYA00237867_ERZ511480 | MGnify/ENA primary metagenome ERZ511480 (study PRJEB26309, sample SAMN06266103) | marine metagenome | isolation source: Algal blade | place: United Kingdom:Sidmouth, United...
GTTTCGCATTCCTTAAGTATTCAAAAAAGATAAAATTTCTTTAGCGACTAATTGCGGTTTTTCTAAGGGCAACAAATGTCCAGTGTTTTTTACTTCTAAAAAAGAATGCGTTGTTTTTAAATTTTGCCACTTTGCCCATTGCTTCGGAAACAATGTGTCAGAATGCTCCCCTCTTAATCCTAAAACGGGCGTTTTCAATTGCTTCAGTTCTTTCCAGATTTTCGGAGCAAGACTAAAAAAATGTGCCTCCCATTCTTTACTATATGCCAATGTCACTTTGCCATCCGAACGCTTTTTTAATCCAGAATTCAAATAATCCCATAACACTTCATCAGACAATCCTGCAAATACCTTTTTCAATCGGTAGCTTTCAAAAACTTCAGCTTTGCTATCCCAAATATCTCGTCGTTTGAGCGTCAATCGAATTAAGGGATTCAAATGCTTTCGCCATCGAAAAGGTACTAAATGAAAAAGGTTTATCATCATTTCAGGAAGAAAAACAGGCTCAATCAATACAATTTTTTTGAATAAATCAGGTCGTTTAATCGCCGCAAACATTGTTGCCACTGCACCCAGTGAATGTCCTACTCCAATGATATTTTTCGTTCTCTGCGAATCCAAAAATTGAATCAAATCATTTGCAATTTGTTCCCAATTATCTGCGGATGTTGGTTTTTTCTGCCAAAAAGGGCGATGTTCAATAGCAATGACATTAAAGTGTTGTGTTAGCGGCTGCAACAATTGTTGATAAGTAAGCGGATGAAAACCATTGGCATGTGCAAAGTGCAACGTTTCGCCTTTTCCACCAAAATTTTGGAAAGGAATTAAAAAGCCATCTTTTATGGTAGAATTTTTCAAACGTGATTGGTTGACATTTTTGAAAAGAAGAAACGACGACAAAAAAGGAAAGCCCGTTGAAATTAATCAACGAGCTTTATTCGTGGCGCCTCCAGGAATTGAACCAGGGACACATGGATTTTCAGTCCATTGCTCTACCAACTGAGCTAAGGCACCAGCCTTTTTACTTTACCCCGTCGGGTTAAGCGGACGCAAAAGTAATGGCTTCTTTTAATATTTCCAAAAACTTATAAGTTTTTTTTAAAAATATTTTTTAACTCTTGAATTATGGGTTGCGAGCTACGAGTTGTGAATTGATAAGAACACAGTAATTACTGGAGTATAGAAAAGGTTTTTGAAAAATCAGGTTAAAAGTAGTTACTTTGTCATTTATCAACATTCTGATAAAAGCGAGTTGCTCATAAAAAAGGGAAACTACCAGAAAAAAATTAACTAATCGAAAAGATAATATATGCCTCCAGCTAGTAGATTGAGCATGCCATTTATTGTGATTGCCGGGTGCCTGTTTGCCATGTCGCATTTTATGGAGAATGGCTTTTATGCTCGTTTGTCCATTCCTTTTGTGATTATCGCAGCGTTGTGCTACATTTTTGCACCACAAATAAATTGGCGATACTATTTAAAGAATCCACCTGAAATGGAACACGGCTTGCGGCACATGTTGGAAACAAAAGTGGAATTTTATCAAGACATGCATCCTTTTGTACGAAAGAAATTCCGCGAGCGGGTGATGCTATTTATTGAAGCTACTGATTTTAAAGTGCAGGTGTCGGATGAATTTCCTTCGGATATGAAGATTTGTATTGCTGCCAGTGCCGTACAATTATTGATGGGACGCGGTGACTACCATTTTCCAAAATACGAAAATGTTATTTTGTATCCACATCCTTTTCCAAGTCCTCAATTTCCAGAACATTGGCACAATACGGAGTATTTTACAGAAGATGGCGTGGTGATGTTTGCTGCCCAACCGTTGTTGCTCGGTTTTATCACACCGAAAAAGTACTATAATATAGCCTTGCACCAATATGCAGAAGTTTATCAGTTGAGTTATCCAGAAATAAAATATCCTGATTTGGAGGAATCTGCGTGGGAACGATTGGCAGGAATTAGCGGGTTTAGTAAAGAAATTATTACGAAGACAATTGGGTTGCCAGACGTTTCACTTTTTGCAGTGGCAACGGTTCACTATTTTATTTATCCTAAAAAATTAGCGGCGGCTTGGCCAGAATTAGCTAATGATTTGGAAGCGATTTTTCAAAATAAACCTGATGAATAAAGGCTAATAAAAAAGGGAGGCTTTTGAATTGAATCAAAATGCCCCCTTGTGAATAAATCACTATAATTGATTATGCTTGTTCGATTTTAAATACTCAATTCCAAATTCAATTCTGGAATATAAGTCTCTATTAAGGCTCGGTCATTAATATCACTTTTCATTTGCAACATTACATAAGAATCATCCAAAAGATACATTCGATAAAATAAATACTCATCATCTACCATATACTGCGCTTCAAAACCAGTATCGGTAATTTCAGAACCCAAGTTTTCTACAAACAAATTAGGGTCACGAAACTTGTCTTCAAAAGTAAAATAAAAAATATCTTTCGGTGTCCACGCCATCACATTGTGTGCACCAACAATCGTCATCGTTACCTTTCCTGTCTCATCCAAAAATACTGCTCCATCGCCATTATCTGAACTTTCTTGCTGCGTAAATTCGTTGCCGGGATAAGCTAAACAATAATCAAATCGGAGGTTGCAGTATTCGGTATAAATTTCATTTTCGGGAGCTGGATTAGTATTATTATTTGGCAACGTAAAAGCGGTAAATGCTAAGAATGCCAAAATGATGATGCTATAATTGCTATATTTTTTCATGACTTGATGATTTTATTGATTAAAAATTAGACATAGCTGTTTTGATAATCATTTGCAGATTTAAAAATTGTTTCACAATGAAAAGTCTAATTTTGAAAATGGAATAAGAAGCCAATTTTCTAAATAGAAATATCTGTACACAACTTATCATTTGCATTTTCTATTCAAACAATGAACCTTATTCTAATAATTTATTTTTTGGAAATATGCTAAACCGAGGATGGCTTGCTAATTGAATGCTGAAAATCAGCGGTTTAACTTAGTCCTGAACTATATTTCTATTCATGTTCAATAAGTTTTACTAATTTGATTGGCGGTGAGCCAATGTTTATTTTAAACAGTAGAAATGATGAAATTCATTTTCTGAAAATTGAATTTCATTAAATCTATTTTGTTAATTGCCCATTTTCTTTGGATGTTTAAGTCATAGGCTTACTTTAATGATAGAACAGGAATAGATTTAAAAATGTTCAGTCAGATGTTTTATTTTTTGACAAAAAGAAGAGTTGACTATATGAAAATACAACATGCTCAACTATTTTTTAAATGCTTTAAAATGTAAAAAAACAATTTCTCAAGAATCCGAATTGATTTCTGAATTCCCAATATTCTTAAACTATTTTCTTTCGCTGCTCTACAATAAACTGCCCTACTTTCAACGCGTTTGCAGAAATGGTTAAACTTGGATTCACCGCCGCAGAAGTCGGCATAAAGCTACCATCTACCACAAATAAATTATCCAATCCACGAAATTGACAATTTTCGTCCAGTGCTGAAGTCTCAGGATTATCGCCCATTCTTACCGTTCCGACTGCATGTGAAAACGTTCGAATCGGATGCACATAATGCGTCAATGCGCCTGCTTTGCTCATGATTTTTTTACCTGCTTTCACCAATACTTTTACCGCAGCTTCATCCCTTTTAGAATACGTATGGCTGATAACTGGTTGTGGCAAACCGTATTCATCGAGATTATTTTCATCAATGCCTACATAATTTTCAAAATTTGGCTGGTCTTCCGCAATCGCCAGCAAACCCGTCAACAAGCGAACTCCTTGACTCAATAATTTACCAATCGGACCAGGAATTTCATTTTGCACCAAACCCATTGGCGGCGTTGGCATTTGCTGTAAACTGCCCAATTTTTTTAAATCAGAATCTGGATGCTCAAAATAATAATCTAAAATCGCCAACTGCTTGTGAAAACGATTTTCTTTATCTGCGACACCTGGAAATATTCCAAAAATAATCGAATTGACGTGCCGCATCAGATAACGACCAATTGTTTTTCCTCCTGGATTATATGCCTCCAAACCTGATGCTAATAATATATGTGGCGACCCCACCGCACCTGCCGACGACACAACTAAGTCAGCATGGAACGTCATTTTCTCGCCCGTTTCTTTAGCAATGCAATCTACAGATGTCACACTTTTTCCTTCTACATTTAATTTAGTAACAACAGTATTGGGTCGAATTTCTAAACCTTTCAACATCAGGTTTGGTAACAAAACGGTCGCTAAATCATTTTTTGCACCAATCGCACAAGCGTAGGTATCGCAAGTCGTGCATGAGATGCATGTAGCGCGAGATTTATCTTCATAATTTATCGCCAACGGCAACTGAAATGGATGCAGTCCCATACTTTCCGCACCACGTCGTACTTTTTTAGAAATGTCTGCCAACTCTGCTGGCCCTTGTGGATAAGGCGCACTCCGAAACGGTTCGGTCGGGTCAACACCTGCCTCGCCAGAGATGCCCAAAAGCTGTTCTGCTTGCGAATAAAATGGCTCAATTTCGTTGTAATTATACATCCACTTTGCACCAGAGTCACCAACAATTTCTGGCATAGATTCAAAATCTTCTGCTCGAAAACGAAAGGATACTCCACCGTAAAAAACCGACGGACCACCGACGGATGCATAAATCCCCATTTCTTTTTTGTGCCCACCTTTGAGTACTCGCAACATGCTACTTTTGTCGTAGTGTGGTGTCAGTTCGAGCGAACCTTGCATGCCCCAATTGACTTCTTTGCTGCGTTTTACGGTACTTCCGCGTTCAAGCATTAGCACTTTCATTCCCGCATTGACCAATTGATAAGCCATCATAGAACCTCCAAAACCGCTACCTATTATAATAGCATCGTAAGATTTTTTCATTGAATGAGATTGACAGCGCACAGTGTTTAGGACACAGCGCACGGAACTTTAGCCATTTTTAAAGCTCCTTAAAAAAATGTAAAATAAGAGGTTATTTCCCTTTTTGTAGTCATATTTTGGTTATTTTAAGGAGATAATTAACGCATACCTAACTCCTTTTTCTAAAAAAAGTTAGCAAAAGCCTTTATTTTTGTCATCTTCCCGAACACTTTCTTATTCTGTGTTTATTTTTGATAAAATCTGCCTATTTTAGGGTTCTATTTGCTTTTGCGCCCAAATTTTTTTTTTTGTGTAAAATCTACGTTTACACAATCTTTATTGTAAATAATATAAACTAATGAAAGACGTACTATTTTTTACATTTTTGGCTTTCTCCACCTCTCTGCTTGCGCAAACCGTTTCTGTTTCGCCACCAATAACGATGCGGAGTGATACACAGTATGACTTGATTGGAAATATCAAAGGTAATACGTTGGTTTTAGAAAGCGAAGGAGAAGATTATAAGGTGCAATGTTTTGATAAAAAACTGGGATTAAGTTGGGATAAGGAAATAGAATTAGATGAAAAACGTCCTGAGTTGGTTGGCATTGTTCCAACCCAATCCTCGTTTTCAGTTGTCTATTATTTTAAAGAAGAAGGAAACACGATTCTGAAAGTTCATCGATATGATGCGGCAGCTAATTTGGTAGATTCGGCGAGAGTCAAGAACTTTGGAAGAGTATTTTATACACCAAATTTTCAATTGGTTGCTTCTAAAAACAAGTCAAAACTGCTGGCTTATTATTTCGATGATTCTAAAGAAATTCATGCCTATAGTTTTGATTTGAAAACAATGAAGTTGTTATGGGAAAACATTTTAATTCCTGACGACTTGAATTTGACTCGTGATTTTCATCAAATTTTAGTGGACAATGGTGGCAATATGCACCTCATTTTTGACAAAGAGAATCGAAAATTTAAACAGGACGAACATCATTTTGAAATTTTTGAATACGGTTCTCGTACTGGCAATTCCATTTTTCGATACACCATTGATATGCAAGGCTATTTGACTTTCGATGCCTATTTTGATTATGACAATCTGAATAGTCAATTGTTGGCAGGTGGACTTTTTTATAAAGAGACGCGTGGTTGGGCAGAAGGCTATTTTTATCTAAGAATACCTGCCCAAAATCCAGATGCACATTTAGCAGAATTTCGTGGATTTGATGACGAGTTTATTGCTACTTTGCGAGAACGGAAAATTGGTAAAGATAAAGGTATTCCAGAAGCAGAAGTTCAAGAAATTGTGATGCGGCGAGACGGGGGGATTATTTTGATTGGAGAGTTGAGTAAAACGCACGAACGGCAAACTTCAGGAGTCGGTACGGGTGCGAGGTCTTATGCGGCAGTTGACTATTATTACGATGATGTTTTTGCCATTTCGGTACACCCTGACGGGCAGGAACATTGGAAACAAATCATGCACAAAAAGCAATATTCTCAAGATGATGATGCCTCTTATAGTTCTTATTTTTTATTAAAAACACCATCTGCTTTGCGGGTTATTTTCAATGATGAAGCTAAATACGAGACAACTGTGAGCGAATATGTTTTGACAGGAACGGGAAGTGCCGACCGAAATGCGGTGATGAGTACGGAGAGTCAAAAACTCCGTTTACGCTTTCGAGATGCGATACAAGTTGCGGCGAATGAACTAATTGTGATGAGCGAAAGTCGAGGTAAATTGAAATTGGTTCGAGTAACTTATTGATGCATTGATAGTTATCCTAAAAAAAACACCTCAAAATATATATAAATGTCAAAAAAAAAATCGACTTTTGCAGTAGCGTATCAATAATAAACTTTCTTTTTTATCTTTTGGAGCATCCTCCAGTTTCATACACACATTTTTTTTGGTGATTCGTCGCCGCTTTTCGCATCCAATAAACGTTTTCCTATTCAATTTAGACTATAACGTAAACATTAGAGGTTAGAAGTCGAGCCATTCTACTGTCAAAAAATTCAGTAATCAACATGAATTTAATGACTAAAGAAGCGCGGTTTGTTTTTCTAAAATCAAGATAATAACATTGCGTCCAAAAGGTAATTTGGAACGTACATTTTATAGATGATTAACCATTTAAACCAGCGTAAGATGATTATTAAATGGGATACCGAAAAAGTGATTAAATATCTTTCCCGCATTGACCAGTCAATTGTGCAAGGGCGATATTATTTAGCGATGAAGTTGGCCAATCGCTTACTCAAGCACTATTACCGGTCGTTTATTTCTGAAAAAATATCGGCAGAAGAAGAAGCTGATAATGTCCGTTTGATGTCTGCAATCATCACTCGCTATCTGTTGCGGCATTACCGAAAATATAAAATTCCTTATTCCGAGAAGCGTTTAATGGTGATGCAATTGGTGTCAAGCGTATTGGTTATTTATATGATGAATACCTCTGAAACACCTGAAGATATGCAGGTGATTGACAAAGCGACAGCTACTTACATTCGGGATAATGTAGGAAATGTTGTCACGTTTTTAAGTAAATATACTTAAAAAATATTTTAATACTCAAGCATGGAAGAGGCTCTTTTAGAAATCGGATATTGCCAATCGCCCATCGGTATTTTCAAATTAATGGGTACTGACTATGGTGTTCAATCTGTGAAATTACAGCCCGACCTCGAAACCATGCCTTCTGAAAATATCCCTACCTGTCTGCGTGCTTGTGCGCAACAATTAGCTGAATATTTTGCTGAAAATAGAAGTGAGTTTGATTTAAAATTAGACTTGTCTTCTGGTACACCTTTTAATCAGGCAGTCTGGAATACTTTGCTTGCAGTGCCTTACGGACATACGACTACTTATCTAAAAATTGCGGCAAGTATGGACAATCCGAAAGCCGTGCGGGCAGTAGGTTTAGCCAACAAATACAATCCAATTGCTATTATTGTGCCTTGTCATCGGTGCATTGCGTCCAATGGAGATTTGCAAGGTTATTTTTATGGTTTGGATGTGAAACGACAGTTGCTGGAATTGGAAAATCCGATGAGTTTTGGGCGGCAGACGAGCTTGTTTTAGACGGCGCACGGTTGGCGGCACACGGCGCACGGAGAAGCGATAGAGGTTTTATTTATTGGAGTTGAAAATTATTTCAGTTACCGTTTTAAATAGAAAAACGGGATACGATGCAACAACATCATATCCCGTTTTTTTTATTAAAAGCGAATCCACCGTGAGCCGTCAACCGTTCACCGTGAGCCGTCTCTTACATACCCAACTTCGCCTTCACCAATGCTTCTACATCATCACCATCTTTTGCAAACAAAATGGTATTCGACATACTCGCATCAAAAATGAAAGTATAACCGTTTTCATCGCCAATCGCATTGATAGCTGTTTCTATTTTTTTCAAAATTGGACTCATCAGTTCCTGGCGTTTTTTACCAATTTTATCGTAAACTTCTTGCTCATATTTAGCAATTGCGTCCCGTTCTACGCCCAATTTGCCTTCCGCTTCCTGCGCTTGTTTTGGCGTCATACCACCTTCTTGATATTTTTTGGCAAATAAGGTATAGCTTGTTTCAAAAGCCTTTGCCATATCTTCTCCTTTTTTAATCAAGCCTTCTTGGTAGACTTTTAGCGATTCATCTGCTTGTTTTGTTTCTGGCATTTGTACAACCAAATTACCGAGGTTTAAGTAACCAAATTTCTGTGCGAAACTGTTAGAAATAAATCCAAGTGCGATGATGGCAATTAATGCAACCTTCTTCATAATTTAAATTATTTAGTTCTTTTCACAAAAACGAATAATTGTTTTTGTGAGCGTAATTTCAAATTGATTTAGCATAGCCAAACCGTTGTAAAGACGCAAAAAACAATAGTCCGTTCGTTAATAAAGTGCTAATGTTTTTATGCAAATCCGTTACCTGCTTTAAAAAGCAGCGCAAAGGTAGGAGATTTGTCTTATTCATTGGTAAAAACAATTGAAAAACATTTTTAACTAAAGAAAACCACTCAATCAACGAAGCCCTTCCTCCCGACATTTACAAACATTTTTAATATACATTACGCTGAAACTTAAACCTTTCCAGTAGAATATTTTGTATTGACCACTAAGAAGTTTACCTTTGCATGAATTTTTTCAGAAGTAAAAAAAAATGGGGGGATTATGCCTCCTTTTTTAATACTGAAAAGAATCTAATACTTTGACAATCAATTTTTTAAGAATTAAAGTATTTAATAACTTTTTCTTTATTTTTCTGATTCTAAAATTTACTATTTTTTTCTAAAAAAAGCTATTTCATTCAAATTTGGCTCGTTTTTTAGCTATAAATAAACAATTGACAATTAGATAAATTAAATTTTATTAAATATTTAAAAGTAAATAAGATAACGTTTTAGAAGAAGTTATCCATTTGCTTTAAGTAAAAGATTAATACGAACATGGCATTAATTGGAAGAATCCGGAATAACAGTTGGCTATTAGTTGTCCTAATTGGATTGGGACTTGGTGGCTTTATTTTGATGGACATGATGTCCGGGCAGCAGAGTATCTTTGGTAGTAACCAAACGGTGATGGCAAATATTGAAGGTCAGAAAGTTGATATTCAAGAATTCAACAAAGCCTACGATATGGCATATAAAGGTGTATCTGGACCTCAGGTATATTCGAGCCGTGCAGCTTTGTACAACTACTTTATCGAAGAAACCATTTTGAAGAGTGAAGCAGATGCAATTGGATTGGGCGTAAGCAAGCCAGAGGTGAAGGATTTGTTTTTTAGTCCTGACCCAAGTAAGGTAAGTCCATTGATTCAGTCTCGTTACCGAAATCCACAAACTGGTCAATTTGACCCTTCGCAGTTGAATCAAATCAAAGGTATTTTGGAAGGTGGTCAGTTAGATCAAATGATGACAGATGGACAATTGGTTCCTGACTTCCGTCAACGGTGGGGACACCAAGAGCGTGAAGTGGTGAAAGACCGTTTGCAATCTAAATTGGTAGCATTGGTATCGAAAGGGATGTACACACCTAACTGGATGGCAGAAATGGTGGGCACTGACCAGAATACTACGATGAATTTTGACTATGTGCAAATTCCATTCGATGCAGTAGAAAATAGTGCGGTAACAGTATCAGATGACGATTACGCTACTTATTTGGCTAACAATAAAGCTAAATATTACCAAGATGAAGAAACTCGGGTAGTGGATTTCATTTCTTTTCCAGTAGAAGCATCAGCAGAAGACAAACAAAAGATTTCTGCTAAAATTGCAGGTTTGAAAACTAAATTTGCTGCATCAACTGATGATTCTTTGTTTGTACAAAACAATTATGGTTCTATCAGTCAGTTTTGGGTGAAAAAAGATGCCTTAGCTGAACCGTTGAAAGACACCCTGATGAGTTTGCCAAAAGGCGCTGTTTATGGTCCTTACATTGATGGGACTAATTATAAAGCGGTTAAAATTTTGGATAAGCAAGTGATGCAAGATTCTGCGGACTCTCGCCACATCTTAATTCAAGCAAGCACACCAGAGCAATTTGCAGATGCTGACCGTCGCATTGATAGTTTGAAAACAGTGATTGAAAGTGGTGCAGCTCGTTTTGATTCTTTAGCAGCTCGTTTCAGTACAGACCCAGGTAGTAAGGATAAAGGTGGAGAATATGATTTTATTCCTGTGAATAATTTTGTTCCAGAATATAACGACATCATGTTTTATAAAGGTCAAATTGGTAAATTGTATAAAGTACGTACTTCTTACGGTGTTCACTTGGTAGAGCCTCAGGGTCGTAAGGGAGCAAGCAATACTTATGTTCGAGTGGCATATATTTCTGCACCAATTGTACCGAGTGATGAGACGCAAAGTTCTATTCGCGAAAAAGCACAAGATTTTGTAGCCAATTACGATACTCGCAAAGCGATGTTGGAAGCTGCAGGAAAAGAAGGTTTGAGCGTAGAAACTGCGCCTGCTTTCAAACGCAATGATTTTGCTGTTGGAAGTTTGGGTACACAGACTTCTTCTCGTAACATTATCCGTTGGGCATTTAACAATGACCCAAATATGCCATCGGCGGGTGCGGATGATGTAGCACCAGATGTTTTTCCTTACCAAGACCAAGTTAACTACTATAATAATAAGTATGTAGCTGTTGCTTTGAATAGCATTCGACCAGCGGGTGAGCCAAATGTTGCTGACTTTAAGAGCGATACGCAAGTGGAGATTGCAGTAATGAATATGAAGAAAGCAGAAAGTATCAAATCTCAAATTGCTGGAGCAAGTGACTTAAATGCGATTGCTGGTAAATTTGCTGAAGTGAAGGTTGAAAGCGCTGCGGGTGTGAATTTAGGTAATGCTCAGATTCAAGGTAAAGGCGCAGAACCAGAAGTGGTTGCAGCGGCTTTTAATACTGCATTGAATACGGTTTCTGAACCAGTTACTGGTAAAACGGGAGTTTTTATAGTAAAACCAACAACTAAGAATCCTGTAACTCCAGGTAACCTAGCGACCGTTAAAACGCAAAATCAAAATCAAGTACGTGGTTCTGTTCGTACTCGATTGATGCAAGCATTGCGTAAGACAGCGGATGTAGATGACAACCGAGCACGTTTCTTTTAGGAAATGGTTGGTTTAAAAATATAAAAAGGGTTGCTTCTCGGTTGGGAGGCAACCCTTTTTTGATTTCAGATGTTTTCTGAAAAAAAACTCATGCAACAACCTAAAAATATTATTCTTCTTGGTAGTTCTCGCAGCAACGGCGATACTCGAAAAATTGTTGATTACCTTATGGCAAGTGGCAATTTTGATTTGGTAGATTTGAATACTAAAAACATCAGCTACTTTGATTATGAGCATAAAAATCAAGGTGATGATTTCTTACCATTAATGGAGGACATCGTTGAAAAATATGAGACGATTGTCTTTGCGACCCCTGTTTATTGGTATTCGATGAGTGCGGTAATGAAAACGTTTTTTGATAGAATTACAGACTTGTTAAAAATCAGAAAGGAAACAGGTAGGAAATTGCGAAAAATGAATATGGCAATGATTAGTTGTAGCATGGAAGATGATAGAATTTCTACTTTCCCACTGGTCTTTTCAGAAAGTGCGGGTTATTTGGGTATGCAATATTTAGGGGATGTGCATACTTGGTTGGAGAGTGGAGAGATTTCAAAAACGATGGAAAAACGATTGAAGAAATTTATGAAAATGATAGAATAAACATTTTAAATACAAGCAGGAGACTTGCTAAGTTTACAAACTTAGTAAGTTTGAAACAGGTCTAAATCATCATCTTGACAAGACATCTCTCGCCGTTACAATTTTTGTTTTCCAGTAACTATTGGTCGTGATATTATCCATTACAACGCCACGAGAAGAGGTGCTATGTACGACAAAGGTTCCTTTACTTCCGTTAGAAATAACCATTGCGACATGGAAAACTGCTCCTTTTTTGTTTCGTCTAAAAAATAATAAATCGCCCGCTTGGGCTTTGCTGACAGGAATGACTTTACCTTGTTTTTCTTGTTCTCGCGAAACGGTAATTAAATCAACGTCATAATTGCGCAGGACATAATGCGTGAAACCACTACAATCAAAACTTTTCGGACCCCGACCTCCGTATTTGTATTTGGAACCAATATATTTTTGTGCATAATTGGTAATTGCCAATCTCTTTCGAGCTTCACTACTACTGGTGGAAGTACTTGTTTTCACGCGCGCCTGAGTCGTCGCTTTGTGCGTGGAACTACATTGGGCCATATATACACACAAGCCTATAAATAAGCCAATTTGCAAAACCTCCCGTTTGCCAACAAGTGTAATATTTTTTCTCTTAGTTTTTGTTTTTCTGACTGCCATCGGTTTTTGTCTAAAAATTATCACCATTCAAGTAACTCGGATTTTCAATCCGAACAATTGCTTTCTATAGCTAATAGGAAAAATGATAACTGCTGCTCGGATTGAAAACCCGAGTTCTTCAATATTTAATGAAAAAGTACAACGGTTTCAAATTATAAAATATTGTTATTTCAAAAAGAATGCCGTTATCCTTCTATTGAAAACAGGTCTCTATCGCCCAGAAAGTTCAGTTTTTTTCGGAAGGTTAATAACTTGTTCTTGAAAATCTCAATCGTTGCCACTTGTTCAATCGTTGTATCTCGGTGTAGGCCGTTACCACTAAAATCGATAATTGAAGAATCTCCTGAATATTGCAGATTATTACCATCTTTGCCTACCCGATTCACCCCTGCCACATAGCACTGATTTTCGATAGCTCGTGCTTCCAAAAGTGTTTTCCAAGCGCCACTTCGAGTTATTGGCCAGTTGGCAGTATAAATTAACAAATCGTAATGCTCTACATTTCTAGACCAAACAGGAAACCGCAAATCGTAACAAATCAACGGACAAATTTTCCAACCTTTCCATTCCACGATTAATTTTTTTCGACCAGCTTCGTAGCTTTCATTTTCTTTTGCCAAGGTAAACAAATGTCGCTTGTCATAAATCTTATACGTCTTATTTGGAAACATCCACACCAATCGATTGTAATATTTCCCATCAGATTCCGCAATAAAACTTCCCGTCACTACGGCATGAATTGCTTCTGCTTGTTTGGCCATCCATTCCATCGTTTTTCCAGTCATGGACTCTGCCAAATTGCTGGGAGTCATGCTAAAACCAGTCGTAAACATTTCGGGAAGAATGACCAAGTCTGTTTCATCTTTTAAATCTGAAATCTGCTTGGCGAAATAAGCCAGATTCTTATCAATATTTTCCCAATGAATGATGGATTGAACGGTGGTAATACGAAGGTTGGCTGTCATTTTTAAATTTATTTGTCTAAGTACACTGTAAAGTAAGTTTCTTTGAATTATGAGAAGCGAGAAAATCGTAAGATTTTCGAGCT
>ENA-ORXM01003950-ORXM01003950.1-marine-metagenome-genome-assembly--contig:-NODE-3950-length-13789-cov-38.684656_pt1 | contig 13789 bp, 10 predicted proteins | sample MGYA00237867_ERZ511480 | MGnify/ENA primary metagenome ERZ511480 (study PRJEB26309, sample SAMN06266103) | marine metagenome | isolation source: Algal blade | place: United Kingdom:Sidmouth, United...
CCCCCCCCCCCCCCCCCCCGGCGCACTCCCCCTTGCCCATTCGTGGGTCCGACCCTGCGCTTCGTGTCGGCTGTTCGCCCCAACCCGCTGCTGTGGAATGTCGCACGCCGTGGGCAACCTGGTGCCACGTGTGATTACCGTCGCGGATCTGTGTTTGCCGGACGAGTCTGCGCGGACGGTCGATGACGAGCACATTCGGAGGCTCAAGGCAGACATCCGCAATGGGACCTTTATCGGCAACGTGTCCCGCATGGTCGTCTTTGTCCTACCAGGGGACCCTCCCCGCTACCGTCCCGTCGACGGCTTTCACCGTGGCAGCGCCTTGGCGCAGTCGGTTCGGGAAGGCGTCCTCGAGCCGACGTTCCCGTTCTCCGTCGACGTAGTCTCAGACGACAAAGGCCGCCCCCGTCATCTGACCGACAGCGAGTGGGTCGGCTTGTCCATGCAACTGAACGACATTGGCGACAAGCGCGCTGTCGTGACCCTGACGGACACGCTCAAGAGCGTCAAACGCCTGTTCACGTGTTTGTGGGGCGACGACGCACCACCTTCCTACGCCCTTGCCCAGTCGGTTCTGGCAGAGCAGGGTGTCGCCGCGCTTTACACCAACGGCACCGTTCCGCGGGATCCGACAGCCCGCGTCAGGGGGCTGTCCACGGTCGTCCTCGCGGTGTGGCCGTTCCTGGACAGTCCACGCGCCTGGGCGGAGTTCCTCGAGATGACCCACTTTCAGCGCTTTGGTGGTGCCTACCCGCACAAGCGGTACTCCATGAGCATGCTTGGCAAACCGTCTTTCCGATTGCCGCTGGCCGACTTGGATCCGGCGCTCGGCTCATCGGCGCTCTCCGACTCGGTGCGCTGTCTCATGCTGAAGACCGCGGAGGCTTGGCTTGATCTACACACTGGCCATGTGGATGAGGCGCGGGCGCGAGATGCGGAAAAGTCGCCCAAACTCTCCGTTCCGGTCGCCTCTGACCTGTTCTCCGCCGTCTCCCAGTACGTGTGTGGTATGGTCGCGTGTGCCAACGGTCAAGCGGACGTCCTCGACAACCCCATCCTCGATCTACACGACGGTGCGCCCGTCGTTCCGTCGGTCGCGATCGTGGACGCGTTTCGCTTCTTTCGCGAACCGAAGAATTCGGCGGCTGGACTTGTGTCGTCGTCATGGACTGTGGGCAGCATGGCTGAGTTGTTTGTTGACAAGGCCACGCGCCTGCGAGCACTCGTTCGCTCGTCACTGGCTGATGGGGGCGCGCAAGTGCCGTGGGGCATTGCAGGTGTCTCGGACGACCCCGCGCTGTTGTCGGAACCCTTACCGGCTGAGGACTCGACCGACGGAGCGCGTTCGAGGCAGTCGGCGTCGCCTCATCCCACCGTTTCTGAGGACGACGAACCCAACCAGTCTGGCGGCGGCATGCTCGCCTACTTTGCAGACTTGAACATGAGCCAGGACTCTGGTGCGTCTGCTGGGGGCCCCAGCGACACAGCTGCGGCGGCCGGTGGCGCACCTGCGGTGGACACCCCTGGCGCTCCTCCTCGGGGCGGTGAGTCGCCTGGAGCAGACCCCCCTGCGCCACCTGCGGTCCTCCCCGCGGCGCCGGGCGGTGCGTCGCCTCCTGCGGACCCGCCTGGTGCTCCTGCAGGGCACAGCGGCGCGCCTGGAGAGGCCCCGCCCGGTGCTCCTCCTCGGGGCGGTGAGTCGCCTGGAGCGGGACCCCCTGCGCCACCCGCGGTCGTCTCCGCGGCGTCGGGCGGTGCGTCGCCTCCTGTGGGGGACGCAGTGCTTACCGAGCGCGGCGCCGGACAGACGCGTGCGTCGACGCCACCGGCGGGGGTGTCACGTGATGGCCGCGCGTCAAAGTCATCGACAAAGTCGTCACGTCGTCGCCGCAAAGCCTCTACCCAGACGCCCGTCAAGGGGGCACGCGCGTCGACCGACCCGACTGTATCCGGCGTGACGACCGAAGACAGGGAGCCGCGAGTTGTGCGTACCAGGGCAGCGGCCGCCTCGTCGTCTGCCACGCCCCGCAACGCGCCGGACGGGCTACCGTCCGCCTCCACGTCTCGGCGCGGCTCGGCGTTGGTCAAAGCGCCGCCCGCCCGACCGCCCAACACCATAGTCGGGACGGATCACGAGCTTCCGTATCGGCAGCTGGGCGGCGTCCAGACCCGGCTTGCGGCGCTGATAGACGATGTGACGCGTGAACGACCATCAGAGCCTGCCCACACCCGCATGCAGGACGCGGTGGGCTCGATCGCACGGCAGAGAGTTCTCTTACCTGCCGGGCACGCCGCGTTGCAGCTGCCTGTCGGTGCGTGGGACGAAATTGAGTTTGCCATCCTACGGTCTGGCCTCCTCCACGCCCATCACGTGCAGACGTACGTGAGGGACAGTGACCCACCCACCCGGGTCGCGACACATATGGTGCAGACGGGTGTGTCGGCGTTCCGGGCACGTTTTGCTTCCCTCTTCAGTGGCCTGTTTGTTCGTGGGCACGCGGTGCTGCCACACGCAGCAAGCGCACTGATGATGGGCGATGTGGGCACCACCGTGTCTCTCGCTTTGTGGACCCTGCTGTGCGGCCCCATGGATGGGCAGCCCCCTCTGACCGACAACGTTCGAGCGGCCGAACACTTCCATGAGGCGATTTCGACCAACGGCGGCGACGACGATCAGCACCGGCTCCAAGCCCGCCTCGACCTGTTTCTCACCCTCCTTTTTGCGCAGATGTCATGGGCCCACGTGCGTGTGAATGCGGCGACGTTCCGTTCGAAACGCAAAGCCGATGGTGGTCGGGTCTACGTGACGGGGGAGTGCGCCCCGGCTGGTGAGCCGTGGCGCTTTGGGGACGCCACGCGCCGTCCGGTCAAGGACGACGGCGACGCACTGACCACCGTCGACACTGGGGAGGGTGTCATGGCACTGGCCACGTCCGTCAATGCGCACGCGTTGTGGGTTTGGCCCAGTGACGCGGATGGACCCCGCCTGATCGCCATCCCTCCCTTTTCCGTCTTGTTGGTGTGTGACTCGGTTGTTCGCGCGTGGCCGTCGCGGGAGACGATTGCGCGGGTGGCCATTGCACTCGCAGCAGACGCGTCCTCCCATGGCCTGCAACTGGCCATGCGGGACGCTCTGTCGTTTCTGGGCCCGGCGCCGCCCCTGCGCACGGGCGAAGCCAAGGTGTACGGCATCCATTTTGACCACAAGCAACGCCACGCCGTGCCGGGGCCGGCCTTCCCCCAGCCCTATGCGTGGAACCCGCGGAATGTGGCAGACGAGCAGCACCTGTTTCGCGTGTGGCAGATGCCGGTGGCGTTGAGCGATTTTCAAACGGTGCGGCAGACGAAAAGGATGGCCAATGCCATCGAGCCGCCCATTGACACGACCGGTGATGACGGTTTTGAGCAGGGGAGTGGGTCGAGCTCAGAGTCCAGCGGGGAATGGACGTCGTCGTCCTCGACGGACACTCGCGCGGCCGGGGGTGCGTAGTGCTGGCTCCCGTTATTGTCATGTTTTTGCGCCTGTCGTTTACGTTTTTTTTTTCCCGCTGCGTGTGGTGTATGCCTTTGCTTTCTCCACGTTTTGTTTTCTTTTGCCATCATTCCCTTGTCATTTGCGCAGACAGTCTCCTCTGTGTGGCCCTTCAGTCCATGTATTTGTCACCAAGCAACGCCGCTGGAACGCTCTCGTTTTATCCGGTGAGAACAGCATCACAGTCATCTGGCAAAACAAGTAGATCGAATTACATTTGGTGTTCCCCACGTTTCTGCCGTGCGCGTCGACCCGGTGTGGGGCACTGCGACAGTGTGGGCAGTGGGCAGTGGGTGAGGCCTCCAGGACAGGGTCGCCACCTGCCTGTGTGGAGCCCAATGCATAAAAGGGGGAGCCCGCGACAATCCAGAGCCCATGCGGGTCCATCCTTGTCCTGCTTGTCGACACCCCCCCGCCACCCTCGACAATGGCGACGTCCCCGACACGCCCGCCGATCACGGTCGAGACGTTGGTGCGCGGCTCCCGCCGTGCTGCCGCCGCTGAGGGTCCACCCGACCCCCTCGTGGCCGACGCGCCCCGGCCTGGTGTGACCATCGTCCTACCGATCCGTGAATACGCCTCTACGCGTGAATACGTCTTTACCACGCGGGAGCGCGACGCGCTGCACAATGGGACCATGCTACGCGATGAGACGGTCGACAAGATTGGTCAGCTGCTCATGTCGCTCCACTGCTCTGAGCGTGAAGCTGGCGTCACGTGGCTGATGCCGTCTGCCACGGTCGGAATGATTCTGGGTGGCTACTCTGCCGACCGCTCTGGTGTTGGCGGCGGGGTGCGCCCCGCGACTGACGCGCGGTGGGCGTCTGATCCGTCAGAGGCCTTCCACTCCTCGATTTGTCGCAACACTGCGAGCACGTCGCCATTCAAGATGGAGACGGTCTTCCTCCCAATCGTCACGGGGCAGCATTGGATCCTGGCCGTCCTTTGTGGTTTGCCAGGTCTGCTAAAGGACTTGCACCTGGAGGCCGCCAAAACCGAGGTCGTGACCGGCCGCCGACGGCTCGATGCGGCCGCCGTCAAGCGGGGGAGGCTCCACCGATGCCAACTCTTGATGTTTGACTCGGCGGTCGGTTTCTGTAACCACGAGCACGTGGCCGCGTCTGTGCGCGCGTGGCTGTTGGAGGAGTTTCGTTGGCGGCACACGGAGGTGCCACCCAATCGGCCCTTGTTGGCCCGCTTCCTGGGTGGCGTCGTCCTTTGGACACTCGTGCACACCGGCCCGCAGGCCACGGGCAGCTTGACTTGTGGGGCCTTTGTCTTGGAAGCGCTGCACACGTGGCTTGTTACGAGCGCAGGCAAACGTGCTGCATTGTTGGGAAAGGTGTGGGACTCGCACAAAGGTGACGGTCGAGATTGGGTGCTCGGCGAGGATGCCGGTCCACGGTTTTTGAAGTGGATGACAACGTTTCTAGACGCGTCCACGTCTCTTCCCGTCGATGGCAGTGTGGTTGTGGTGTAGTGTTTTTTTTTTTTTTTTTTTTTCCCACCCCCATTCTGGGGACGTCCCCCATTTGGTCCTTGACCGCGCCAGCGGATCACCGCGGTGAATGATCAGGCGTGTGTGGGCTACCGTTGGTTGACCGTCGTGCCCCGTCCAATCCACCCCATTTGCTGCCTGTTGGGGCTGGCAGGGCCGCTGTGCAGGATCTGCGCCGGATGTGGTCAAGACGGGTGGCAGCCGTCGGCTGCGAATCACTGGCCGTGCGTCGGTGGTCCCGTGTCGTGCTCCACCCCCCACGCGACCCGGCTCTCGCGGACACCACCCCCGAGACGGCGTGACGCCGCGCCGACGCCCCCCAGATGGCGTCTGCTCCACCGCCCCCGCCTCCTTCTCGCGGGCCACGTGTGCCCCCATCTGCCCCTGCTTCCGCTCCAATGGCGCGGAGCCGGCCCCGCCACCAGCCTGTGCGGGCAGAGGTGTTGAAGGAGGCCTCCATCCTATCCACCCTCATGACCGAGATGCTGAGGCTCCATCAAGGCCTCGCGCCGACGCCGGGTATCGAGGAGACGACAGGGAGAGGGGCGCCCCTGCCGTGGGCCAACCCGCCGGGCAAGCGCACCCGGCGCCTGGCCCGTGCCAGTGGCAGTGGGCGGCCACCCCCCGCCGCGGCCTCGACCTCGACCACCAAAAACGACGAGGCGGTGGCGCCGCCCGAAGCGACGGCCGTTGGTGGTGGTGCTGCGGGAGCGTCTCCCCCCGTTACAGCCGGGCCACGCGGCCGACCGCCCGCTGCGGCCGGCAACCGGAATGGCGGTGGCGACACGTCGGTCGCTGGTGGGCCTGACCGCCCCGACGCCCGGCCGGCACCCTCCGACGGCTCTGAGGGTATTGCTGGGGCGAGGCCCTCGACGCGGAGCGGTCGTGTCGCCGCGCCTGGTCCGGCGGTGAGCACCGTCGACGAGGGCAGCAACAGTGGCAGCAACGACGAACAAGATGATGGCGGTGATGTGGACTATGAACCGTCCCGTTCGAAGCGCCCGCGGCCTGGGGCGGGCGCGCCCGTGGGGTCTGCCAAGCGCGGCCGTCGCCGGTGAACAGGCCGTGTGGGGTACTGACCCTTGTCTGCGTTTGTCGTTTTTGTTCAATAGGGTCCCTTCGGGACAATGCAACCACACGCGACGGACGCGAGACGGTCCGCTTTGTCCACCGCGTCCGAGTGGGTGGTGGGGGCATCAGAGGCCCTCGGCGATCCTATCAAAACGGTGCGTCCCCGCCCGCCACACTCCGTCAATGCTGTCGTCTCGTCCACACCCGCTCCTGTCAGGTCCCCTTTTCCAATGGGGCTGCCGAGCACCGCGCCCCGTGACGGCGGCAGGGGCGCCTACTGTGCAGCAGCACTACGGACCGTTTCGCATGCGTCTGATGGGAAAGAAACGGGCCGACGTGGGATGCTGGAAAACACGCACACCAACAGCCCCGACACCGGTACACTCCATATCCGGATATGTGCGCTCCAGTGGTCTGGCACCCTGCTATATAGAGATCTGGGAGAGCAGGGAAAACAGCGTTTTTCCGGTCGCGCCACGCACACTGTCGCCCCCCCCCAGTTCCTGCATCCCGGCGACATGAGCGGACATTGGCTGTACACAGCGTGTAGGTCGTCCCACCACCAGTGTGGTCCTGACGCGTGGCGGGTCCTCCAACCAAAAAACATTGTCAGGGGCGCGCCTCTGACACTGTCTCCCATTCGTGTGCATTCGTGCGCGCCCCGGGTGGACGTTGGGTCTCAACAGGGGGCACGTGGACGCGCTGAGCGCCGCACACAAAGACCGTCAAGAGCGCCCCTGCGGCCAGTGCTGCAACACGGTCGTCTTGTGGTGCCACCGCTCACCGTGCCCACCCCCGACGCGACCACCGCCGGGCTGTTTCCGCGGGCCCCCCGCCACCGTGCGGGCGCCCCAGTCTGTGCCCCCTTCCCCTCCCCCTCCCCCCCTGCCCTGTGTTCACCAATGGACAAGCAGGACGCCTGGTTGGGCTGCATCCGCGAGAGTGGCTGTTGGTTTGCCGCTTCGCAAGAGGTGGACGCGGAAGATGTTGAAACGTTCCTTGTCGAGGGGATCGAGGTCGCGGTGAAATCCCGACCGCTGTGGTGCATCCACCTCGCTCGCAACCGGTTGACGAAGCTGAGCTGCTTTGGATGGTCGGCGGCGTGGGGTGTGCGTGTGCTCGACATCTCGTTCAACCCCTTGCGCCATTGGCCCAGAGATCCCCTCCGAGCGCTTGCCGCGACGCTGCGCTCCCTCACCGCGACCGACTGTCCCTTTACTACCGCGGACGTCACGGGGCTGGTGCACGTGCGGTGGTTGGACCTCGCACGCAACCAGTTGCGCGCACCGCCGGATGGGCTCGCAGGCCTGACCAACCTGGACGTCCTCAATTTGGCCGACAATCAGATCACCGCCCGAGACTGGCCGGCGTTTGTGGCCAACATTGTCAATGTGGAGCACAACCCCGTGTGTCGGTCCCCGGGCTGGTCGGTTTCCGTGACATCCCGGAATGGCGACGCCGACCCGACCGTCGTCGGTCTGTCGCGGGAACTTCCCGCCCCGCCGCGACTCGCAGCCGTCCCCGCCGATGCAAACGGTGGGGCGACGGACGACGAGGGCGCTGCAAGCCACCCACCCGTGGTGGACGACGGACAGGAGGAGGACGGGACCGCCGCGGACGGCGGGCGGGAGGAGGGGACGCCCAGCTCTGAAACGGTCTACGAGTTGGTGGATTGTTCCACGGACGAGGACGGCGACAAGGACGGCAGTGGCGACGCGGACGGCAAGGAGGGCGGCAGTGGTGACGCGGACGACAAGGAGGGCGGCAGTGGTGACGCGGACGGCAAAGAGGGCGGCAGTGGTGACGCGGACGGCCAGAAGCAGGGCAGGGGCGACGCGGACGACGACAACGAGGACAGTGAGGGCATCTACGAGTCAGACGTGGATGTTTCAGACATGGTCGACGCGGACGAGGGAGCCGCCACGGCAAACGATCCCATGCAGGTGGACCCCCCTGAGGACGGCGTCGCGACTGGGTGTGGCACGGTCGCCGGCTCTGTCAACGGCATTGTCGAGGATGGCGGGAAGGGTGGCGACGATCAACATGACGGGGTGGGCGTCGATATGGGTGGTGTGGTCGACGGTGGTGACGCCAATAGGGCGACTGGTTAGGGGGGGGGTGCCATTGTCCCGGCCTGCTGGCGGGTGGGGCTCATGACGTGGGCTCATAGCCACGGGGGGGTGACCGCGACCGCAGACGGGCCCCTGTGGGCCCCGTTGTACTCGTTGGGGCGGACGCAGTGCGTCTGTCGGACAACAGTAAAAAACACACACGCAGATCGACTCGTCTGCTCAAACCAATACATCGGAATATTGCTGTCTTCCCTATTTTGGCCGATGCCGTCGATGTCAAGAGGGGTGATCAACTGTGCGAAACTGCTTCTCAGCCATCCATTCAGCACCGAGACCCTGTCTTGACTTTGACCACATCGGCCAAAATTGGGAAGACAGCAATACTGCGATCATACCAAAAAAGTCCAAGGATTTGTCGTCCGCCACCGCCGTGGGGATGCTCTCGGATTATCCGGTGAGAATAGGTGCACGGTCATCTGAGAAAAGAACTACACAGAAGTACGAGTGGCCACGCAAGGTGAGCAAACTCAATACATGCAAGTACGAGGGGCAACACAAGGTGGGCCATGGGATGGCCCCACGTGGGTACGTATTTGGTCTGTTTTGAGGCGCATTGTTCGCGCTCTATGGGCGCTCAGAGGGCTCTCCAGCGACCAGCGCCCACAATATTCTGGGCGCTTTGCTGCGCTCTATGCATATATGTATTGTCATAATAATACGACTGTCTGCAGCGTCTATGGGCGCAGCGGCCCTGCCTGCAGCTGCCTCAGCGGTACGGCGGGAAGGGTCCGTCGGGAGGTGGCCATGGCAGCAAAATCCTTCCCATCCCCCCCCCACGACTGCAAGACGTGCGTGACAAGGATCTCTACTGGGCGTCGGCGATCGCTACTTGGCCACCGCTGCAGCCGTGCATAGGTGGGTGTGACTCTGCAGCGTGTGCGGGTTTTTCTTTTCCTTGTGGCCCGGCGGTCTGGTCTGGCTGGTTGACCCCGTCACCACCTGGAGCATATGCAGCTGTTCTCTTGGTTGTCCTTGACACGCAGACACCCTGCGGTTGGAGGATGACCGTCCGTAGTACTTTTTTCACAGATGGTCGCTGGTGATGGCGAAACACACTCAAGGTTGCGAGAACAAGGGGTGGCTGCCTGACCATTTCTGGGTGCTACGACCGTCTTCCCAATGTTGGCCGCTGCATGGCTGTATTTCCAAATTTGGTCAAAGTCAATACGTGGTCTCGGTCAACTGCCCACAGGTCGAAGGACTTTTGACGGCATGGGCGGGAATTGGGAAGATAGCAATCCATCATCTGGGGGACATCGACGGGGCGATGACGTGCCGATGGACAAAAAGTGGAGCTTAACTGGGGGTGGGATACAAATGCGCTTTCTGGCCTTGTGGAACCGTCTTGGGTTTTGAAATTGACCCCTGTGGCGTGTGGGGGACGGCCGTACTTGGTGGTACGGGTGCACCAGTGGCACAACGCTGGCCAGTCATTCGACCCTGAGCGATGGGTCCAACAAGGAGTCACCACAAAACCGTGCTGATGTGTGTGGGTTTTGACTCACCCCATGACTGTCCACGTGAAGACTTGTCGTTCACATCAAACACAGTCAGGAACAAATTTGTCTGCATTTCTGCTTGCAAGCACAGTCACTGAGCGATCACGGCGCGCTGGCATCTGTTGCGCACCTGGTGGCTGGGAGGGGGCCGTACTGGAGGGACGCGGCACACCAGGGCCGCAGCGACAACGGATATCACCATGATATGAGTCGACGCGGCAAAGAGGGTGCTTGCCGGCACCCAGACGGCACGCACGCTCGGCACCCACGCTCAGCGGGCGGGGGACGCAGCCGAGGACGGGCGCGTGATGACCGACACCTCGAGGACCCGCGACCGGGGGCAACGAACGCCCAGCCGACCACACCACCTGGGTGTGTCCGTCACCTACCCACACCGGCGCCGGGTCGTCGATCGACGCGTGGCCGCCGATCGACGTTTACGTCGTCGATGCGTGCGCGCCGGGGGTGTCGGTGGTGGGACCTTGCGCGTGCGGCGCGCCAGACGTCTGCCCGCACAGCGCTTTGGTTTTATAGGCTTGGGTGACGGTGGGCTACGTTTCAAGATTCAGCCAAACTGCGATGATTGTGTTGCTCGCTCAAGTGGTGCAGTCAATCGCCGCTTATATGGCACCCCTGTGCACTTTGTAGCCCACCCGCTGTTTCAAGAAACATATTCCTCCACGCCGGCTACTTCGTGTCGTTTGCTGGATTGGGTCAATGATGTATCAGCGATCGCGACCCTCCCGGCTATATGGCAGGGTGCCATATAACCGGGACGCATATAACCAGATATTGACTGTACCCCCTGCGCGTCCCCAATCGGCAGAGTGGGTGCAGCACACGACTGAGCGCGCCTCGGTGGGGCACCCACCGCAGCCTGTTGGGCTCAAACGGTCACACGCTTCTCCCCAGCCCCCATTCCATGGCGCAACCGGCTTGGGGGGCGACACGCCATACGCACCACCGGGTGCTGATCACCCACCCCCACCCTCTCCGTTTGCGCATAGCAGACAGTCGTACGGGGCTGTCGTGTTTTGTGTTTCATTGTTGCCGCGCGCGTACAGGTCTGTACGCCACATGTACATAGGCGTGTGAACAGGTGGCTTTCCTTGCAGTTCCTGGCGTTTTGTGTCTCCTCCAGTGGCGCACCTGGGGGCCCGGTCGGCGACGCGGACCGCGTCCCTGGCGAGGTGCAACCGAGCGCGAGGACGGGCATGGACCAGTGCTCACCGCGTATGGGGTGCGCGGCCGTCGTGCCGCGTGGGTGGGGGGCAAACAGGGATGTGCGCCAATTCCAAATGTCCGTGTGGGACACGACGTGTGTGCCACCCAAAAGATGTTTTCACAGACAACAACCCGACGCCCACGATCCGTCCCGACGCGCTCTCGAGTGTGTGCGGGGCGCAGCGGCCCGCGTCTGTCGTGCCCCCACGCCACCTGTACGCGTCCACGCGTCGTGGGGGAGACGAACCCGCTGCCGCAGGGGTCGAATCATGAATCTTTGACATGATCGGTTGTCTGAATAGTGCACCCCGCCACCGTCTGTCTGACCAGATGCCAACCATGTCACGATGGAGAAGACAACGTCGTCGGGAGCGGCCGCCGCGCATCACCCCGCAGGTGCTGACACGGGGGGGCACAGCCGCCCACACCCACTGGTACAGGTGCGCGCCGCATGCCACGGGCACTGTCCCTGGCGCAATTCTGGATCAAGATTACGCCTCTGGGGGATTGCGCTTTCGGATCTCATCGCAGGAAACAGGTGCTGACGGGCCCGTCAAGGGAGGCCGACGTGGCCCCAGAATGTGCGCACCAGGAGCGGTCGGCCGGTGCGGGGCGGACAGCGCCCCAACTGCTGTACCGACCTGGGTGTGACCATCGAGAGTCGCCGCCGCCCGAGGTCGAATGCTGGCCTGCGACTGGCCGGAGAAGGACTCGACGCTCGTCGAGTCGGCGTGGTGAGGTGTACCCTCCTGCCACCGTACTGTATCCTACAAACCCCCTGCCGTCATGCGCCCAAACCGGCGCGTGCAATGGGGGTTGATGAGGTCAGGCGGGCCGGTTGCGGTGGGGGACTGCACGCAGATGTGGGCCGCGACAACACGCCCTTTGCGCGGTGGCACCGCCCGGGCCCCCGCGTGTGGGGCGCGCGGCCCCGTGCAGCCCCGTGGTGGCAGACTCCCCGTCTGTCGCTCGGGCGACGGGGCCGCTTGGGCCACGACGTGTGCGGGTGTGTGGCCGCAGGGGACGTGCGGCTGCCCAGTGACGACGGGACGCAGTTGCCGCCCACAAACGCGCACGGGACGGGCCCGGAGACGGTCGACAGTCTACCGCGTCACAAGTAGGCGCCGCCCGCCGGTGCGGTTTACCACTACGGTACCACCACCACACAGCCACGTGTATGTAGAGTGGGGATGTGTGTGGGATATACGCCTGCATGTGTGCACCTCGGAGAGGAGGTGCGAGCATAAGGTCGGCCGACCTGGATCAAGGGTTGGGCCCGCGGTTTCAACACACACACGTCTGTCAACGTGCTTGGGGCGTGCCACGGCCCCGCTCAGTAGCGCGCGTCGGCGCCACAGGCGTCGGTCCAATGCAGACATGCTGTCTATCGCAGCCGCACGCCCGGCGTGCGTGGCGCCCCGTTTGCATGCGCGCTCGTGTGTGTGTCTGTCTTTCGACGCTGCCCACGCTGCGGCGGCGCGCCGTATGAACCGTCTCGCATTGCCGACCTGTCTGAGGCCTGCATCGTCCCACAGCGTCATGCCGTGAGACACTGCCTGTCTAGTTGCTCGACCCGCCGGCACCCGTACGCGTGCCTATAAAAGCGCCACCGACCGGGACCGATGGGCGGCACCAGCAGGCGCAACAGCGCACACTGGGCCGACGCCCCCCGCCGCCGCGCGTGCCGGCGGCGCGGGGCGTCTCGTGCGCGCCGCCCGCCCCTTGTTGAGCGCGGCTGCAACCCAACGCCCCCGCCCGCCCCCCCCCCTGCCCGGCCCTCGGAGCTGGTGCACGCGGCCGACGAGCGGACGGCGCGGCCGCCGGGGGGCCGCTGCCGCCGGCGGGTGGCCGACGGGGCGACGCGACGCGCGGCAGCGGCCGCCTCGGTAGGGTGGCGGGGACGGGCGGCGGCGCCCCCGTTGCCCCCCACCGGGGGCCCCTGCGCGCGCGAAACGACGCACCGGCTCTGGCTGGGGCGCGGGTGCGCCGCCTCGTCGTTCGGTCGACGCGAGGGCAGGGGCGCGACGGAGGGTGAGGCGCGAGCGGGGCGCGGAGCACCGTGGAGCACCCGTGGGTTGTCCGTTGCCTCACGAAGGTCTGGAGCATCTGCAGCCGTTCTCCCAAAAATCCCGCACTCCAACAGCTGTTGGAACTGCAGTTGCAAGAGAGTTCCAAATCGGCCTCTACGACCCCGCAGAGGCCGATTTGGAACACTTTTGGGACAGTTGCAGTGCGGGATTTTTCAGAAAACTGCTGTGACTCTCACAGAATTGCCACCAGAGCCAATCCATCGGCGATTGCTGGCACGATACGGGTGTGGGCCGATGTATTTTTTTATGGGAAGCACAACACAGACGAGTCAAAGCGAGAAAAGCACCCTGCGCCCCTCTCCGTGGGGCGCCACCCCTGCCGTCCTGTCTGCCGCAGCCGCATGAACAACAATGCTACTACAGCTTTATCTTTGGCAAGGCACGAGGGGCGTGGGCGCGGACCAGGGAACGCCCACCCCCCCCCACCCTCGCTCCCTCTTTTTCCGCCGAGCTCCGGCGTCCCCCCCGCGGCGGCGTGTCGACTGGTCCCCCGTCATAGGAGCCACGCGGCATGTGGGTCACGCCAGCACGCCTGGGCCTTGGCGGTTAAGTTGCGCGCGTAGTGGGGCCAGACGAGGCTATTGGCCTTGTCGGCGGCCTTATAGCACCAGGCGCTGCATCCGAAACACATCTTATCCGTGTCTCCCACGGGGGTGTCGGCGCGGGGCTCGAGATCGGAAGAGCGTCATGTAGGGAAAGAGTGTAGATCTCGGTGGTCGCCGTATCATTAAAAAAAAAAAACA
>ENA-ORXM01003951-ORXM01003951.1-marine-metagenome-genome-assembly--contig:-NODE-3951-length-13782-cov-3.562058_pt1 | contig 13782 bp, 6 predicted proteins | sample MGYA00237867_ERZ511480 | MGnify/ENA primary metagenome ERZ511480 (study PRJEB26309, sample SAMN06266103) | marine metagenome | isolation source: Algal blade | place: United Kingdom:Sidmouth, United...
CTTTTTTAATATCCCAACGATATTGTTCAGTAGGAGAAGGCTGTTATTTGTTTCCTTCATTATTATAATAAGTAGCAATCTGAAAAGCAATCTCAGCAGCAACATCCTGCTCCTTGTAGGTTTTGTGCAAGGCTTCTAAACGCTCTAAATAAAGTAAATTTTTGTCATTTAAGATAGACTTGCTCAAGACATAACGTAAGCGTCTCAATTCTAAGTCAATAAAAGCTCTAGCGTCTTTGTCGTTAACATGAAAGGTCAAAGCATCTTGATACAGGCGCAAGGCTTGGAATTCGGTAGCTAAACTATCTTTTGCTTCTAGTTTTAGGGCTATAAATTGTTGAGCAGTTCCAAAGTAATTCTTAGAATCTAAATAAAATTTATAGGCAGGTTTGGTTAAATAATACTTCTCAGATTCAAAGAAATCAAGCGCACGATGCACCAAAAAATCATATAAAGTCGGGCGTAAACCTTCAACATGACGACTATCATAAAGAATGGCCTCAAAATCTTTTAAAACTATTGTTTTGGTCGTTTTGTAAGTCATGCTTTCATGGTACAACTCAAAACACTTTTCAGTGATTCTAGAGATATCCCAAGTTCGAATATCTTCTTGGTTAAAATCTTCGGTTTTTGTTCGGTTCTGAAACTTGTATAAATGCTGATTTAGGTAGCGATCATACATTTCGGCTACCATAGATAATAGAATAGGTTTGATGGGAGCTTTTGCTGTTTTAGCTTCTTCTTGAAATCTATAAATAGCTTTGACTAAACCATCTTCTTCTAGTCTTGCTTGGTATTTGTTAATAAATAAAAGTGCCTTAATCAACTGTGCTGTTTGAGCTGGGTTTTGGGCATCTTTCTGAATTTCGGTGTAGAGTTTTTGGGTCTCTTCTAGTGCGGACTTGGTCAAACCATCATACTCTAACTTATTGATGGCTTCCCAAGTTTTGGGATAATTGTTCATTGTTGTCTTATTTGGTTTCTGTGCAAATAGGTTGACAGATAATGCAACCATAATGAGGGCACATATAATTCCCCAATAGTTGGATTTTTGCATAATTTTTAATTTTGGTGTTGGGCTTTTTTATTTGAAAATGTGCCCATTTGAATATTTGAGAATGTGATTAAAAATCAAATATTCAAATGGGCACATTAAAGGCTATTATTTTTTATTACTTAACAGTGACTCTGACGCCTTCAGAATGTGCAGTAAACTCAGGTGCATACATACATTGTATGGTAGTAATCCCGTTCGAGAAATCCCCTTTGTGATTGACTCTCAAAGGATATTCAAAGACATAAGTTCCTTTAGATAAATAACCAAAGAAGAAATTAGTTGAAGCATCTCTAGTACTTTCGTAATACCCCAAACCGCCTTGGTATTTGTATTGACTTAGGACATTAGTAGGTTCCAAACCAGCGGCACGCATATCTTTCATGTGTACATATTCCATGTCTCTGTCCACCATCAATTCAATGCGTACTTTAATCAAATCACCAGGTTCCAAGGTTTCCTTGTCAATCGGTTTTAAAACAGGACCTCTGTCGGTATTAATTTGTTTGAACAGTTTTTTATTCAACTTCAAAGGTGTTTCTTTGAAGTGTGTAATTTTGTCCAAGTTTTCAAAATATTGCCAGTACAAAGCCCCCCAAGCGACTACATTATTCGGATTTTTAACCGTAATATTCGCCATATCATTCGTAATTTCTTTGGCATCCCAAGTGGTTTTGAAATAGCCAGTTCCTGCTTCTTTTTTGATTTGGGATTGATCTAACTTTTTACCCCCCATTGTAATTTCAATCTCTTTATCATCCATCAACCAATTATCACCAGACATCAAGAGGGCATAACAAGCAGCAGCGGTAGCTTTTGTTGTTTTCCAATGTGTGGTTTGTTTAGCTTTTAACAACCAAACTTTCAAATCTTCGACGGCTTTTGTATCTTTTGCCACAACATCAAAAACCTCAATCATCAAAGCGTGTGTTTCAATAGGCAATTGATACCAAAAATAACCCGAAGGATATTTCCAATACATACCCATTTCATCACTATTTAAGGCATTTTCTTTCGCTGCCGCGACAATTTTTTTAGGCGTTTCTAAATCCGTTCCTTTTCTATGGAAACCTAAAGCCAATAAACCTTGCATATACATGGACTTATTTCTCCAGTATTTGAGTGCTTGACCTTCGTAATATTTAATGGCCTCCAAAGTCGTTTTATTGGTAATTTTTTGATTTAAAAAGAAGGTTCTAGCATAGAAATAATGAATCACCATTTGACCCAAGTGGTCCCTTTCCAAATATTCTTTTTCGTTCTTACTACGTTTTGCCCATTTTAATAAATCTTTGTAATGGCGAGCCAACTCTACATCAATATAATCAACAGCACGAGTAATCATTTTACTCATTTTAGGATCGTCTTGAATGTCTTTGACGCCCAATTTGTCCAAATGTCCCATACCTTCCACAATATATTGAGTAATGTACCAGCTATCACGTCCACCAGGCATCCAACTGAAACCACCATTTGCCAATTGACGATCCGCCATTTTATCCCTAGCTTTTGTCAGTTCATTGCCCATGCGATTTAAGTCAAAGAGCACTCCAATATTTTTCTTCTGAACTTCTTCACTTTGAGCGGCTAAAACCCAAGGCGTTTCTTCCAATAAAGCATATTTGAGTTCTTGATTTTTGGACAAATTACTCTTCAAAGCATCCGTATCAATGTTCTTCCATTGGTCAAAAACTCGTTTTACCTTAGGATGTGAATTAGCGACATCTGAAGCCAAGCTATTGGCATAATAACGAGAGAAAATTTGCTCGGTACATTCATAAGGATATTCCATTAAATAAGGCAAGGACTGAATGGCATACCAAGCAGGATTTTGAGTAAATTCTAAGGTCAACTTATGATGTTTCATCGTCTTAGATTGACTGACCTCTGCCATACGCTTGAAGGTAAAGTCTTTCGTTTGATTGCCACGAATGGGCAAAGGCTGAGTTTCTGTGACCAACATACGATTGGTTAAGACAGGAATAGCAGATTCTTCGCCATCAGAGAAGTCCCCTGCTTTGGCAACGACTCGATGTGTGACAGCAGTATTCCAACCATCGGGAATATTTAATTTCCAAACTAAAGGAGCAGATTGTCCTGCTTTTGCTTCAAAAGGCAGCGTCGAATTATTATTACCAAAAGCCACATCAATAGGTTGCATACTAATCGCATCAAATAATTGCAATTTAGCATTTCCCTTCATGACTTCTTCGGTCAAATTACTGACCTTAGCGGTAAAGAAAATCTCATCATTTTCTCTAAAGAAACGAGGCGCATTGGGCATAACCATCAAGTCTTTTTGAGTGACAACACTTTTAGTTTCGGAAACAGAAGCCAAATCTTTGGTATGCCCAAAGAGCATGAATTTCCATTTAGTCAAGGCTTCATTCATCGTAAATTTGATGATGATATTTCCCTCTTTATCTGTCATTAAATCAGGATAAAAGAAAACCGTTTCGTTTAAGTTGGTCCGCACTTTTACATCGCCAAAATCTTCCTCTGGTGCTTCTTCTGGTGCTTCGGGTTTTCCATCAGCATCTTTTTTACCTTCTGTAATATTGCCGCCTAGAACTTCCTTGTCAGAAGCGCTAATAAACCCATCTGTATCCATTTCCGCTTCCTCCATAAGGCTTTCTACGACAGGAGCATCCTCAGACATTTTAGCAGATTCTTTTTTAGATTTCATGCGTCGTTTCGCTCCATCTTTCGCACTTGCACTTCTATAAACACGTCCACCACGTACATAATCATGTTCATAAAAAGAGAAGCCATTCCAATTAAAAGTTGGGTAGGTTCTAGACCAACCATAGTTGTACTTATTCCAATTATTTTGAAGCAAAGAAGAACCTATAGAAGTAAACGAATTATAACCCTGCAAAGCCAAACTTCTATAAGAGCTAGGATGGATGTTAAAACCCCAATAATTAGCAGCAAAAGCATCCAATGAAGCATCATACATACCTGCGACAAACTCAGCAGCGACTTTGTCGCCTTTATTTCCTGATATTTTAATTTTCCATTCTTCTTCCTGTCCTGGATACAATTTATCACGGAACGTCGCATATTCTATCTTCAAATCCTTGTTGCTCCACGGAACATAAATACTGCCACCAGAACTATGGAAACGCCCATCTTGAACACTGCTTAAATGAAAGTGCAAATTGCCCCGATGTTTTTCTTCAATTTGAATCTTGCGTTCTGTTCTACCATTTGTCTGCAACCACTCTCGATAAATGATTTCGTTGTCGTGTTCAATTTCATACAAAACATAAGCCGCTTTGTTATGTGCGCCAAAATCCAAATTGATTGTCGTGTCGGGTTCTACCGAAAAAGAATTTTTTGCAATGAACAAAGCATTATTTAGAGGCGTTGTTCTAGCATTATTACTATAAACCGTAAAGAACTTTCTAAGCTCAATAGGAGTGCCATATTTATCCTTTGTTTTTAAAGTAACACGATAACGTCCTTGCTCCCAGTTTTTTAAGTCTTTCAATTCTAGTTGCTTTGATTTTTTAGTATCAAAACTAGTTTTTGATACTTCTTTCAGAACGGGCCAGTTGCTAGACTCATCTTCATTTTTAAAAGCATAATTAGGAAATTGTTTTTGGAATGTTGCCTTATTCATATTCTCATAGTCGGGCTTTGTCCAAAAACGCGTTTTGTAAACGACCTTGGGTGTTTTTAGTTGCTCAATGATAATTTCGCCTTGTGCAGCTTCAAATTGATAATTGAGGTTTTGAGTATTAATACCAAAAGGCTTGGCGTTTTCTCGATCTACATTCTCAGGAATACTTAAGCTAACATCTAAGGCTATGTACCCCACCCGAACCGTAGTTTGTGTAGTATGCGTTTCGCCTGTGATATCAGTTACTGTTGCATAAACAGTATATTGAAATTCAGGATTTTTATCTTTAGGAATAGAGCGATCTGCAATGGCTTCAAAAGTAATTTCATAGGCTCCTTTTTCATCTGTTTGCGTTTCTCCAAAAGTGATCTCTTGTTGTTCTCTATTAAAAGGAATGTACCAACCCCAACGCCAGTTCCAGTAAGGAAAACGAGCTTCTCGGACAACTCGATATTGCACTTTTGCGCCATCAATGTTATTGCCTGCATAAGCTTTTGCATGCCCTTGTACTTTTACAGAATCTCCAATTTTAAAAGACTCCTTAACAGGTAAGGCAATGACTTCAAATTTTGGGCGTTTGTATTCTTCTACTCGAAAATATTTTGTTGTACTATTATTCCCGTCTTGTAAATACATTTGCCCTAACAAACCACCTGTTGGCGTAGTAAAGGAACCATTAAAGGAGCCGTATTCATTGGTTGTAACAGATACTTCGGCTACTTTTTGACTGTTGGCATCGTAAAAAATAATGCTTCGACTTTCGTTGGTAGCAATCGCTTGATTTTTACCATCTGTTCGATGATTCAAGACCAAACCTTTGAAGTAGACGAGTTGCCCAGGACGATAAATGGCTCTATCTAAGAAAAAATGAGTAGTTTGCCTTTCATAAGGGGCACTTGGTTCATAATTATAATAAGAATCATCCAAGAACAGCACTTCGTTTTTTCGAGATAATTTGATGGAATAAGAATTGTTATAAGAGCCATTTTTATTTTTAATCCCTGCACTACGAATCAAACCCTCTTTATCACTAACAGCAGTATGTGCTTTAACATTCTCATAGCGTCTTAATAAACTGTTGTATTTAGAAATATAAAATTCAGCACGAACACCTTCTAAAGGTTCGCCAGAAGTCCTGTTGGTCACATAAAAAGTATAATTCCCTTCTTCTTGACGAGCACTTAAACTCATGTCTGATACAAAGAAAGAGCTGTGTGCAATGCCATTTTCTTCATAAGAAAAATCCTCATTATTAGAACTTGCAATAATATAACGACCATTTGATAGTTTAGGAATTTCAAATTCAATACTGTGATTCTGATAATCTCCTTCGTCCTTTAAATCCAAAGACCATTTGTAGGTGCTAGGTAAACTAGCCAAGTAAGCTGCCTTTTTGTCGCCATATTTTTCATTAAATGTAGCATATTGAGTTTTGCTGATAGGGATGGCTCTAAAGTAAACTTTTTTGAGGTTTTTATAATCTAACAAAGCTAAAATAGGCGCATCGATAGCATTGATTTTTTCAATATTTAAAGACAGGCTTTTTTGTTGAATACTTGACATCAATGCTTGGCAGTGAGAAGCACCATAAGATTTTGGAAATGCCTTGATTGCTTTTTGACAAATTTCATAAGCTTTTTTAATATCCCAACGATATTGTTCTGTGGGAGAGGGTTGATATTTTTGACCTTGTCTATTATAATAAAGAGCAATTTTATGAGCAATTTCTGTAGAAATCGCTTGGTCTTTGTATTTTTTGTATAGGGCTTCTAGGCGGGCTAAGTATAATAAATCTTTATCATTACGAATCGAGTTATTACGAACAAATTCTAAACGTTTTAAATCTAAGTCTATTAATGCTCTGGGTTCACTCAAGTGAAAATCTAATCCCTTTTGGAATAGAACTAGCGCTTTAAATTTGGCAGAAAGACTATCTTGGGCAACTAAACTGCGTTTAGAAAACTGAGCAGCATCTGCAAAGTCTTCTTCTGAATCTAAGTAAAATTTATAGGCAGGTTTTGTTAAATAGTATTTATCTGACATCGCAAAATCTAAGGCTCTATGCAACAAGAAATCGTATAAAGTTGGTCGCAGACCTTCTACATTGGTTCCTTGTTGGGTAATGGCAGAAAAGGCATCAATGTCAATTTTCTTAGTTCCTTCAAACTGTAGACTTGCCTGATAGAGTTCATACGTTTTTTTTGTAATGCGCTCCACATCCCAAGTTCGAATGTCTTCTTGGTTAAATTCTTCGGTTGCCGTTCTATCTTGAAACTTATATAAATGTTGTTCTAGATAACGGTCGTACATTTCTGCAACCATTGATTGCAAGACAGGTTTGATGGGTGCTTTTGCATTTTTAGCTTCTTTTTGAAATCTATAAATAGATTTCACCAAGCCATCTTCTTCTAAACGCCCTTGATATTTGTTGATAAAAAGAAGCGCTTTAATCGTCTGCCCAATTTTAGCAGGATTGTCTTTGTCTGTCTTGATTTTGGTATATAACTTTTGACTAGCTTCCAAGGCAGATTTTGTCAAACCATCGTATTCTAGTTTGCTGATTTCTGCCCATTCTTTGGGATAATTATTGGATTTGGTTTGCCCAAATACAGCATTTTGTCCAAAAATTAATAGAATACTGATAAGTATCCAGTTGAATATTTTTTGCATTTTGCGTTGGTTTATATGTTTGTCTCTATGAGCTAGGACTCAACACAAAGTATTGTGAATAGAGCCTAGGTAAAACGGGGTAACTGATTTAAATAGGGAACGTATTATAATTTATTGAGGAAGCCAGCCGCTTCTACTAAATGATATTTTTGATTCCAATAAATAACTTGAATATCATAAGCATAGGTTTGCTTTTCTCCATTATCCAATCGAATCTGATAGCTTTGTAATTGAGCAGGGGAACCTTCTGAATAAGCTTGCTCATGAGCAAACTCCAGACCTATTGTTCGAAAAGCAGCTTTATTTATTTTAATTTGAGTTGGTAGTCCTGTACTAAAAAATGCATTGATGCGCTGCTTTTGTGCCATTTGTTCGACACTAAAATTGCGTTTACCTTCTTCTGTCATCAAATATGCCTTCGTTTTGCTAGCATCTTCTCCTTTAGCATTGGTTAACAAGTCAAAAATTAGAGCATTATTATCTAATAGTTGTAACATTTTTTGCTCGTCACTATTCTTTATACTTTCGATGACCTCATGAGATAATTCATCCATTGTATCAAAGGCGACATAATTTTCTCCATTATAATTGGAATCGTTGCAAGCTGTGCATAAACTGAGTAGAAATAGGGTGAAACTTATTTTGAATGTGGTGGCCATTGGTGGTGTAGTGTGTTTTATATTCGTTTTAATAAAAGATTGTCTTTGTCCTTTTTTATAATTTTAAAAGTACCTATTTTTTTGTTGTTAAAACTGACTGGATTAGAACAGAAACCTATTTGCTGTGCAGAAATTACGAAAATTTCTATGGTATCATCTTTAATGGTATAGGTTCCGTTAGTTTTGGTGAAACAGTCATTCCCACAAGCTGCACTGTAATAAGTCTCAAAAGTTTTATCTTTCTTAAACTCAACAAAATGCCCAAAGTGATGGTTTATTAAACTTAGCTTATAATTATCAATACCTATATGAAAAAAAGCAGGAGCATCGGTTTGCCATTTGTTAACTAAGTCAAAAGAACTAGTTGTTGTATTCAGTAAGGAAGTAGAATCTTGTGTTAATATAGGGGAATTAGATAAACCAAAGCTTATAAGCAGTGGTAAAGTGAATAGCAATAAATAGAATTTATGTTTCATCGTTAATGCTTGCGGTTTGGTTATTGAATATAAGAAAAAAAGCCAAAAAGCACAATGCCTTTTGACTTTATAGATGTTTGTTCTCTTTTTTTTGGTGTGTGAAAGCTTTTAAGGAAGGTATAATTTTTTGAAGAAAGTTAATTCTTAATAACTTTTAAGATTTGGTCACCGATTCGGATAAAATAAATTCCAGCGTCCCAATTTTGCCCTAAACGAATATTTCCCTTTGAATGTTCAAGTGTACGTTGCTCAACGATTTGCCCAACAGTATTAACAACTTCTAGTGAAGCAGGCAAAAGAACTTGCGCATAATCTATAGAGATGGTTTCTTGAAATGGATTGGGCGAAACTGTTGCAATTGTTTTAGGCGCATCTATTTGTTGTATGGCAATATGAGCGCCCGCAGAATCTACAACCGAAAAGTCATCCACCCATACTCGAATCAAGCTACTTGCGCTAGGGTTATAGTTGTAAGCTCTAAACCAAACTTGCATTGTATTGGTTAGGGAAACATAATTTTTTAGATAAATGTTAGAAGAGGCAAACCAATTGGCCGCACCAGAACTGTTCGAGAAGCTCATTGTCTGTACGGTATCATTGCCATTACTAACAAAAAGCTCTAAAGCACCAGAAGCTGGAGCCAAACTATAAAAATAATATTGGAAATTGAGGTAAGGGTCTGTTGCTGTACTTAAATCCATTAGAGGAGACGTTAAGATAGTGGCTCCTGAATCCATCCATACAATACCAACAGGAAGAGAATCGACAGGATAAATTCCAGTTGTCATACATTTGTCGCCCAAGTCATTGGCATCTGCATCTAAAAAAGGAAAGAAAAGTCCTGATATATCATAGAGTTCTTGTCTCAACCAATCTCCTCTAGTCACACTTCCCGAAATAGTCCAGCCTAAATCCAATGCAAATTCATCTTTATAGCCTTTGTTTAGTTGAACAGTAGTTGATGTATTAGTAGTAATGGTAAAAGAATCTTTTTGGGTTTGGTGCCCCCAGTGCCCTGTCCATAGTTCATAATCTGCGCTTAATAGGGCTTGTTGGAAATTCCCATTTGCATCGGTCATTCCTGTATAAATAGTATCAATTGTTGTTCCTCGAATTTCTATAATACTATTTGCAATTGGATTGCCACTTTGACGGTCTTCTACTTTTATATCCAACAATAGAATCGGTGCTAATGCTAATTCTATATTCTCAATGGTTAATTGACCATTTTGCAAGGTAGTGGTAATGGTTTTTGAGATATAGCCCAGTTTGCTAAAAGTAACTTGGTAGGTTCCTGCAACAGCAGTTCCTGTTTTATAAGCACCAACGATGTCTGAATTGGTAGGAGGGATATTATTACTAATATTGATATCTACATTGTAAAGTGCTGCACCTGTTGTAGAGTCTGTAACGATGCCCTCTAACCAACAAGCTCGTATATAATTGGGACTCAAAACATGCAAACCTGTTTGTCGATCAGATACCAAAATATTTCCAGAAGGCAAGAAAGGATAAGCTCCCCAAGCTCCATCAAAAGAACCATTAGGAGATAGTGGATAAGTGTCATAACGGGCAACTTCTACCAAATTACCAGGTCGGCTGCCATCCAGAATAATCAAACCATCGTCATAATAAGAAATGACTAAATAATCATTGTGTACATGGACATTGTGTGGAACAACCCCTGGATTCGGTGTGCGCCAGCGATCAACTCGTTTGATGTCGGACAAATCAGATACATCATAAGCATCGATCCAAGCCCCCGATTTTTCATCTGTTGTAAAAAGTGTTTGGCCGTCGTCAGAAGTCCATAAGTTATGACAAAAATCTCTTGAAGTAGTTTGAGTCGCTAACAATTGAGGATTTAATTTGTCTGAAATGTCGTAAACGGTAAAAAAACCGTCGTTAATATTGGCAGACCACAAGGTATCTCCTTTGACATAAACATCGTGCGAATAAAAAGAAGGCGCTGCCGAATTGACATAAAGAGGCGTATCTGGATCTATATTTAGGTCAAAAAAGCCTGGTGTTCCTCCAAAGCGATTGCTTCCCGCTGTAAATAAAAATCCTTGCTCATCAATCCATAAGTTATGTGCAGAAGTAAATTGAGTATTAATAAAGTGATGACTAACACTATTGGGGAGATCCGATAAATTAACCACTAGAATACCACCACCGCCTTCTGTCACAGCATAAGCATAGGAGCCATAAGTTTTTATATCTCTCCAAATACTAAAATTAGCATTGATATAAGTGTGCTCCACAGGATTGGCAGGGTCGGCAAGGCTTACGATAGATAGCCCTCTTTGATCGCCAACTAGGGCGTATTCGGTTCCAAAAGAATCTACATAACCCCAAATATCATTTAGGATAATATTATAAGGTAAATTACCAATTGGCGTAATGTTGTGGTTTGGAATCTGAGCCTGTAGAGTACCAACAATTGATAGACATAGTGTTATTATGAATAATCGCATCGTGTTAAGATTAAGGATGAAAGAAAATGGGGTCTATTCTTATTTGTTGGTCTGTATAGTTGGGGAAATTTTAGGGCTTTAAGGTTATTAATTGTTTGAAGATTTGGAGATCAAATAAATCTCCAAATCTTTAAATTCATTTCTTGAAATCTATTGTCGTTTTTTTTATAAACCCAAGTTTTAGAAAATAGTTTAGGCTTTAGTTTTAATAACTTTTATTGTTTTACTTCCTAGTCGAATAAAGTAGATACCCGCTTCCCAGTGTTCCCCTAATTCCAACGTACCAGAAGTAGACGGAACCATTCTTCTTTCGACAGCTTGTCCTAGTACGTTATAAACTTCTAATGGAAGACTTTGAACAGCGTCGTTATCAATGGTATAATCAATGCGGATATTCTGGTGGAATGGATTTGGATAGTATTGAACGTTTATATCTTGAGCAGGAATCACATCAACAGAAGTTGCATTCGAATCAGATATTTCAAATAAATCGACCAAAGATTCTAAAGCAGTACCACTAAAGTCATTTACCTTAAAGTAAACGCGCATATTATTGGTTAGACTAATATAATTTGCAATAGGAATGGATTGCTTGGTAGACCAACTGTATTGAGGTGCTGTTGTGCTGCTAAGCGTTACGGTATCTGTACCATTTGTCATATAAACCTCAAAAGAATCTGAACCAGTAGGAGGCCAGTTGACATTAAAAAAGTAGTGATAATTTAGAATAGGATTTGTAAGGCCACTTAAATCCATTACAGGAGACATAATTACTGTTGCACCATTATCAACATCATCCAAACCATGTGTACCATTTCCATTGTTGCCTGTAATTAAACAGTAATCTCCAATGTCACCGACCAAATCTCCTTCTTCTGGAAGGACACTTCCTTGCCAAGTAGAAATTGATGCAGGAATACCACGTTCCCAGTTTCCACTTGTAGCGTCACCAAATTCTGACCAACCATAATCCAAGACAAATTCATCTTTGTATCCTTGGCGTAAAGGATAAACTTGTGCAGGAATCGCACTAGAATCTAGAGCAACTAAATCAAATTGTTTTGCATTATACCCCCAACTACCAGCGATAACTTTATAATTATTATCAGGAAAAATAACAACACTAAAGTCACCATTTGCGTCAGCAGTAGTCGTGTACTCATACAGAGAACTCTGCAAATGCACAATGGCATTAGGAATACCTGTTGTGGGACTAATACTATCAACAACTTGTCCTGTTAGAGTGAATGCAATAGCAGGAACTAGTTGTACATTTTGTGTAGTTACGATACCATTAGTTAAGGAAACAGAAATAATTTGAGGAATATAGCCCGCTTTTTTAAACTCTACATCATAGGTGCCCGAAATGCCCATTCCTGTTTTATAAACACCACTAAAATTTGTCGCATCATTGGAGTGAGTATTCAAAATTTCTACTTCTACATCAAATAAAGCGGCAGCAGTCATTTGGTCCGTTACAATTCCTTCTAACCAACAAGCACGCTGATAGTTAGGTTGTAACACGTGTAAGCCCGTGTTGATGTCAGAAACTAAAACTAAACCAGAAGGTAAATAAGGATAGGCTCCCCAAGCACCATAAAAACCAGTAGATGGTGTTAGGTTATAAGTGTCATAACGTCCTACTTCAATTAAATTATCTGGACGACTTGCATCAATAACAATCAATCCATCGGTATAATAAGAAGTTACTAAGTAATCATTGAATGTATGCGTATTGTGTGGAATTGTATTTGGGTTAGGCGTTCTATAACGATCTAATTCCCTTATATTTCCTAAATCAGAAACATTAAAAGAAGCTACCCAAGCATTTGATTTTTCATCGGTTGTAAATAGCGAGTTTCCATCGTCCGAAATCCATGCATTGTGTGCAAAATTGCGAGGTGTTGTTTGGAATCCAAGACTTATTGGACTATTTTTATCACTAACATCGTAAGCAGAAAAGGTTCCATCATTAATATCTGAAGTCCAAAGCGTATCTCCTCTAGTATAAGCATCATGTGCATAAATAGCTAATGTTGCCCCCATCAAAATAGGAGAGCCAGGAGTAGTATTAACATCTAAAATAAATGTCTCTCCTGCATTAATATTACTACCTGCTATATAACAAAAACCAGCCTCATCTATGTATAAGTTGTGGGCTTTTTCAAGCGTGTTTGTTGAGTTGTTAACCGTAAGTTGTGGTCTCCAGTATTGATATGTCGGGATACCAGCAGGTAAGGGGGATAAATCAATAATTAATAAACCATCATTTCCTTGGTCGGTCGTGACATAGGCAAAATTACCCCAAGTTTTTAAATCACGCCAAGTAGATGTTGCTCCAGGAATAAACAAAATCTCTGTAGGAGTAGTAGGGTTAGCTAAACTGACAATAGAGGTTCCTGTTCGAGTACCAACTAAAGCATATTCGACACCCGTACCATCTACATAACCCCAAATGTCGTTTAAGTCTTGTGCATAGGGAAGATTACTAACAGAAGTTAGGTTGAAATCTGATATCTGTGCTTGACTAGAGCAAGAAAAAAATAAAATTGCAAGAAAAAATAAAAAGGACTTTGTACTGTGATTTTTCATGTAATAATTGAATTAATTGTTGTTTTTTTTGTAGCAAGAGTGCTAAAAAACAACTTGTTAGATGAAGCAATATTTGTAATGCGGGGAGCTGAATTTTGGCCTAAATTTGGAATTTTGGCTGGTGTGTTTCTCTAAATATCGACAAAAAAAGTAAAAAAGTAAAAAAAAAACCTTAAAAATTTTGTCCAAAAATAAATTGTGTCTTATATTTGCACTCGCAGAAAATGAT
>ENA-ORXM01003952-ORXM01003952.1-marine-metagenome-genome-assembly--contig:-NODE-3952-length-13779-cov-3.200336_pt1 | contig 13779 bp, 7 predicted proteins | sample MGYA00237867_ERZ511480 | MGnify/ENA primary metagenome ERZ511480 (study PRJEB26309, sample SAMN06266103) | marine metagenome | isolation source: Algal blade | place: United Kingdom:Sidmouth, United...
TCCTAAGGATAAGACCATTTCCATTTTATGCGGACACAAATTTTGTGTGGCATACCATTTTCCTGTGCGCGTAAAATTATATACTGCAATTTGTTTAGTTTTGTATTTAATACAGGCGCCACTATTCTCAGGAAAATCATTAGTTGTTCCAACTTTAAACCACGTTTTTGCTTCATTTTCTGAAACCGATTTATATTGTTGTAGTATATTTTCCATTTTAAATGTATTGATTTAAATCTAATATTTTTATTTGGGCGTTACCACAAGGGTCGGGCTTTTCGTTTCAAGTCCTCGCTCCCAAAAGGTCGCTGTGGGCTTTCCTCTGCAATCCCTAACGCAAACCACCCCTAGCCTCTTCAAATTGGGAAACTCCCACTCATATAATTTACTTTTTTATCTGCAAACATATTAATTTTCAACTTCGTGTTTCAAACCTCTAACTCAAAATTAACTCCAAGCTTTTGGCATTTTCTGCTCACGCATGGGTACAAATTCTAAATTATCATCCGTATCATCCGAATTTACAAAATGCTTAAAACGTTTCATGATTTCTGGACTTTCAATAGCCTGTTTCCACTCACATTCGTATTTATTAATTAAGCCTTTCATTTCATTTTCTAACTCCTCTGCAATACCTAAAGAATCTTCGATTACGACTTTCTTTAAATATTCTAAACCTCCATCTAATTTATCTAACCAAGGTGCTGTTCTTACCAAGGGTCCTGCGGTTCTAATATAATACATTAAGAATCTATCAAGGTATTTTACAACGGTTTCATCATCCAATTGTTCTGCTAATAAAACGGCATGTTTTGGGGTTGCACCACCATTTCCACAAACGTATAAATTCCACCCACCATCGACTGCAATTAATCCAAAATCTTTACCTCTGGCTTCGGCACATTCTCTGATACATCCTGATACACCGCCTTTAAATTTATGTGGCGATCGTAAGCCTCTGTAGCGTTTTTCGATATCTATAGCAAACGTAACGCTTTCATGCATACCGTAACGACACCATGTGGAGCCAACACAACTTTTCACAGTTCTTAGGGACTTCCCATAGGCGTGTCCACTTTCGAAACCGGCGTCTATTAATTCTTTCCAAATCATGGGTAGTTCATGAACTTGCGCTCCAAATAAATCGATACGCTGCCCGCCCGTAATTTTTGTATATAAATCGTATTTTTTAGCAACTGCTCCAATAGTCATTAATTGATCTGGAGTAATTTCTCCACCAGGAACTCTTGGTACTACGGAATATGTACCGTTGCGTTGTATATTTGCCAAAAAGCGATCGTTAGTATCTTGAATAGCCGGCTGTCTATTTGCAGTCTCCATAGTTACTGTTGCAAAAATAGATGCCACTAAAGGTTTACAAACCTCGCAACCGTGTCCTTCTCCAAACAAATTTAGTGCCTCTTGATAATCTGGTACTTTATTAATTTTTATAAGATCGTAAAGTTCTTGTCTGCTAAAATTGAAGTGTTCGCAAATCGTTTCCTTTACTTCTTTTCCTAAAGATTTTAAAGTTTCGTTTACTAAATCGACTACCATGGGCTTACAACCACCACAACCTGTGGTCGCTTTAGTTTTTGAAATGATATCTGCTAAATTATGAGATTCGCCCTCTGTAATAGAACAACAAATATCGCCTTTAGAAATGCTCTCGCAAGAACAAACCTGCGCTGTATCTGGTAAATCTAAAACGCTGCCAAAAGTTGAACCACCCTCACTTGCGGGTAAAATTAATTGTGATGGATCTTCTGGAATTGCCATTCCATTAAGATAGACTTGGTGTAACATATTATAGTCTGATGCATCGCCTACTAAAATCCCTCCGAGTAATGATTTACCATCAAGACTCACATTAATTCTTTTATATAAATGTTGTGTTTTATTTTCAAAAATTATAGAATGTCCTTTCGAAGCTGGCATAAATGGTTCTCCAAAACTGGCTACATCTACTCCAATTAATTTTAATTTGGTAGACATGTCAATTTCTGCCGCCATAGCCATATCTGTTTTGCCAATAATTTGGTCTACAGCAATTCCTGCCATTTCATAACCAGGAGCTACCAAACCGTATATCATTTGGTTATATAATGCAATTTCTCCAATGGCATAAATGCTGTCATCTGAAGTTTTCATTTTATTATCTACAACAATACCACCCCGTACTCCAACTTCTAATCCACAATTTTTTCCTAACTCATCTCTGGGACGAATTCCTGCTGAAACTACAAGCATATCGACATCTAGTACATCGTCTTCACCAAACTCCATACCCGTAATACAGGTATCTCCTAAAATTTGATTGGTAGCTTTACTTAAATGAATATTTAAACCAATAGATTCTAATTTCAATTTTAAAACCTCACTACTTCTAGAATCTAATTGTCTTGGCATTAACTTAGGCGCAAACTCTACGATGTGAGGTTCTAACCCCATATCCATAACTGCCTTACCTGCTTCCAAACCTAATAAACCACCACCTAAAACTGCTGCTCTTGCTCCTGGTTTTTCCGCATTAAGCTTTTTAGCATAAGCCAACATACCTTCTAAATCTTCAATAGTTCTATAAACAAAAACACCATCTTTTTCCACTCCTTTTATTGGTGGCACAAAAGGTGAAGATCCTGTAGCTAAAACTAAATAATCATAAGAAAACTCACGATCACTTGCTGTTGTAATTGTTTTGGCTGATCTTGAAATATCGGCAACGCGCTCGCCAGTAATTAAGTCGATATTATTGTCGGCATACCATTCTGCTGGTGCCATTTCTAAGGCCTTAGCATCTTGATTTTCGAAGAACTCACTTAAATGAACCCGATCGTATGCCGGTCTTGGTTCTTCTCCAAAAACTGTGATTTTAAAATCTTTGCTATTTTCTTGAGCTACAAACTTTTCACAGAATTTGTATCCTACCATTCCATTTCCAACAACAATAACATGTTTCATAACTACGTATTTAAATACAAATCTAAGTATTTATACTTATTTTAAAGTGTATTTAGCTAATAAATTTACGTAGAACTGCTATTATTATCAATTTCTCAAATAGATAATAATAAATTTAATTATTAAATAAAATATAGTGTTTGTTATTAGGAAAGAATAAGAATTTATCAATTATTGATTTCACAACTTTAAACACGTTCCAATTTTATAGGGTATGTTTTATTAGCATTCCATTGACATACATATATATTTTTATCATCATCAATACACACATCGTGGCCATGATTAAAAACGGCACTATCTTGAAGCATGGTTTGCAATTCGCCGTCTATATACTTAGGTTCTGTGCCTCCTGGGTTAGAAATGACTTTACTATTTTTATCTAAAATCGTTATAAATCCAGTATTTGGTCTTATTTCAAATGGATGTGTTGACATGTCGCCATCAATATATTTTTGAGAAGAAGACCAACACACGCCCGCATATATGTTACTACCATCAATCACAGGGCGGCATACAAATGCTCCTGGCAAATTAATAGTTTCAAGGTAAACGCCGTTTAGTGTAAATCTTTTAAATCTATTGTTCGCCCTGGATGTAATAAGCAATGTAGGATTGTTTTTATTTCTATAATCAACACATACACCATGTGCGGTTAAAAATTGTTGCTCCCCTTCTCCTTTCCCATTCCCAATTTTTCTAATAAACTCACCACTTTGTGAAAATTGAAGCACATACTGCGACCCATAACCATCGGATATATAAATATCACCATTGGGTCCTATAGCAGTTTCGGTAGGCGAAAACACATCTTGAGATTTATAGGCGCCATATTTTGAAGGATGTTCAATACGCATTAATTCTTTACCGTTAATATCTGTTTTAGTAATAACCCCAGTAGTATCTGTAATAAATAAAAATTCTTCTCCGCCAGCATCCCATAAGGTAAGACCATGACCACTTGGTAATCCAGAACTCCATGATTCTATAAGTTTTCCAGATTTATCGTAAACAAGTACATTATCATTTTTTTCATCGCCAACCATTATGAGACGGCCTCTACTATCCTGTACCATTTCATGACAATTATTTATAGGAGTTTTCGAAGGGTCTAAATTCCCCCATTCTTTGTGAACTTTATATTTAAAATCTCCATGTCCGATTATTTCATCATGCAGTTTCGGTTTTGATTTACCTATATTAAAATGAGCATTGGTAGCTCCTTCAACATCTAATAAATCAGCATTTTTAGATGAAACGTTATGGTTTTTATTTTGTTTTGACATAAATTTTATTAGATAATATGTTAGTCTCTTTTAGTTTTTTTATATTACTTTTATTACGCTTTTTTATTTTTAAAATCTAACACATCGGGTCTAACAAAGGGTATTGATAAATCCTCAATCCCTTTATGCTCATAAGGGTCTGTACCGCTTACCATAAATATATCCCTGAAATCATCAGTAGGTTTAAAACGACCATCTTGATTCCAAGGTAACATTGATTCAGCACTACAGTAATGTGATACTAAGGCTCTTCTAAATTTATCCGTCGTTTTATTTTTTAGCGACATATGTAATAAGTAACCATCAAAATAAATCACACTTCCAGATTTTACTTCTACTTTTAAAAAATCTGATTCTTTATAAGGCTCTAAGTAAGCTTGTTCTAAGTCTGCAAACTCTTCATTTGTAGTTTCAACACGTTTTCTAATAAATCCATCCTTATGAGAGCCTGGTATAACCCAAAGACATCCGTTTTCGATATTAGCATCCTCTAAAGCTAACCATGCACCCGTGAGTGATTTATCTCTTGTGGGAATAAAATATTCATCTTGATGCCATGCTTGTCCATTTTTACCTGGAGCTTTAACAAACAACATTGTTTGAAGACATTTTACATTAGGGCTAATAATTTTTGAAAGCACATTGGCAACACTTTTATGAGAAGCAGTTTCTTTTATTAAAGGTGAAATTTTATGCGGAAAGTGAATAGCGGCATATTTTTTTATGATATCTTCTGGGGGGATATTATCTAAATTTTCTTCGGCACCATCTAATTTTCCTCGCTTACCACATACAATATCAAGCGCTTCTTTTTTTAGAGCTTCAATTGATTTAGCATCTAATGTATTAGGTGCAATTAAGTAACCCTGTTCTGAGTAGAAGGCGATATTTTCATTTGAAATTTCACCTTTAATAATACTATGTTGTGTATTCATCTTTTTATATTTCAGTTAAACAATCAATATTTAATTCTGTTATATGTAGTATCTGAGTGGAAACAGACACTATTTAATTTTTTTTCCAAATATTTTCCATTTCCTCAAGCGTTTTACCTTTGGTTTCTGGTACAAATTTCCAAACAATTACAGTTGCGATAATAGCCATTAATCCATAAATCCAATAAGCAAAACCATGATTGAATTTTTCCAATAAATAGGTGTTTTTATCCATCATTGGAAATGTCCATGAAATCACATAATTTGAAGTCCATTGAAATGCTACAGCTACAGCCATTGCTTTACCTCTAATTTTATTAGGAAACATTTCTGATAATAGTACCCAAACTACGGGTCCCCAACTCATGGCGAAACTGGCCACATAAAGGAGCATAAAAACAAGCGCAAAAACACCTACAGATTTACTGAAAAATGCACCGCCCAAAGCAAACATAGAAACAGCCATTCCTAAAGCCCCAATAATCATAAGCGGTTTTCTACCAAATTTATCTACTGTAAGAATGGCAAAAACTGTAAATAATAAATTAACAGAGCCAACAATAATTGTCTGAAACAAGGCTGTATCTGTTCCAGAACCCATACTTTTAAATATCTCTGGCGCATAATAAAGCACAACATTAATACCAACAAATTGTTGGAAAACAGCTAATAATACACCTATAATTATAATTCCAGATCCGAACGAAAACAATTTTTCTGAATGGCTTACTACAGTATTTTGGATATCTGCCAATATTTTTTTTCCTTCATCAACACCATTTACTTTTGTCAAAACCTCCAATGCCTTTACGGGTTGAGATTTTAAAACTAAAGAACGTGGTGTGTCCGGAACTAAGAGCAACATAAATAGAAACAAAATTGCAGGAATTGCTTCAGAGGCAAACATCCACCTCCAACCTATAGTATTTAACCAAAAATCATCACCCTGTTTTGCTATATAGTAGTTTACAAAATAAACGATTAGCATACCAAAGATTATAGCGAACTGATTCATAGATACTAATTTACCTCTGTTTTTTGCTGGTGCTATTTCTGCAATGTATAATGGAGAAAGCATAGATGCCAGCCCCACGCCTATTCCTCCTATAATTCTATAAACTATAAAAATGTAAATAAAGGTATGATCACCATTGCCAATAGGTTTCATGAATAGTTCTGGCATAGAGGAACCTAATGCGGATATTAAAAATAGAACAGCTGCCAAAATAAGACCATTTTTACGCCCCAATTTTTTGCTAATAACGCCGCCAAAAACCCCTCCAATAACACAACCAATAAGTGCGCTTGATACCACCAAACCTAGTCTAGCATTTGCTGATGTTTCACTCAAACCAAAAGGGGTTACAAAAAAATATTCCAACGAGCTAACCGTTCCGGAAATCACTGCTGTATCATATCCAAAGAGTAAACCACCTAATGTGGCGACAAGTGTTAGCTTTAATAAATATTTAGAATTGCTTACTGTTCCCATATTTTAGAATATTTGTAAATTTTAACTAGTAGATTTAAAAAATTAAAACCAATCAATACCACATATAGTCTTGATAATCTTTCATTTTATAAATTTCAATACCTGCTAATAATACGGCTCCCAATCCATGAGGGTCATTTAGTGGACGTGGTCGATTATAATAATAACTAAGATCTTGCCTGATATTAAACCCTTCACTAATATTAGCAACTTGACCGTCTTTTTCTATGTTTTCCATAATTCCTGACCATCCGTTTATTGCAATAGACGAATACAACTCTGGAATCCATCCTTCATTTACAGCCTTTGCAATACCATACGTAAACATAGCAGTTCCTGAGGTTTCTAAAAATGAATCTTCTTTATCTAATAATTGTCTCCACATGCCATTTGCTGTTTGATATCTGGAAAGTCCTACTATTTGTTCAAATAAAGCCTTTCTAACTTTTTCCCATCCTGGATAATCTTTAGGGATATATTCCAACAAATCACATTTAGCAACTATAGACCAGCCATTGGCTCTTCCCCAATGCGCAACTCCTGGCACACCTATTTGTATACAATAGGAGTGCCAGTATAATTCTTTATTTTTATCAAATAATTTTTCGTGAAATCCTAGGGCATTAACAATCGCGTCATCCCAAAATGAAGTATCTCCAGATTGTTTACCCATACGCACCAGGAATGGTACACTCATATAAATATCATCTGCCCAAAGTGTGGTGTATCCTTTATAATTTCTGCAAAAAATACCATCGTCCAACCTGTCTTGTCCTGAAACCATCCATTTCTTAACACGGTTTAATCGTTTATTCCATTGCTCGTCTTTTTTAAAAACGCTTGCTTCAATAAGACTAGCATCCATGGCGCCACAATCATCCAATCTATCTACTCTAAAAAACTGATGAAAATTGGGTGCATATGTTTCTGGTTCAAAACGTTCAAACTGTTTTTCAAAAAACGGAAGATTTTTGAATATAAAATCAAAATTCTCAAGTACATAATCTTTGTACTTTTCATCATGAAATAATTCAGAAATTCTAAAAAAAGCGATATTGTTTACGCCATTCCAATATTTCCAATCTTCGTAACCACTTTTTAGCCATATATCAGGATTTGGATTTACACCTTGCAAATCATTATACGTTTCACCCGTTTTTTTATTGATGAATTGATACGTTGTATCCAGAATCATTTTATCTGCAACTAATCTAATTAGTCGTTCTACATCTTCTTTATTGTGTAAAAAACTCATATAGCTATTATTTTAGGTTTTGAATAGGATAAGGTTCAATTGGGCTATCATCTCCTGCCATACCCCAAATAAAACTGTAAGGCGAGGTTCCAGCAGCACAATGAATACTCCACGGCGGCGATATGGCTATTTGATTGTTACCAAGCCATAAAATACGTGTTTCGTCTGGCTGTCCCATAATGTGTGCAGACGCCTTTCCTTCAGGAATATCAAAATAAAAATAAGCTTCCATTCGTAATTCATGAACATGCGCAGGCATAGTGTTCCAAGCATTTCCAAATTCTGGTGTTGTGATACCCATCATAAGCTGACAGGTTTCTACCGTATGCGGCACAATATGCTGATAGAGTTTTCTTTTACTTGATTCTTCTTTACTACCAAGTTCTATAAATGGTGCATCTTGATACGTTATTAATTTAGCAGGAAGTGCCTTATGGGCTATACAGGCATTTAAATAAAACTTTGCGACATTAGAAGGGTCCTCACTTTCAAAACTAACCTCTTTAATATCACTTCCCAAGTATAGTGCATCTTTATTTTCCAATTTAAAGGGTTTACCATCTGCTATTATAAACCCATTGCCTCCTACATTTATAATGCCCATTTCTTTCTTCTGAAGAAAATAATCTGTTGCAAAAAATGGAATAGAATCTAAAGTTAGTTTTTCACCCACTGGCATAACGCCACCCATAATAAATCTATCATAATGTGAGTAAATTAGGTTTACTTCATTTTTAGTAAAGACTTTTTCAATTATAAAATCATTTCTTAGTCTTTCAGTATCATATGCTTTTGCATCTTCAGGATGTGCAGCATATCTAATTTCAAAATTTGTTTGCATAAATTATATTGATTCAATTACTATTAGTATTAATTATGAGCAATTTCAAGTATAAAACACAGATAAACATGTGGAGATGATTTAACAAGGATACCCAATGTTGAATTAGTTGATTAATTACTATAAATCACAACAAAAAATGACTGTTTTATTAAACAGTCTAAAATATTGGAAGACTATTGATACTAATTACTTTAAATAGGATTTTTTTAAGAAAGTATATTTTCTGGTTGATTTAATTATAATGAAGAATTTGCTACTCCAAATTTTATAGTTTTTTGTATGATTTTCATAAACAAAATCAATACCATTAGTTGAAATCATTCCTTTTTGAGAAATATATTCACAATGATTATTATCATAGAGTGATGATTAGTTAGGTTTTCATAACTTAATCTCTTCCAAGCTTCCCAAAATTTTGTACCTGCATATTATAACCGTATTATCTTAAACGTGTGCTCTTCGAAAAAATAGATTTCGTTAGCGTTACAATTGGGTTATGATAAAACATGTCTAATATAAGTTTAGGCTTTTTTTAAATAGCAAACTTATATTTTTACTGGTATTACTTAGTAATCGTGGTTTGATTAAAAAAGAAGAATTAAAGTGACGTATTTTTTGAGGTATTTAAAATCTCTTTTCCATTGCGGTATAACGTCATAATAGTTCTGCCAGCTTCCGACTTATTAAAGTTAATTGAATCATGCTGTGTTTTAAAGATTATGTTTAAATTAGTTTTCCCATCATCCCATGTCGTTATTGGCTTTTCTTCGTCTTGAAATGGGTATAAAAGAATTTTAAAGTCTGGTACCACAGCAACAGACCGAATGGAAAGGCGTTTTAGTTCACTATAATTACGTTTATTTGGATTGTATGCATCCATACTTGTGTCTTGTAAGTTATTACAGTTTAAAATACGTACTAATAATTTTCTATTTCCATTGTTTTCTTTTAAGATAATATCCTGTTCGTTTAACTTATCTAAATCCATGCTTTCAACGCTAACATCTTTAGGAAGTGCCATGAGCCATTCATACAAATGCTTAGAAGTATCTTTCTTAATATCATCAACTACAAGCACATAAGGTTTTTCACCTCTTACTAAACCACAGGTTCTAAAAGCGTGCTCTACAGGATTGTATGCTTTACGAATAATCCATGAATCCTCACCATGCCACATTAAGGGATTTCCATCTAAATAATTTTTATAATAGTTTACAATTTCAGGAGATGGATCGTATTCCCAACCCGTTTTGTCAAATTTGGAAATTTCCTTTTTTACCCATTTATAATAGGATTTTTTTAATCGTGGATCATCTTCACTCCAAATTTTAACTTCTTTTTCCCACTGCCAATCATAGGTATATTTGGCATTACAGGCTCCAAACGTAGCGTTATTGTTATTGTAAAAACCAACCCATTTTCCAAATGTGGGAAAATAACCTTGACCAATTCCATCTATTAAAACTACAGAATGATCTTTGGATTTTATTAGCCTAGAATCTTCTCTTGTCCATAACCTGCCTAATGCAGAGAGATCGAAACTCCCTCTGTCTGCATGATCATGTGAGGCAAATCTGGTATCTGTTCGGCAGTCGAACTGAAGTTGAAGCTCATCTTTTCCCCAAGCTGTTTTTGTAGACATAGAACCGCGCTCGTTATCAAAAAAGGAATGCCCCTCATTTAATATCTTGCCATATTCATAATCTATTAACTTTCCATTTTTATCAGTTAAAGGATCTTCTGGACACAGTAACATTAATTCCATAAAAAAATCGTCTTCAAAGTTTCCCATTTTTATGGTTTCATTATCAATACCTTGTGTATCTACATCGGTATAAGATGATATGCCTTGTTTTGATTGATTAAAACCAAGATTTCTGAAAATATAATCTACTTTATAATCTCGTGGATAAAAATACTTATGTACCATTAAAGGCTCAGGTCCAGGTTCTGAAAAACCAACATCACCACGCGATACCCATTCTTTTCCATAAGGTTGTAATCTATACAAATACCAGTCTATTTGATTGCGATAATGCGGATGGATAAACAAATTATCGCCTCGGTTGGCAGCTGCAATCATAAAAGTACTCATATGGGTTATGCCTCCTGTATGATAGCCTATACTTTCTTTAGACATGCCTTTGTCGCTTATACCATAGTCTAAAAAAGATCTTGCTACATGCACGGTACGCTCATAAATTCTTGGGTCATATCCTGTTTCGCCTTCAATAGCTAATGCATACAGCGGGAAATACATTTCACCACCAATATGGTTCCAGTTTATCCAATGTGCAGGCATATCCATACCTAAATTGTATTTGCCGTAAGTTACTTTCGAAAGCAGTCTTCTAACATCGGATTGTTGTTTGGTGGTCATAAAATTATAACTCCAATCGTATGTAAATGGAATCGATGCATTAAGCCATCCAAAAATTTCATGTCCAAATTTCCACCACATATTATTGTCTGGATCTTTATTTACAGCATCCATTTTTGGTTCAAGAAATAACGCATAGCCTGTTAAGGCATCCGCTACTTTTTTACCTTCTTTTGTATTGCCATCCATTAAGCATAACCAAGCTTTTAACATTAAACTTATCCTAAAAGCATCACGATGATGCCAAGATGTGGCATTTTTTATGGAATCGCTTTTCCATAAACTTTCGATTAAGTAATTATTTTTATTAATGCAAGCTTGAAAAATTTCATATTCTCGCGTTCCAGGTTTATCAATTCCGATAGCAATCAAATTTTTTACATGTTGAAACAGCTCAGTTCCTGCATTTGTATTTTTAAGTTGATTTTTTATCCTTGGAATATCTGAGGATGCAAATAAAATCCTAGGATGTTTTCCTATTTCTGGAACATTGAAAAGACGATTTTTTGCAAAACCTGTGGTATCAAATACAATAGTTTTGATGGGAGACGGTTTTCTTCTCGCCATATCATTATTTAAAATTTGATCGGCTGTATATTCTGGTTCATAATCTAGATGTTGTATTGTGGTATCTTGATTTGATTTACAAGCCAGTATCAAAGCAAAAATCAATAGAATTTTCACGAATTTTTTTTGAAATACCATAATACAATATGAATAACTTATTATACAAATGTCTTAATAAACTTGCTTTATTTTTCCTTTTCTGAATTTATAAATAACTAATTTATCAGTTTTTTTGATGTTCATTTTTTTGCCAAAACAAGTGAATTCCCCTCCTATTTTTGTATAAGGTACAATAGGCATTATACTAATATAATAGGTGTTTTTAGAACTTGTAGGTATGATATTAACATAGGCGCCATTTAAAGTTGAACAAGAATTATGAAGGTTTAGGTTTAATAGGGTGTTTAGTGTTTCTTCAGTCGAACCCTCTAATGAAAAGCTAGATTTTAATTTTAAATTTATAGGTTTACCCTCAATGGTATATTGCGGTAAATCGCCACCATAGTATATTTTTGCGCCTTTATTTTTAAGGTTCTCTAAAAGTTTTACTGAATTTGCCGAAATTATTTTATTGTCTGGTAAAATAACAGCTTTATAAGATTGATTTTTTATGGTCAATTTATTATTAAAAACGGTTGCAGAATCTAACATTTCAGAAGATATAACATCCAATTGAATTCCTTTTGCCGCTAAACCTCCAATAAGCTTTAATATTTTAGATTCACTTTGTGAACTCACAATTGGTGCTCCAGAAAGATAGGATTCTACAGGATAAACCAAGGCTACATCAGCAATTGGTAATTTAAAGGCTGTAATCTGCTCAACATCCTTTGCTGTTTTAATCATGTCCGGAACCACATCCCAAGTATGATGGTCTGGGTAGCCAGGTCCAAAATTTCTATCGGCATATAAAGTGCCTGTATATCCATAACAATGGTTAATCCAATCTGCTGAAAATCCAGCAATTAACTCTGCCCAATATAGTGGTACTTCATCATCATAATTTACACCCCATTGGTTTATGTAGGCTTTTTTTGTTTTAGAATATCGGGCTAAACTTTTGGCAAGAACTAAATAAGATACTTTAAGGTATTTTTCTTCCAAATCTCCTGTAAAATAATCTTCGAACCTCCCATCATCGGTATAACCACCGTCTGTTGTATGCACACCTTTCCAGATACTTCCTGAACCATGAAACATATCATCGGCAACAATATTGTGCCATGTATGGTGTACGCCCATTTTAATAGGTCCCCAAAGTTTCTCAGAAAGATCCCAACAGGCTTTTTCAGATCCAAAAACCTCATCCATGATAAGGTTAAAATAATGATTTCTTATGGTTATGTGTTCTTTGTTATCTAGTTCTAAAATAAGGGCATAAAGTTTTTCTTTCAAATCATAGCCATAGGTGGCACTAAATTTTTTGTAAATGGTATCTGAAATTGCAAACTTTCCAAAAGTAAAATAGTAACCCGGTTCGTCCCAAACAATACCGTCTAACTCAACTTCTTTTTCTTTATAAGTTACCAATAAATCTTGAAATGCTTTATTATGCTCCTCAGAATCATAAGCATACATATTGGTCATAAATCTTGGAAATGCTATAACAAACCATTCTCCTTCGGGCAATTCTACTTTTCCAAATACCTCAACATCACTCGCACTTCTATTAATAAAAAAGTGATGAGTATCTGTTATATCTCTTACTGATGATGCTACAACATTTCCATCTTTTCTTTGGTAAGCAAATACTTTATCTACTTTTAAAGGATTAAACCAAAGCCCAACTTCTGTATGGATATGCGTATCTCTTCTTACAGGATATTTAAATTTTAGGTTGTATCTGTTATCGATTAATTTTACTTCATTTAACTTAAATCTTTCAGGTGTGGTAGCTCCTGGAAATCCTTCATAATTATTTACTGGAGTGAAATATTCTGCGATTGGCATAAGCATTTCAGCACCAAAACCTGTTTCACTAACTATATGTGTGGCACCAAACCTAGGATCTAACCCTAAGGTTAAATGAATGTTGTTGTTTTTACATAAATCACTTATT
>ENA-ORXM01003953-ORXM01003953.1-marine-metagenome-genome-assembly--contig:-NODE-3953-length-13779-cov-3.096847_pt1 | contig 13779 bp, 15 predicted proteins | sample MGYA00237867_ERZ511480 | MGnify/ENA primary metagenome ERZ511480 (study PRJEB26309, sample SAMN06266103) | marine metagenome | isolation source: Algal blade | place: United Kingdom:Sidmouth, United...
TATTATTGCCATGGGAGGTTCTCTGTTAATTCCTGATCAGATTGATGTTGATTTTCTCAAGGAACTCAAGGCTATGACGGCATATTTCATCGACAAGGGTTATCAAATAGTTCTCGTAGCAGGAGGAGGCAAGACCTGCCGACGATATCAGGCCGCAGCAAAGGAGTTTGCAAACACGACCGATAAGGACCTGGACTGGATTGGAATCAAAACAATTCGCCTGAATTGTGAATTGTTACTAAGAATTTTTTCAGACACTGACGTCCACCCACAAGTCATCGAAAAATGGCAAGACATGAAAGGGGTTTCTAGTAGTCTTGTGATTGTTGGTGCCTACGAGCCAGGGTGTTCCAGTGATACTGATGCTATTGAAATAGCTCGGGTTGCCGGAGCACAGCGAGTAATAAATTTCTCAAATACATCTCATGTCTACAGCGCAGACCCACGAACAAACCCAGACGCACAGAAATTTGAAAAATTATCTTGGTCAGAATATCGTGACATTATTCCAACAGAATGGGTGCCCGGAATGCCAAGCCCGTTTGACCCAGTCGGGGCAAAGCTGGCCGAAGAGTCAGGTATTGCCGTTGCTATTTTAGGAGCATCAGTTGAAAACCTTGAAAATTATCTCGAAGGCAAAGAATTTGAAGGAACCATTCTCTCGTAATGGTTTTTTATATTAAAGAAAGGTTAAGTAAAAGAGGGGAGAAAAAATAAACTAGTATTCGTTAGAATACTAGTTTATAATAATTTATATGAGAGCAAATAAAGATCTAAAAAAGCACATTCACCGTTTTGATGATTATGATATCATCGAAGCATTTAAGGCCTTGGGTAATAAATATCGTTTGGCAATAATTTTGGAATTAAAAAGGCGACCAGACATAACCCTTGAGCAAATTAATCAGCACGTTGGTGGCGAATTCAAAAACATTTCTTTTCATACTAGAAAATTATTCATAGCGGGGCTAGTTAGTAAAAAATACAAGGGAATGTTTATAGAGCACAAACTAACAGAGTACGGAAAAATTGCTATTAAGGCCTATGAACTATTCACCAAAGACCCGTTTTAATATATCTTCAAGAAACTAGTATTCTAACGAATACTAGTTTACTTTCATATATTTTGGAAATAGGTATATTTGATATATGGCAATTACTATAAAGACACCAGAACAGATTGAAATTCTACGAGCTGCAGGGAAAATACATGCAGAGATTTTGAATAAACTAGAAGAAGTCATCGCGCCTGGTATTACTGCACAGTTTCTAAACGATGAGGCCGATAGAATGGTTCGCGAGGCAGGGGCCGAGCCATCATTTTTGAACTATCAACCAGACCACACCTATCCAAAATACCCAGCCAGTCTTTGCGTTTCTATTAATCAAGAAATCGTTCATGGTATTCCAAAACCAGATATGATTATTCAAAATGGAGACTTGGTTTCGATTGATTTAGGTCTAAAATATAAAAATATGTTTACTGACTCTGCGCGAACAGTCATTGTTGGTGACGTATCAGATGATAAGAAACAAATGGTCTATGATATCCGCGAGGCATTAGCGCGTGGTATTGATGCAGCACGGGCAGGGAATACTGTAGGGGATATCGGTCACGCGATCGAATCCTTCAATAATCAGAATAACAAAAAATACGGAAACGTCCGCGAGCTTGCAGGTCATGGCGTTGGTATTGAGGTTCATGAGGATCCTTATGTACCAAACTACGGAAAACCAGGACAAGGAGCAAAATTAAAGGCAGGAATGGTCTTGGCAATCGAGCCGATGTTTAATCTGGGAACGTCAGATGTGGTATTTCACGATGATGGATATACCGTCACAACCGCGGATGGAGCGGCCAGCGCGCATGTGGAACATACGGTTTTGATTACTGATGGTGAACCCGAGATTTTGACAAAATTATAATTATTATTTTTTAGTGTGGATAAGTCTATCTTTAACAAACTCACTATTTTCAATAGATAATGTCCTTTAAACGAATATCGACCCACAAATAAAGGCTTTCTGAGAAAGAGTTTATAATTATAAATGTCCTATATAAAAGACATACTAAAATGTCCCTAAAACCCTTATAAAATAAGGATTTTAGTTCAAATATCTCTTGACAAAATAGCTTATAAAACTAGTATATTCATTATCACAGCTTGTGTTGTTGTGTTTTTTCTTTGAAGGAAACTCCTTCACCGAATTTATTAATTTTGAGTCGAGACCACTGAACAGATGTAACACAATACCGAATTGGGCGCGCACCCAGACTGGTAATCCGTCGGTTCATGTATCACTCACACTTTTAACTAAGTTTACAAAAATACTATGGCAGAATTTAACCGAGACAAAGTCCACGTAAACGTGGGAACTATTGGTCACGTTGACCACGGTAAGACTACTCTTACTGCGGCTATTCTTCACTCTTTGAACCTTGCTGGTAAAACAGTAAAAATGAAAGACGTTGCAGGAATTGACAGTGCACCAGAAGAAAAAGAACGAGGAATTACTATTTCGATCTCGCACAACGAGTACGAATCAGACACACGACACTACGCACACATCGATGCGCCAGGTCACGCGGACTACATCAAGAACATGATTACTGGTGCAGCCCAAATGGATGGAGCTATTATCGTATGTGCTGCTACTGATGGACCAATGCCTCAGACACGAGAGCACATCCTTCTAGCAAAACAGGTTGGTGTTCCTAACATCATCGTATTCATCAACAAGATGGACATGATGGCAGGAGAAGAAGAAATGGTGGAATTGGTAGAAATGGAATTGCGAGATCTTCTAACAAAGTACGACTTTGACGGAGATAACGCTCCAGTTATCATGGGATCAGCATTGAAGGCTCTAGAAGCTACTTCAGCTGACGACGAATGGGTTAAAAAGGTGTTAGAGCTTGTTCAGGCAATGGATGACTTCTTCCCAGAACCAGTTCGAGAACTTGATAAACCTTTCCTAATGCCAGTTGAAGACATCTTCTCAATCGAGGGACGTGGAACTGTGGTTACAGGAAAAATCGAACAAGGAAAAGTTAAAGTTGGAGAAGAAATCGAAATCGTTGGAATCAAAGACACTGTAAAGACTACAGTAACTGGAGTTGAAATGTTCAACAAACAGCTACAAGAAGGTCTAGCAGGAGACAACGCTGGAATCTTGGTTCGAGGAATCAAGAAAGAAGACATTACACGTGGACAAGTTTTGGCTCAGACAGGATCAATTACTCCTCATACTGAATTCGAAGCAGAAATTTACGTATTGAAGAAAGAAGAAGGAGGACGACACACTCCATTTTTCAAAGGTTACAAGCCTCAGTTCTACATTCGAACAACTGACGTAACAGGAGAAATCGAACTTCCAGAAGGAACAGAAATGGTAATGCCAGGAGACACTATTACCTTGAAAGTAAAACTTCAAGTGCCAGTAGCGTTGAATGACAATGCACGTTTCGCAGTCCGAGAAGGAGGGCGAACTGTTGGAGCTGGAGTTGTAACAAAGATCATCGCTTAGTCCTTTTTAGGGCAACCGCGTAGACCTTTTTATGGCTACTGATAAAAAAGGAGGGGCAACCTTGCGAATTCGCGTTCGTGCCTACGAAAGCAAAATCCTAGACCAGTCTGATAAACAGATTATGGATACTGCTGCTCAGCACGAAGCGAAAACACGAGGACCTATTCCTCTTCCAACTGAAATTAAGAAATATACTGTGAACCGAGCATCATTTGTTTACAAGGATGCACGAGAACAGTTTGAGACACGTATTCACAAGCGACTGATTGATATTATCAATCCAACTCCAAAAGTTATTGAAGCGTTGACCAACATGAATCTTCCGTCTGGTGTCGATATCGACGTAAAGATGTCTTAATTCAAAAACAAGAAACAACAACACATTTACACGACTAACGTTGGCTGTATTGCCAACCAATTAGCACCACAACATCAGGTGCCTTGGCGCCTGATTTTGTATAAAAAATATTATGAAGAAACGAATTATTGGAACAAAGGGGCATATGACCCAAATCTTTACAGAAGAAGGTTTGGTAATCCCCGCAACAATCATTTCGGTTCCTACTGCAACCGTGACGCAAATTCGCAACATGGAAACTGATGGATACACTGGTATTCAGATGGCATCAGGAGAACGAAAAGAAAAAAACATTAACAAAGCACAAATCGGCCACTTTGCCGGGAAAGGAAATTTCCGCTTTGTAAAAGAGTTCCGTCTTAAAAACGGAGAAACAACAGAATTAAAGGCAGGTGATACTCTGGATGCTTCGGTATTCGAAGTCGGAGACACCGTTGCCGTTTCTGGAACATCAAAAGGTAAGGGATTTCAAGGTCCGGTAAAACGGCATGGATTCTCTGGAGCTCCTACTTCACACGGACACCGTCACGACACACGAAGGGCCGGGTCCATCGGAGCAACCGGTCCTCAGCGAGTATTCAAGGGGACACGAATGGCAGGTCGAATGGGTTCAGACCGTATTACGGTTAAAAACCTTGAGGTTGTATTGGTAGATACCAAGAACAATCAATTATTGGTTAAAGGTGCTCTTCCAGGGCGTCCTGGGACGCTTCTGGAAGTTGTATCTGCATAATCCAAAAATATACTATGAAAACAACAGTTTACGATCACAAAGGAAAAGAATCTACAACCGTAGATCTTCCTGAAAATATTTTTGGACTTGAATGGAATGCTGACCTTGTACACCAAGTGGTGGTAGGAATGCAATCTAATGCACGTGCCAATACTGCCCACACCAAAGACCGTAGTGAAGTACGGGGAGGAGGACGAAAACCTTGGCGTCAAAAAGGAACTGGACAGGCTCGTCATGGGTCAAAACGGTCACCAATTTGGGCTGGGGGAGGAATTACTTTTGGACCTCGAAAGGAACGAAATTACGACAAGAAAATCAATACCAAAATGCGTCGAAAGGCTCTATTGGTAGCACTCTCACAAAAATTGCGAGACGGACAGATTATCTTTGTTGATGGCTTTGACAAAGTCTCTGGTAAAACCAAAGACCTTAAGGCTACATTCGAAACATTCGAAGGAATCAAAGGTTTTGAAACTATCAATACACAGAAACACAACAACGTCTTTATGACTGCCGCTGCAACCAGCGAAGAATTAAAGAAGGGAGTACGAAACCTAGGGCATGTAACCATGACAGGAATCGAAAACTTGAGTGTGCTTGATATTATGAATCACCGTTACCTTGTAATGGCTGATCCAACAAAAACGGTCGAATTTTTACAAACAAAACTAACTAATAAATAAGTATGGCATTGTTTAAAAAAGATTCAAAAGACGCGGTAGATGTAGTAGCGAATGACCCACAGGATGTATCTTGGGTGATTATCGCTCCTCGTATTACCGAAAAAGCAGCAATGATTTCAGGAGATAACGTTTTTACTTTTGATGTGGCGACACGTTCAAATAAAATCCAAATCAAAAAAGCCATTGCAGAAAAATATGGCGTAACTCCTATCGCTGTGAACGTTGTCAACCAAAAAGCGCGCAAGGAAATGAAGCGTGGACGAAAGGTTCATAAAAAAGGAACAAAGAAAGCAATGGTAACTCTGAAAAAAGGAGATACTATCGAGCTTGCCTAGGCGACTGGGAACTTAATCATCATAGGTCTCAATACCTGATAATTATTGAATAATAATAGTTATAGCAGCTGATAATTGCTTTTATAAATTTGTATGAAAACATATAAACCAACATCGCCATCACGGCGAAATATGGTTACGATTGATTACCGAAAGGTTCTTACTGAATCAAAGCCACACAAGTCTTTGACCAAAGGAGGAAAACGAGGAATGGGTCGTAACAACCAGGGGCGTATTACTACTCGACACAAAGGAGGAGGTAACAAACGACGTTACCGAATGATTGATTTCTTGTACAACAAGCATGACATCCCTGCAAAAATCGAATCAGTAGAATACGATCCAAACCGATCAGCATTTATTTCATTGGTATGTTACGCGGATGGAGAGCGACGATATGTCGTAATGCCAAAAGGAGTAAAAGTAGGAGACACGTTTATGGTCTCTGAAGATGCTCCATTGGTGCCAGGAAACCGACTGCCTTTGCACAAAATTCCTGTAGGGTCATTTGTGTACAATATTGAACTGAAACCAAAAGGAGGATCAAAAATGGTCCGATCTGCTGGAACCTACGCACAGGTAACTGCCCATGATGGAGGATACACCAACATCAAGTTGCCTTCAGGAGAAGTGCGAAAGGTTGTTGATCAATGTTTCGCATGTTTCGGTGAAGTTTCTAACTCGGACCACAAATTGGTCAAAGGAGGAAAGGCCGGACGTTCACGATGGCGAGGAATTCGTCCTACTGTTCGTGGTTCTGCTATGAACCCTGTGGATCACCCACATGGAGGAGGAGAAGGACGACAAGGAATTGGGCTGCGACGTGGACCAAAAACCCGACAAGGGAAATTGGCCTACGGAGTCAAGACTCGTCGTTCAAAGAAATACTCAAACACATCTATTGTTACCCGACGAAAAGGAAAACGACAGAAATAGTTTCGAGAATAATAAAAACCACCAAGATATGCTTGGTGGTTTTTATTATTCTTGTGCAGGCTACCTAATTATTTGCTATACTTTAGTGTATGTTTCTACAACGACGAGAGGAAAAAGGTTTTACCCTTATAGAGATACTACTTGTGGTTGCTATTATTGGTACCTTGTCGACCATGATATCCTCCTCTCTGAGAGCCGCTGTTCAGAAAGGTAAAAATGCAAAAATCGTTTCGACCCTAGGAAGTACCTATTCTGCGATTGATCTAGCAAATTATCCTAATAGTCTTGAGAACTTATGTTTTGATTTTGAATTAGGGGGTGAGCTCGAAGTTATTCGAGCAACCATAGAAGAATCAGGAGGCATCTGGAATTGCGATTCAACCGTTAATGATTACAGGATTTACGTAAAACTTAATCAGGATGTAATTCTTACGGAAAATTCTTTTATCAATAGCGCCTATGCAGATTCTAATATACACAGATTTGGTAACTATTATTGTTTAAATTCAGAGAATGAGAGAAATTTCACTCATTGGCCGGGAGATAATCTTGCGTACCCTTCGTGTAGTGATGCTGACTATATTGAAGCACCTGTCGATCCTGAACCTACACCTGAACCTACACCAGACCCCGAACCAGAAACAGACCCTGATCCACCAGCGCCGAGCTGCAGCGGTAAGAAGGTGCTTATTTGTCACTATGACAAGAGTATCTGTGTCTCAGAGAAAGGTTGGGAAAATGGACATAGTAAACATGGAGATAGTTTAGGGGCATGCTAAAAACACTGTTCGGTGTTTTTTTTGCTATAATTTAATGGTATGTTTCTACGACGACGAGAAAAAAAAGGATTTACCTTGATAGAGTTACTGATTGTTGTAGCTATTATTAGCGTACTCCTTATTTTGATAATATCATCGCTTTCTGCGAGCAGAAGAAGGGTAAACTTTGTACGTTCAGTTAAAGAATTCAGGACTTTTGAAACAGCGATGAATTTTTACTTGAATGAAAATGGCAACACCTACCCTCCAGATGTTAGTCGCAATATCCCCTCTGGTATGGAAGAGTACCTTGGTGGAGGGGAATGGCCTACAGGGCCTTATGCTGATTCTGTATATGATTGGGATAACATTACTGGTAGCGATCCTTATATTCAAATTAGCCTGCGTTTTTGTGAAATAGATGGGTCAAATTGTAATTTCCCAGATGAACCTTGGGCGGTTGATTTCGATGCTCAAAGCTCTCTGTATTGGTGTTTTGAGGGTGAATGCAGATCACACCCTGCTAGACCGGTCAGTCATCCGGGGTACTGCGTGAATTGTCAGTAATTAGTTTTTTCTGTTAATCTAGAGTCATGAGAAACTTCAAAAAAGGCTTCACACTTATTGAATTATTAGTTGTGGTAGCTATTATTGGAATTTTAGCAACGGTTGTGCTAGCCTCACTCAGCTCAGCTCGTAATCAGGCCTACACAGCAAAAGCCTTGCAGGAATTACGACCTATCGCAACGACTTTTGAGCTATATTACCTGGACAATGATACCTATCCGCCGGACGTCAGCCCTGATGTGCTTCCGACTGGTATGTCGACCTATTTAGGTTCTTGGCCCAAGGGCGCCTTTCCTGATTCTGAATATGACTGGGAATATTGGGATCCCGGAACAGCCACCGAAGCAGTGCAGGTAAGTATTCGTTTTTGTGAATCCGGAACATGCAATTTCCCTAATGAGGATTGGGCTGCAGGATTTACGAATCAGAGTGCGGCATATTATTGTATCAGTGGGCAATGTAGACCATGGGAGAGTGATCTTGTCGGTGCAGTCCCAGGTTACTGCTTGAATTGTTGATATAGCTTTCAAATACTAAGTGGTCTATGATATATTGTAAACATGAATATATTAGATATTATTTTAGTTATTATTTTTCCACCTCTTGCTGTCGGGAGAAGAAAAGGAATTACAAAAGTATTTTGGATTAACCTTATTCTTACTTTACTCGTATACCTTCCTGGTTTGATTCATGGTATCTATATTTTGACAAAAAAATAAGCCTTTTGGCTTTTTCTTTTTTCTCTATTTTCCAACAATGCTTGTTTTACTGTTATACTTATTACCATGAAAATAATACTTATCACCGGAGCGTCTTCAGGTATTGGTAGGGCTACTGCAGAGATGCTATTAGAAAAACCAGAATACCGTGTATATGCAACCAGTCATGATATAGAGAATATGCAGGATTTGGCAGAACATGGTGCACATATTTTTAAAATAGACGTCACACAAACCGATGATATATCAGGTGGAATACAATCAATTATCGATGCCGAAGGACGGATCGATGTTTTGATTAATAATGCAGGCTACGGCGTGTATGGGTCTATTGAAGACACGGATATTGATGAGGCACGCAAACAGTTTGACGTGAATGTATTTGGTTTGGGTGAAATGATGAAAATGACTATACCGCACATGCGCACACAGGGTTCAGGTCATATTATTAATATTGCCTCAATCGCTGGAAAAATTTATTTACCTCTGGGTGCTTGGTATCATGGTTCAAAATTTGCAGTTGAAGGTATGAGCGACTGTGCCCGCGTCGAGCTCGCGCCGTTTGGTGTAAAGGTGACCATGATAGAACCGTCAGCCATTGCGACCAAATTTGGCAGCCGTATGATTCCACGGCTACTTGAACTGACAGTTGGTACTGCCTATGCGAGGCAAGGGAAACGTGTCGCCGAATTAATGAAGGGAACCGCCAAAGGAGGAGGTGGACTTCCTCCTCAAAAGGTCGCCGAAACTATTATTACGGCGATTGAATCATCGCGGCCTCGTCATCGTTATGTTGTAGGTAAAAGAGGTAAAATATTTATCACCTTTAAAAAAATCTTTGGGACAAGGGTCTTTGATTACTTTTTACAAAAAGGAATGAAATAATTAAAATTAATAGTATAGCAGAAAAGGGCGTGCCGCAGGCACGCCCTTTTCTGCTATACTATTTTCATGTTTGAATCTTTTATTCTAGGGGCCGTGCAAGGAATTGCCGAATGGCTGCCGGTGTCGTCCGAGGCAATGATTGTTTTGGTCAAAACTAATTTCTTTCCTGACGGGACTAGTTTCTCGGAAAATATTTCCCTGGCTATTTTCTTGCACCTTGGGACGCTATTGGCGGTAGTCGTTTATTATCGAAAAAAGCTTTGGCGATTGGTCCAAGATTTTTTCCAGTATAAACAATTAGAATCACAGCGAAAAAACTACCTATCATTTATTATCATCGCAACAATGGTTTCAGGTATTTTGGGGGTTGTATTATTGAAAATAGTCGAGCACTATGAATATTTATTCATCAACACGCAGACGATTAATATTATTGTTGCCGTGTTTTTGTCTATTACGGCAATTTTGTTATATATCTCTGAGAATAAAAAGGGAACAGGCGTGGTTCAATTGTCGTGGAAGAGGGCGTTAGGAACAGGGCTATTTCAGGGACTTGCCGCAATCCCGGGCATCTCACGTTCAGGCTCAACCGTGGCTGGAATGGGGCTCCTTGGTATCGACAAGGAACGTGCGCTTGAACTATCTTTTATCTTGTCGGTACCATTGGTACTGTTCGCGAATGTCATCTTGAATTTTAAAATGATACAAAATTTGTCATTTAATAATATTGTCGGCCTGGCATCAGCTTTTGTGTTTGGTCTGGCAACTATCGCTGCGTTACTGCAAATTGTTAAGAAAATAAGGTTTTCGTATTTTGTGGGGATCTTTGTAATTCTTCTAATTATTTTTTCAATTTTGGTGTAAAAAAACGGAGAGCTTGGGAGCTCTCCATTTGTATTTTCAACCAAGCTTGATTTATTCAATCTTGGTTATTTTTTTGTGAAATAAATTATTTCCTTCTAATGATTTCATTTTAAGGTAATAATTACCGATAGGTAAGTTACTCAAATCAATCGACCCTTTGCTAGAGAATATCGTCTTGCGACGTATCATTTTACCCATACCATCAAATAACAATAATTGATACTCATCTTCTTTCGAGAACGTAATATAAATAATATCATTTGTCGGGTTGGGGTAAAGTATCACCGATTCTTGAGCATTAATATCCTCAATAGAATTTGGAGTCACCCAAACGCTATCAAGATTGGTTTGGCTTGCGTAGGCAGTGTCACAACTATAAACAGTCGTCGTGTCGTGTATCGTAGAGTCATAGTAGGCATTACTACAGTTTAAATAGCGTGTACGAATTGACTCAACAATTGAACTATCAATACAAGTTTCTACTCCAGTTTTTATTGTTGTTTCAGTATACTCCCAGCCTCCGCTTGCTGACACTTGAACTGTTGTGTCTGGTATTAGCGTATCGACAAAAGTACTAACAATAAGGGTGAAGGTTGTATCAACTAATGTGTCTTGCATCATAGGGGTTGTGTTGTACAAGACAACAAGCCCATTATTATAATCCGCAATAACAACATCATTTTTCCCATCTGAATTAATATCCCCAACGTCGAGCGCTTGCGGGCGATAGTTGCTAGCATATGGGATACTGAAGTTTTGTACTACTGTGTCACTAATAACACTTAACTTTTGATAGCCTCCATGCAAAACGACATATTCGTCTCCAGGATTACAATCCATGGAAGAAGCAACTATCGATTGCGGGTTATCTGTAACAGGACTTAGATTAAAAGTAGGATTCATGGGAGAAGAAATGCTATCAAAGAATCTTATTCCAGAGGAAGGATTATTTCCTCCCCAAGTCATAGCTATCTCTCTAAAGCCGTCATTATCTCTATCACCAACAGCTATTCCATTTGGAGCCCAAGAGCTCGTGGTGTAAGTGAACATGGTATCAACAGTACGATTATTAAAGTTTATTTTATCAAAACCTGCTTGAAGGGTTTGGCCTCTCATAAATACTATTGAATTAACAGAATCATTACCTACTTTTGATACTAGTATTTCATCCCAGCCTGCATTTTGTACATAATAGGTACTATCTGCAAAACTAAATCCACCGTTTCCCCAAAGAACTCTGATGAAGCTGCTGCTCCAATGGCTTATTGCGATGTCCGCAAACCCATCGTTATCAATGTCTCCAATTGAAACACCGTCGGGTGAATTACCTGAGTAAATCGAAAGTGCTGTCTGTAAGTTTCCATTTCCCCCTAATGATTCCATTATTTTTATGGTATCAAGAAAGCAGAATACAACATCGTTATTTCCGTCCCCGTTGAAGTCATAGGTATCTATGCCATTAGCGGTTCCAGGAAAAACTGGATTAACTGCAGGTGGGTTGAGATTTCCATTACTGTCCTGAGTATAGACTAATAATGTGCCTACCATGTTACTTGGGTAGCCAAGAATAGTTGTTGCAAGTACAACATCATTACGATTATCTCCATTCACATCAGCGATTGTTACTAACTTTGGTGAAACTCCACCATAAAAAGTTTGATAGGGTGCCATCTGCACCTGTGCATTAGCGTTTAAGGCAAATACAATTGCCATCGTTAAAATAATTAGTTTTTTCATCTTTTTTGTTTTTAATATTTGTTATAAAATATAACAAAATAATTATAAAAGTCAAGTTATTTTGTAGATCTTCTCTTATTTTCCATCGACAAAACCTCCAAAATCCTTATACTTTTAAACATGTGGAAAATTAGAATTATTGCTATTGTATGTCTTGCTCTGGGTCTGGGGCTTGGGTACCATGTTTATCAATCAGAACAGACCGGTAGTGATCCTTTTCAGTTAGGTTTGGATCTTTCTGGTGGGACACAGCTTACGTATCGTGCAGATGTCTCGGTAGTAGCTGAAACAGAAATCGAGAATTCGATGGATGCCTTACGTGATGTTATCGAGAGGCGTATTAATGCCTTTGGTATCGCAGAACCAAGCGTCCAAACAGAAACCAGTAGCCTAGGAATTGAAGGGTCTGAAGAACGCCTTCTTGTTGATCTTCCTGGGATTACCGATATTGATGATGCGGTTGCCATGATTGGCGAGACGCCTCTTTTGGAATTCAAAACCGAGGCAAGCCCTGAACGTCAAGCTGAAATTGCTGAATCTATGCAAGAGATATTGGCGACAACAGATACTGAGGAAGTCTCAGAAACCGACCTTACAATTATGGAGGCATTAGAAGATCAGTTCTATGTAGACACTGATTTGACAGGGAAGTTCCTTGAGAAGGCACAATTACAGTTTTCTCAGGCTGGGGCTCATTCAGGAGGTTTCCAGAATACACCTATTATAGCCTTGTCTTTTAACAAGGAAGGGGCACGACTATTCGAGGAAATTACCTCAGCAAATATCGGTAGAACTATTGCTATCTTCCTTGATGGTGAAATCGTTTCTGCTCCTATGGTGAATGCAGCTATTGCAGGAGGACAGGCTATTATCGAAGGGAACTTTAGCGTTGAAGAAGCAAAAACAACCGTAGGGCGTTTGAATTCTGGAGCCTTGCCAATTCCTATTGAATTAATTTCTACTAATACTATTGGGCCAACCCTTGGGCAGGATGCTGTTGAGGCTGGAGTATATGCAGGAATTCTAGGTTTGATTTTGGTATCGATTGTGCTGATTCTCTGGTATCGGATCCCAGGATTGATTGCAACCGTTGCTTTGGGGATTTACGCTATTGTTATGTTATGGATATTTAAATTTATTCCTATTACCCTGACATCAGCCGGAATTACTGGATTCATCATTTCAATTGGTATTGCCGTTGATGCAAATATTTTAATATTCGAGCGAATGAAGGAAGAGATTAAAAATGGGAACACTTTGTACAACAGTATCCAGGTTGGATTCAAGCGTGCATGGCCATCAATTCGTGATGCGAATATTTCCTCAATTATTTCTGCTATTTTCTTGTTCTGGTTTGGAACAGCCTTAATCAAAGGATTTGCTTTGACTTTTGGTATTGGAATTTTGATTTCAATGCTGACGGCGGTAACCTTGACCCGATTCTTCCTTCTTTCTCTGTCGAAAAAAGAAGGCAAGAGTTCAAAAATTACTCGATTTCTGTACCAAAGCGGTATCAATAAATAGTTATATGAAAATTATAAAAAATAGAACATGGTTTATTGCTTTCTCTGGGTTATTGGTATTGGCAAGTTTGATTGTTATTGGGACACAAAAACTTGATTATGGTATTGAGTTTACTGGGGGAGCAGTGCTCGAGGCAGCATACCCAACGCAGC